>NPIF01001341.1_pt1 | contig 29838 bp, 31 predicted proteins | sample 8637461 | NCBI WGS metagenome assembly NPIF01 (sample SAMN07420641, study PRJNA396082) | bioreactor metagenome | isolation source: sample BR12 brine-fed electro-methanogenic bioreactor BR | place: Japan: Kochi | collected 2016-12-09
ATTGCGCCTTGGCATATCAAAAACTACTTGAGCAGTTCGGCATGCAGGCATCGATGAGCCGCCGTGGCAACTGCTACGACAATGCCCCGATCGAGAGTTTCTGGGGCATGCTGAAAAATGAGCTTGTCCATCATCGCCGGTACGCCACCCGGCGCGAAGCGATGCAGGAGATCACGGAATACATCGAAATCTTCTACAATCGCCAAAGGCGCCAGAAACGATTGGATTATCTGTCACCTGCTGCCTACGAGAGAAAATATTTCAAAGATCTAAGAGTTGCATATGAGTTTGGTGTCCGCTATTGACGACCGACCCCACTCAACCAACCGCACTTCGCTAACCAGGTACCGAAAAGGAGGGGCACTGCCGAACTCCAGGGACGTACTGGACCGGGCGGGCTGGTTGTTGAGTATTCATAAGGCTCTTCGCTTGCTCTACCCCCAAAATGAAGCTTTGCGTTACTCTTGGGTTAAACGTCGCAATCGCGTATTTGATAATTACGAGCCTCTTGAGGTTATGATGCGAGAGGGGATTATCGGCCTTGCCAAGGTCAGCCGTTACCTGGAAATGGAGCGAGGTATTTAGCCAATCATCTACCTTTCCATATAATTTATCTTCCCATTGGACAAAAATATTAGGAATAACCTCCATGCTCAATCCGGCCCAGGAGAGCCAAGACGTCGTCCCTACCCTGCTGGGCCAAACACGCCTCTAGGGGAATCTCCCCATTGAAATACTTCTGCCCAGACGTCAACCATTTTACGGCTTTTTCTTCATTCCCCAGGACCTCAATCGCTTTCCTAAAAATTTCCTCTGGGATTCCGCAGAACACCCACCGTCGCTCTAAAGAGTAAACGATCTCTGCCCATTCAACGGATTCAGGAAGATTTTCAATTTCCTCCAACGCTGTTTCTTTTGGTGAACGAGTTACCATCTGGTCACCTTCTCTTCCTTTCCGCAGCATCCAACTTTTGGACTAGGTCTTCCGCACGCAAGTGAGTATACCGCCGAAGCATTTGCATAGTTTTATGGCCGCTTATTGCGGCGACTTCCATATCGGAAAGTCCCGCTTCTACAAGACGGCTAACAGCCTCATGGCGCAGGTCGTGAAATCGTAAACCAGTGATGCCAGCCTTTTTCCGAACAGTCTTCCAAGCATTGTCGATAATATAAGGCTTATTTCGATCCTTGGGATCGTCGCCGAAAAAAACCAAATCAGTGCCGATAGGGCGGATGGGATTTTGCAGTGCATCTTTCAGCACCGCTGCAGCTGCCTTAGTCAAAGGTACGTCTCTGGCTTGGTTGTTTTTGGTGTCTGGCAGATGAATGACCCGCCTGCGAAGGTCAATGTGTCTTTTCCGAATAGATAGTATCTCCCCTTTTCTCATTCCCGTTTCAATCGCCAACTTAATGATCCAGAGAGCCATAGGATTACTGTAGCCTCTCGCCGCCTCAAGCAAAGTCTCTTCTTCCTCCAGGCTCAAACGCCGGTCCCTACCCTTCCCCGCAGAGGGCTTTTTGATATTGGCCACAGGATTAGCGATGAGCCCAAGCCCCCATTCACGTATAGACGTGGAAAAAAGATGGCTCAGGAGTGCAAGTTCTAGGCGAACGGTGTCCTTACTGATCGGCTTGCCGGTTCGGCTGATGGTATTCAATCGTTCATCGCGGTAGCTAGCTACCCTGTCAGCTGTAATGGCCGCGAGGGCAAATTTACCCAGCGATTTATTGAGAGGTTTGGCTTTGCGTTTCTCTGCAACTTGGGTGGAAGGTTTTTTGGTGGGAGTAACTTCTTTCAGGTAGCGATCAAGAGCAAGGCTGAGCGTCATTCGCTCGGCGGGAGCACGAACGACATAGACCCCCCGGACCATTTCGTCCTCCGCGGACCTCGCCCAATCCGTCGCATCGCGTTTAGTTCGGAAAGTTTTGCTTGTGGTGGGCCAACCGGTCTTGCGGATGACGGCTTTCCAACTGCCGGCGGGGGTCTTAACAATAGTTGCCAAAGGTACACCTCCGATTCATAACTGTACCGGAATTGTACCTTTGGCAAAAATAGTGTCAAGGGATTATTTTTCAGACAACACCTAACATGTTGTTTTTATTTGGTACCCGGGACGAGAATCGAACTCGTACAACCTTACGGTCGAGGGATTTTAAGTCCCTTGCGTCTACCAGTTCCGCCACCCGGGCTGAGTTTGAAACGCTGAAATACTAGTCGATTAGACCTGGTCCGTCAATGGAAAAGGCGTCGGGGAAGAAATGCAGTTCGGGCATGGCCGGTAACAGTCGGCGTTGGACAGCTAACTGGAAAAACCGCCGCAGCCCCTGCTGATGCACATCGGTCAAACGATAGGACATGGCGCACCAATAAGCGACCAGTTCCTGCAGCTCCAGGCCGGAGCGATCGACTGTTTGGCGAGCCAATAGCGGCAAATCGCTCAAAGCTCGGGCCAAACCGTCCTGCAGACAGCGTTGAAAACAAGCCACTTCCTGGTACTGGGCGGCGGCCACCTCGCGCCGTACCATCCACAGAGCAAACACAAAGGGCAGGCCGCTGAAAACATGCCAGAGCTCTCCCAGATCCAGAATATAGGGGGCCAAGCCTTCCTTGGCGGCTTTCAAGGCCCGATCTCCAATCAGCAGACCGCTTCCCCCCGCCCGGATGACTTCTTCGACAGACGCCTCTGGACGATAGAGATGAAGAGCGTCAACTCCGCTTAATTCGTGCAACAGGATCTGTAAAAGATGAATCGAAGTGGCCGATTCACCGGTTACCGCAATAGGCAATCTGGCCAATTCTTTCAGAGGGCGGACCGCAAACAGCAACACACTTTTGACGGCGCCGAAGGAGCTGATGGAGAGATCTGGCAACAGCAGATAATCCCGCCAGTTTCGACCATATTCGAAGGAAGAGGCGGGACACAGGTCGATCTGGCCGTCTGCCAGCAAAGCGTTGAGTCGAGCGGGAGATCCTCGAACGATCAGATCGCCGGCCGATACCTGACAGGGGTAGCGGAAAAAGGGAACGCAATTGAGGTAGTCAATATGGCCGATCCGGAGAGTCATGACAGAGAGTAACCCGTAGCAGACATTCAGCTGCACGCGTCCCTATGGTCAAAGTGGAGAAAATGGATGTGGGCTTAAAGAAAATGGGGCCGGGCCAGCGCCCGGCCCCGTTCAGCCTGAAATCGGAACGGCACACTTCGCCGTTTTTTTATAGAATTACTTTTTCGAGAAAGGATGTATCGACGGCCCCTTCGCGAAATTCTTTGTTACTCATGATCCGCTGGTGAAGCATGATGGTGGTGCGAATCCCGCCGATAATGTATCCGTCCAAGGCTCGCGCCATGCGCTGAATAGCTTCCTCGCGGTTGTCGGCATGCACGATCAGCTTGGCGACCATGGAGTCATAGTGCGGCAGGACCGTATATTGGTCATAGACGGCGCTATCGACCCGCACCCCTAACCCGCCGGGCGGGTGGTAACCGTCAATTTTTCCGGGGGAGGGTGTAAACTTGAAGGGATGCTCGGCATTGATCCGGCATTCAATGGCATGCCCGGAAATGACGATATCCGACTGTTTGTAGCGCAATTTCAAACCGGCGGCGGAACGGATCTGTTCCCGAATGATGTCGATTCCGGTAACCATTTCCGTCACTGGATGCTCCACCTGAACCCGGGTGTTCATCTCCATGAAATAAAAGTCATGGTTGGCATCGAGCAGAAACTCCATGGTGCCAACGCTGGAGTAGCCCACGGATTTGGCTGCGGCCACGGCGCAAGCCCCCATTTTTTCCCTGAGTTTCGGGCTGAGAACCGGGCACGGGGCTTCTTCCAACAGTTTCTGGTGACGACGCTGAATGGAACAGTCCCGTTCCCCAAGGTGAATGACGTTACCATGTTTATCGGCCAGGATCTGTACTTCGACATGGCGGGGGTTTTCGCAAAATTTCTCGATATACACTTCGGGATTGCCGAATCCTGATTTGGCTTCGGAACGGGCCGCCGCAAAAGCATTGGGCAAAGATGCCGGGGAATGAACGACCTTCATCCCTCGCCCCCCTCCCCCGGCCGTGGCCTTGATGATGACCGGATAACCGATTTCGGCCGCGACCTCTTTGGCCTGTTCGATGTTCGCCACCGCGTCTTTGGTTCCCGGCAGAATCGGGACACCGGCTTTGGTCACGGTCTGGCGGGCCTGAATCTTGTCGCCCATCAAACGCATATTTTCCGGGCTGGGACCAATAAAGGTGATGCCGCATTTACCGCAGATTTCGGCAAATTCAGCATTTTCAGCAAGAAATCCGTAACCGGGGTGAATGGCATCGGCATCTGTCACTTCAGCAGCGCTGATAATGGCCTGAATATTGAGATAACTTGAAATGCTGGGCGCCGGTCCGATACAGATACTCTCATCGGCTAATTTGACGTGGAGAGATTCGCTGTCCACGTCGGAATGAACGGCAACGGTTTTGATGCCCAGCTCTTTGCAGGCGCGAATGATCCGCAGGGCGATTTCGCCGCGATTGGCAATTAAAATCTTATGAAACATGCAGTAAATCTCCGGGGGAAAATCAGGGGCCAGAAGCCCGCTGGACTTTCGGTGATTGGTTTCCGGCTACCAGCTTCCGCGTTTTACAGAGGCTCGACCAGGAAAAGCGGGTCACCATATTCCACGGCCTCGGCGTTTTCCTTGAGAATCTTGACTACCTTGCATTTGAATTCGGCTTCGATCTCGTTCATCAGCTTCATGGCCTCGACGATACACAGTGTCTCACCTTTTTCAACAATCGAACCGATCTCAACATAGGATTCTGTTTCCGGCGAAGCCGCCCGGTAGAAGGTTCCAACAATGGGAGAACAAACCTCCTCTAAACCGTCATCAGCGGGTTTGGGTTCCGGCTCCGCGGCTGCGGCTGCGGCTGCGGCTGCGGCCACAGCAGGTGCAGGTGCAGCAGCTGGGGGCACCGAAGCCACCTGATTGTTTACCATCGCCGCAGGAGCGCCTGCGGCCGCGCCACGGCGAATGACCAGCTTTTCCTCACCGCTTTCCAGTTCAAATTCGGTGATATCGGTTTGAGTCACCATTTTAACCAATAATTTAATATCTTTGATATCCATAACATTTCGCTCCTTATCCCAGTAGAAAACAGACCGTCCAAGTCCTGTATTTTTCCAAAAGCATAACTTTCGCTCACACCATCACCCAGGCAGCGACCGGAATCCCTTGGGCAGGCGGGTAATCCGTCTACAGCCTTCGGCTGTTACGCACACCATGTCTTCAATGCGAACCCCGCCGAGATCGGGAATGTATATCCCCGGTTCGATGCTGAAGACCATCCCTTCCTCTGCCACTGCATCTGAGTGCGAAGACAGCGTAGGCTGTTCGTGAACCTCCAGCCCAACGCCATGACCGAGACCGTGGCCAAAAAATTTACCGTAACCTTTTGCAGCTATAAAGGATCGAGCGATAGCGTCGATGTCCCTCAGCGGGATCCCGGGTTTTATCCCCTCTATGGCCCGATTCTGTGCCTCGAATACCACATCGAAAATGCGCCGCAGCTCGTCCGCCACCTCTCCGACAGCGACCGTTATCGTTTCATCTGAATGATATCCCTGCCAACGAGCGCCGAAGTCGATGGTCACCAGATCTCCGGCGACGATCCTTTTGCCAGAAGCGACACCATGGGGCAAAGCGCCACGCCAGCCGGAGGCCACAATGGTATCGAATGATTTTTCTTCAGCGCCTCGTCGCCGCATGGCCAGTTCCAGCTCCAGCGCCACTTCCCGCTCGAGCCTGCCCGGATGAATCAGCGGTAAAATCTCTTCGAAGGCATCCGCCGCGATGGCTGCGGCGCCCTCCAGAATGTTCAGTTCTTCCTGGTCTTTGACGGACCGCAAAGGCCGCAGGCGCTCCGATTCGGGAAGCCACTGACATCCCGCAGGGCTTTTTTCGCGCAGACGTTCCACCATGGCATAAGGAAGAGTGTCCGCTTCAAAGCCGATTTTCTGCAAACCGAGAGTTTTGACCTGCTCGAGGATTCCATCGACTTGGGCGCGATATTCGCCAATACTTTCCGCACACACTTCCTGACGAGCTTGGGTCACGTAACGCGAGTCTGTTAAAAAAGCGGAGCTTTTGGAGGTTACCAACAGGGCTCCGGAGCTTCCTGAAAATCCACAAAAATAGCGGAGGTTGGCTTGGTCCAGAAACAGAAAACCATCCAGGTCGGCCGCTTTGAGCAGTCTGGTGACTCTGCAAACCCGATCTGGAATCCTAAGCTTCACTGACCCAGGTACCTCGTCAGACCGCGCAATGCCAAAGCATAACTGGTGACCCCAAAACCACAGATCTGGCCTATCGCTATCGGGCTGATAAATGAATGATGACGAAAGGATTCCCGCGCGTGGACATTGGACAGATGGACTTCCACCGCCGGGATGGCCACCGCCGAAAGGGCATCTCGCAGTGCCACGCTGGTGTGAGTCAAACCACCGGGGTTGATCACAATTCCCGCAACCCCTTGGCTGCAGGCGGCATGAATCCGATCGATAAGTTCCCCTTCATGGTTGGATTGAAAGGTGGTGATCTCAACGCCCAATTCCTCAGCCAGGACGGCAAGCTCTGCATCGATATCCTGAAGAGTCGTCCGTCCATATACCTCGGGCTCTCGGGTTCCGAGCAAATTGAGGTTGGGACCATGCAGCACCAGAATGTGGATAGCAGACTCGTTCATTGCAACTCTTCCCGCAACCGAAACAGGTCGCGGGACAGCAGATAGCGACCTTTGCCGTAATTGCCGTTGGCCATCATGGTCAAAATGACGAAGTATTCTTCGGTGAGAACCCGAATGATGATCTGGAACCGCTCTGTGCGCACGGTCAGTTCTTCAATTTCGCCGGAATTCAGAATGGCCAGCGTATCCTTCATTTCCTTAAGAATATGCGCGTATTCTATGGCAAAAGAGGTAAGATCGCCCTCCTCGTGGGGACGATCGTATTGCTCCACCGCCAGCCCGTCGTAGCCCATGAGGACGGCGCTGTAGCCTCCGGATTCTTCAACGATACCCTGCAGAATTGTTCTGAACATCTTCCCTCCGTAGGCGGGCGGCCAACAGCCACCGATTTAAGGTAGCCAGCGGTTCGGTTTCGGTGACTGCTTCGTCCAGGGGGGCCGGACCTCCGGTTGGCTCCAGCGGCCTATCGGCAGAAAGGCCCTCTTCCAGGGCGTTCAGTTTCGACCTGACCTGAGCGTTATCCGGATCCGCTTGCAGAATGTCCCGGTACACCTGACAAGCCTGGGAGAGCAGACCCTGCTTGACAAAAAGTTCTGCAATGGTGGTCGTGGCGATGGGGGCTTCGGCCGTCGACGCAGCTTCGGCGGAAGCTTCTTCGACGGGTTGGCTGCCATCATCAACAACAGTCGCGGTCAGCCGATGCAACATATGGTTTATCGCACTGTTACCGGGATGGATCTGCTCAGCGCGTTCCAGAACCTGGCGAGCCGTCTCGATCTGGCCTTTCTGACAATAAATAGCGGCCAAGCCCTTAAAGGCGGCGAGACTTTCGCCGTCCAGGGTCAAAGCCTTGTTAAAACAGCCGAGGGCCTGGCCCGTTTCGCCGCGAGCCATAAGAACCTGGCCCAGAACCACATGACCGGGGCTGAACCAGGGCAGTCCATCGACCCCCTTGCGGGCAATGTCCAAGGCCTCGTCCAGCCTGTCAAGCTGACGGTAGGCATCAGCCAGAGTTACAAAAACGGTGGAATGGGGGTCTTTGGCCAGAATATCGGTATAGCGGTCAATTTTTGCTTGCAAAACTATGTTGGGATCGCTTGCCATGACATTATCCTTGGGTCCTGCATTTGCTCAGTGGTTGAGAATCTCCGTCAGCAACGTCTCCAGTCCCGATACCTCTTGGACCAGACAATCCCCTATGCCCCGGTTAAGAACCATACGCAAGACCCCGTGTTTGACCTTTTTATCCCTTTGCATCGCCTGCATATAATCTGCGATGGAGTGGACGGGGGGATCGACAGGCAGATCAAATGAAACAAGGAGTGCCCTGATGGCGGCCACCTCTTGCGGACTACATAGGTTCAGACGGCAAGATAGCTCGGCGGCAACGACCATACCGATAGAAACCGCCTCACCGTGCCGGTAAACACCATACCCGGAAAGAGCTTCAACCGCATGGCCGAAAGTGTGCCCAAAGTTCAAAACAGCCCTATATGAGCTCTCTTTTTCGTCAATCTCTACAACATTCGCCTTGATTTGGCAAGATCTCTTTACCATCCGGACCAGAGCGGCAGGGTCCCTTTGGGCCAATTTTTCCCGTTGTTCATCGAGCAACTTAAAAAAGTCCCGGTCGCAAATGACTCCATACTTGACAACTTCAGCCATACCGGCGGCGAATTCTCTGGCAGGCAGGGTCTCCAGAGTGGCCACATCAATATGTACATGCTTTGGCTGATAGAAAGCGCCGATAAGATTTTTACCTAAGGGGTGATTAACTGCTGTCTTGCCCCCAACCGAGCTGTCTACCTGGGCCAAGAGTGTGGTAGGAACCTGAGCAAAGGCAATCCCCCGCAAAAAGATCGCAGCGGCAAAGCCGACCATATCCCCCACAACCCCTCCCCCCAAGGCGACTAATCCGCAAGAGCGATCGAAGCCCTGCTCGACGAGGGGATCTAAGATTTTCTGCAGAGTCTGTAGGTTTTTATGCTCTTCGCCATCGGGGATAACGATAATCGAAACCCGGTAACCGGATTCGGCAAGAGATTTTTGAACAACAGCCCCATAGTGCTCGGCAACGGTCGGGCTGGTGACGATAGCCAACTGGCGTGGAAATTTAACGGCCTGCAAAGCTTCCCCCAGGCGCGCCAAAATACCGTGTCCGACCCAGAGGGGATAGGTCCGATCACCCAAACCAACCAACAGATGTTGCAACATAACTATTCCATATCCTTAATTCCGGCCATAATATCCCGAACGACCTCCTCAACCCCCTGTCCGTCCGTATCGACAATACAGTCCGCCTGCTGATAAAGAGGCAGGCGCTGCAGCCACAGTCGCTGGATATCGGCTTCGCCGCGATCCGCAGTCGCCAAAGGGCGCCCGCTGCTCCCGGCCAAACGATCCCGGAGAGTCTCCCATTCAGCCCGGAGATAAATGATCCGACCAAGACTGCGCATAAGCTGCCAGTTTTCCGGACAGCTGACGATACCGCCGCCGGTAGCCAGAATAATCGGTGATAATGGGCTCAGGGAACGCAAGGCTTCTGTTTCGTAGCGCCGGAAAGCAGCTTCGCCCTGCTCGGCAAAAATCTCCGGGATGGAGACCCCCTGCTGTTGTACAATCAGTTCGTCGAGATCGATCAGAGGCCAACCGGTCAAATGCCTTAGAGCACGGCCGATGGTGCTCTTCCCGGCTCCCATAAAACCCACAAGGATGATACTTTGTTTAAAATTCTTGCACATATCGCTGATAAGCATCGAGGTTCTGCCGAATCTCTTCCATCGAATCTCCGCCAAACTTCTGTAACATGGCCGAAGCCACCTCGATCGCTACCACCGCCTCCGCGACTACGGCGGCGGCCGGAACGGCACACACATCCGAGCGTTCTACTGCAGCGGAGAAGGGTTGTTTGGTTTTAAGATCAATNNGTCTGGAGTGGCTGGTAGAGAGTCGGGATCGGTTTCATGGCTCCCCTTACGACCAGCGGCTCGCCGTTGGTCATTCCACCCTCAAGTCCCCCGGCACGATTGGTGCGGCGGCAGATCCGGCCTTCCTGCAACAGGATTTCGTCGTGAACCTGGCTCCCCGGGCGCCGGGCCGCTTCAAAACCGAGCCCGATTTCAACCCCCTTGAAAGCCTGAATACTCATAACGGCCCACGCCAGGCGACCGTCAAGGCGTTTGTCCCAGTGGACGTGAGAGCCCAACCCAACGGGCAACCCAAGCACCACAACTTCCACAACCCCACCGAGAGAATCACCGGTTTTTTTGGCGGTGTCGATGGCTTGGATCATGGCTTGTTCGGCCGTTTCACAATAGGTACGACAAGCCGAATGTTCACTGCGCTCAAAGCGTTTTCGATAATCGCTCAGGGGCGAGTCGACTCGAACGCCTCCGATCTCGGAAACATAACCCATCACCTCAACGCCCAGGGCCCGCAAAAAGGTCGCGCATAAAGCACCGACGGCCACCCGGGCGGCTGTTTCCCGGGCACTTGAACGCTCGAGAACATTACGGGCATCCTGCTGCCGGTATTTGATCACACCGCTCAAGTCGGCATGCCCGGGCCTTGGGTGGGTGACGGCCAAATCCTGCTGACGATCCTCTGCCGCAGCCGACATGGCAATTCGCCAGTTCTCCCAATCCCGATTCTGAATGGACAAGGTAACCGGGGAACCGAGCGTTTTACCCCAGCGCACCCCGGATAAAAAAGCCACCTGATCCCGCTCAATCTGCATCCGGCCACCCCGACCATACCCTTCCTGGCGTCTTGCCAAATGCTTATTGATGTCGGCAACACACAGTTCCAGATTGGCCGGCAAACCTTCTACGATAGCGGTTAAACTCGGACCGTGGGATTCTCCCGCTGTCAGATAACGCAATTCCATAATTTTCGTCCACCCTTTCACTTAACCTGAAAAAAAAGGACAGGCGGGTACCTGTCCTTTTAGAAATCGGGTGAATAATAAATGAGTTGAGCCGGTTTGGCTAGTCCAAAATTCGCGGCGTAATGAAGATCAACAGCTCGCGACGCTCATTGCTGACCGAACGACTTTTGAACAGATGACCAAGACCCGGAATACTTTTAAGCCAAGGGACACCTGCTTCACTTTTCTGTTGGTCTTCGATGAAAATACCCCCGATAACCGTAGTTTCACCGTCATGCACCAGTACTTTGGTTTCGGCTTTTTTAGTATCAATCGCCGGAGCGGAACCGAGTCCTGTCGGCACCGTCGCGCCACGGGAATCATTTTTAGCCTCGATTTCCAGAAAAATTGAACCGTCCGGGTTGATCTCCGGCGTGACCTTCAAGCTCAATTCGGCTTTTTTAAATTCCGTCTTGGTCCCCTGGTCACTGGTTGTGGTATAGGGAATTTCCGTACCTTGGGAAATTTCCGCTTCCTGACCGTTCAGGGTACTGACCCGGGGCGTGGAGACGATACGTCCGTGACCGGACTGCTCTAGCGCAGAGAGGCGCAAATCGAGTACCACTTTGTCCAATCCGACGCGACCAAAGGTAAAGGCCGAACCAAAACCGGCGCTGCCGGCGGCGATACTGGCCGGATTCAAAGCGAAACTGCCACCAAGACCGGTGTCACCAGCGACACCGGAAACGCCTGTAGGATTATTATCGTAAGAGATTCCCCAGTTCACCCCCAAGTCCCGGGAGAACGTCGAACTGGCTTCAACGATACGGGCTTCAATCAGAACCTGACGCTCCGGCGTATCCAGCAAAGCGATCAGAGTCCGGATATCGGCGACTGCCGATGGAATATCGGTGACAATCAGTTTCTTGTCGCGAACATCTTCTATGATATTGCCCCGCTCCGTCAGGCGTCCCCTGCTTCGAGAGGCCACTGAACCGACATCGGTATAGTTGACCGTCATCACCTCTGTAACCAGGTCTTCCATTTTTTCCAGAGCGCGACTGGCCGCAAACTGCTCCTGCTGCATCTTGCGAATCTGCTCCTTGGGCATGATCCGAACGATATTGCCCTCACGCAGCATTCCCAAGCCTTTGATATCCATAATCAATTTAAGGGCCTGATCCCAGGGAACATCCACCAGCCGCAAAGTAATGGTTCCCCTTACATCGTCTCCGGCAATAATATTGAGATCGCTGACTTCGGCGATGAGCTGCAGGATGTTGCGGATATTAGCGTCGTCAAACACCAGGCTGATTTTCTGACCACTATAAGCCTCGGACTGGACGCCCCCCGATTCGAGGCTGCCCACGGTAGGGGCAAACGAAGGTGCCATGACTGGAGCGGCTACACCGCGGCCCGAATCCGCTGGCTCCGTAGTCTCCTCGAAAGAACTGCTACGAGTTGTCACAGGGACGGCTACCCGCTGAGTTTCAAGAGGCATAGGAGGCGATTCGGCAAAGGGCCCATCGTCAACCACGAATCGTAAAACTTTCCCATCCTTTTGCAAACGATAGGGAACGGGCCCCTTTAATTCGACGGCAAATCGAACGTCTTGAGCCCCGTCGACCATAACCGTATAGGGGGTCACCATTCGAATGGCGCTGGGAAAACTGGAAGGGTCAACGGAACGCCGTAGCGCCCGGCTTATGAGAGCATTCTTGACCCCGAAACGAATCAGGTCCCCTTCTGCTTCCAGCTCCTGGACCGTCGCAGGGCCTGAAAGAGTCACAGTCAGGACGGATCGGTCGTCTTCTCGATTAAATTTGACAGATTCAACGGTAACCGGAGCGCCCTGCTGCTCAGGGGCCGCCACTTCACCGGCAATCGGAAGGTTATTCCAGGTTACCTGAACGGCCTGACCGGTAGAGGAAACATTGAATTCAGGCAACTGTTCTGTCGCACTATCAAACACAAAGCGGGTTTTATCCGGATATTTTCCAGTCCTCAAACCGCGAAATTCACCCTGCAGGGTATAGGAGTTGTCTGTTGAGCCAGGCTTAACCCCGTACAGATCCACGACCAGCCTCGGAGGGGCGCCAAGGCTAAAATGCCGGAACTTAGCGATATGCCCGTCGGTCATCAGTAACACCTAACCGTCCAGAACTTCCACAGACGTAATCACAGTGGCCGGTTGAGCCGGTTCAGGCTCTACCGGTTGGGCCTGCACCTGAGAAACCTGCAGGAAAAATGTCGTCGCCAGCATCAGGCAAAGCAGACGGAGGGCACGGCTTGATCTTGTGCCAGTCGAACTCCATGGCATATGACGCATTTCACTATACTCCTTGCGACTTGGGAAGTTGAATCTCTTGAATACTTGTTCGATATTGGCCAGCAAAATCATAGAAACGTTCCTCAATAACCACCGTATCGTCCCGAATATCCGTGACCCGGCCGTCATTTTTCCCGATCTTCACTCCCCGTTTGAGGACATAGGCTTTCCCCCCCGGTGCCATCACCATGGCCATCGGTTCATTACGACCGGTAATGACACCGATGAGGCGAAACTGACCCAAGTCAAACTTCTGCAGAGGGGTCAGGGGTTGGCCAGCGTTGGCAACGGGCGTCCTTATCTGCATCAGAGGCAAAAAGGGGTCTCTTCGTCCCGTTGAATCGTACACATATGCCGGTGCGGCCGGCTCGGGTTCCGGCGGTTCGGGCTGCAGGACCTGCTTCTTTTCCGGGACCCGTTGCTGAGTTTTTTTAACCGTAGCCTTTTTGGGCGACGGCGCTTCCTCAGAGCAGCCCGATAACGAAACAAGCAGGGCCATCAGCAATAGACTGCCAATGAAAGTGAGGCGCATCATCTTTTCCTTTTGTTTTTCGCGGGCGCCGTACCGCCCTCAACGAATCGGAAGGTGGTTGCCAGACACTCGATTTGCAGCAAATTCCGCCCACCTTGCATTTTGGGGGATGTCAATTTGAGATTATCTATATTCACGATGCGGGCCAGATTGCTCACGTCATACGCAAACCTGGCCACTTCATGGTACGATCCGCTCAGTTTGAGGCTCACCGGAACCTCGGCGTAAAAACCCTGGGGTTTTTCAGCACCCGGCTGAAAACGGAGCACATCCAGACCATTGTCTCTGGCCAGAGAGGCAATACTGGTCAATAATGTCGGAATTTCCCTTTCATTGGGCAGTTCCGCCAAAGCCAGATCCAGTTTGCGTTTCATGCTTTCGTATTCACTTTTAAACTTTGGGAGGTTATCGGCAATGCGCTGGTCTTCCTGCAGCTTGGCAAGACGAGCGTTTTTCTGCCCTTCGAGCTTGACGTATTCTTTGTGTTTTTCCAGATAGATGAAATAGATAAAACTGCCCAGAATCAGGGCAATGATCCCCACAAGCAACAGCACTCGCTGGTAAGTGGGCCATTTAAAAATCTTTTCGATCGTAGGATGCATATCGCCCAACCTTTGTATAATGAGCTAGCGGGTTTTCGAGTCGGATGGCGTCTCGGTACGACAGGAAATGTCGAATTTCTGAAGTTTTAAACTCCCCTGAATCGCTTGTTGGGTTACCTTGAGATCCACCTGGCGATAGTAGGGGGAAGCTTCGAGATCCCGCATAAACCGCGCCACGGTTTCTTCATCCAGGCCCACGCCCTTGATGGATACAACACCCCGATTTTCCTGAAAGGATTCAATCCACAATTTTTCGGGAAGAACCCTGCTCAATTCATCGAGAAGCAGCACCGGGCCGGTCTTTTTTTCTTTCAACTTGCTCAGCACATCCAGTTTACCCTGGAACTCCTTTTGCAGTTTTTTGAACTGAGCCACCTCACCGATGGCCTTCTGCAGACGCTTGATCTCCTTATCGATCTCGGCGATTTCCTGCTTTTCCGCAGAAATTTTTGCCGCGACAGAGGCGTAGAGCCCTCCGCAGATCAAAGCGGTCACGACCAGGGACAGTACCAGCACCAGCAACTGGCCCTGCAGCCGGGCTTTTTTCTGAGCAGCTCGTATTGGCAGCAGATTGATACGAATCATTTGTCGCCCAACCTCCTCATGGCAAGCCCCACCCCGACAGCAAAGAGGGGACCAACAGCCTGCACATAGGCAGGGTCAAAAAGATCTTCATCCACCGCGATACGACGGAAGGGATCCATGGTTTCAACGGGAACGCCGAGTCGCTGCTCAAAGGCCTTATCAATGCCTACCGTCTTTGAAACACCGCCACTGATATACACGCGGGTCACCCTGTCGTCCGTCGAGGTCGCTGAGAAATAATCGAGAGATCGCTGGATCTCCTGGGCCAGGGTGTCGGCGGAATCACTCATGACTTCCGCCAGTATGGCCGAGTCGATCTCTCCAATGTCGCCTCCGAGTTTGGCCTGTTCCGCTTCAACACTGTTGATGCCAAGGCGCTTTTGGATTTCCTCGTTGAACATATTGCCACCGGTCTGGATATCCCGGGTAAAAACCGAAATCCCTTCCTTGATGACATTGACATTCATGGTGTTGGCGCCCAGATTAATCAAGGCTACAATCTCGCCTTCGTCCACATCGTAATTGGCCTGGAAGGCATTTTCGATGGCAAAAGAATCGATATCCAATACAACCGGGTTCAATCCGCATTCATTGAAGACGGTCAAGCCCTCATTGACGAAATCTTTTTTAGCCGCAACCAGGACGACGCTCATTTGAGCGGGGTCTTTCGGATCCGGGCCGGTAATCTGAAAATCAAGGTTGACCTCGGAAATCTCGAAGGGAATGAATTGCTCGGCCTCCCATTCAATGGAAGCCTCAACCTCCTCCTCGGTCATGACCGGCATGGATATCTTACGGATGATGACCGAATGACCGGATACCGAAGTGGCGACATTTTTTGTCTTGATCTTCTGGTTTTCAACCAGGTTCCGGATACTGTCGACCACGGCCACCGAATCCATAACCCTGTTATCGACAATCGCCTCCGGCGGTAATTGGGCGATACCGAGATTCAACAGCCGGTAGCCGCCTTTAACCGCCTTAAGCTGCACCAGTTTGACGGAACTGGTCCCGACATCGATGCCGACGATGTCTTTCTTTGTGCCGAATAAACCTTGTAGCATCAAAAAGACCCCATTCTAGGATGGATGGTAATCAACGGTGACTATGGCAACCTCACCCAGCAAGCGAGGTATTCCGGCCAATCAGTGGCCGGTTACCAAAACTAAGCAAAGCATGTGCCAGCTTGCAGACATTCTTATCGATTCCGCATATGCCGTACACCTTTACGGACGCTGTACCCGACGCACAGAATGGAACAGCGGTTCGGGATTTACTTATTCATAGTCAATCTTCTGCCAGGGCATCCAACGATTTGATTTCAAAAGTATCATCGAAGACATCGTCTACACCGTCACAAACCCGACGCTCTCGGCCAACTAGCAACGACAAATCTTCAACAAAAACGGTCACCAAGCATGGACAAAACAAGGCAATTATAGGGCATTGGAAAAACCTGTCAACAAATTAAAATATTTCAAACGCACACACCCAAGCCAAAAGCCAGAACCGTGAATGGTGCCAGTGGCATGCGACAGCCTCCTGCTTTTTCCCGTTCAAAAATCCCTTCGGAGAATAAACAGCGTTTTATTCCCGCAGAAAACCCATATACCACATGAGCAATTGCTGGCCCCACAGCAAGTAAACCAGTCCGCCCAAAGCCAGAAAAGGCCCAAAGGGTATGGCCAGTTTACCATCCGCACGTTTAAGCAGCATCAGCGGGACCCCGACCAGAGAACCCACCAAGGAGGCGAAAAAAATAACCGGCAGCACCGCTTGCCAGCCCAGGAACGCACCCATCATGGCCAGCAGCTTGATATCTCCACCGCCCATCCCCTCCTGTCCGGTCAGGCGGTGATACACCTCCGCTACCAGCCATAAACTGCCTCCCCCCAACAAAATTCCCAGCAGTGAATCGAGCCAGGAAATCCAGGGAACCAGCAAAATGGTCAAAAAACCGACCACGATACCGGGCAGACTGATCACATCCGGAATAATCTGATGATCCAGGTCAATAAAAGTGATCACCACCAACGCCGCCACGAACAGCCAGTAAACAGGGGTCGCCCATTCCAAGCCGAAACGCAGGAAAACCCAGACGAACAACATGCCGGTAAGGGACTCGACCAGGGGGTACCGTCTGGAGATGGCTACACCACACCCGGCGCAGCGACCGCGCAGCAATAAAAAACTGATTATGGGGATATTTTGATACCAGGCAATGGCCCTACCGCACTGCGGACATCGGGACGCAGGGGAAATGACGGATTGCCCTGCCGGAATTCGGCAGATGCAGACGTTAAGGAACGAGCCGATAATGGTGCCGAAGATAAAGATCGCTATATAGATAAAAACAGGAGACATGAATTTCCTCTTTGTTCAACAGCAATGGTCATTGGTTGCCGATTATTTTCAATAAAACTGCCACATCCGAGGCCACTTCGTCCACGGAAATATCCTGAATGCACCGCCCCCCATCGGGACAGGGCGGTGTAGTGCCAAAGCGGGTACAGGGCGAACAAGACAGGTTTTTGTTCAGAACGCGATGTTTCGCGTCACGGGGTGCCCACTTGGCGGCGATTCCGGGACCAAATAGCGAAACCGTCGGAACATCCAGACCGACCGCCATATGCAGCACGCCCGAATCACCCGTCACCAGCAAATATGATCGCTGCAATACCACCGCCGTCTCGGCAAGTGACGTGCTACCGGCCAGATTCAGTCCTTGGCAACCAGCAAGAATCGTTTCACCAACTTCCCGATCCTGGCCGCCGCCCACCACGACCACGGCCAGATTCTGTTGGTTCAGCCAAAGGGCCAGACGATGGAATCTATCTGCCCCCCAGCGTCGTTCGGGAATACTGGCTCCGGGGAAAAGGACGACAAAGGTTTGATCGGCAAGAGACTCCAGTTTCTTGTCAGCCTTCCGGGCGATGTCCTCCGGTACTTTCAGGAAAGGATATTCCACTTCCTGATTTTCAACCCCCAGCGGCTCCAGCAATCGCAGAAAACTGTTTACCTCATAATGCTCATGGGCATAGGGGACTGCCACATTGAAAAGGCGTTTTCGCTCGTTGGTTGCGAAACCGATTTTAAAATCGGCGCGGATCAGGCGGGCCATCAGGGCCGAGAGTCGATGCCACTGCTCGGTATCGATAACTACGTCGTATCGTTGGCCCAAGGCGGCGAAAAGTTGCCGAGGGCGGTCGTAGAGCAGGACCTGGTTGATCTCGGGACAAAGCGCAAAGACTGCCCCATTGCGGACTTCCGCCAGCACCGTTACATCACAATCGGGATAAGCTTTTTTGAAAGCGTGGATAGCAGGCACCAGCAGCACCGCATCACCAATGCCGCCGGGACGAATCAGAAGCAGACGGTTGGGGCCATCGGATGAAGTATTGGCTCGGCTCGGGCGTGGCCAGACCCGGGCCAGCAACGAACCTACCGCAGCATCGATTTTTTTCAACCACAAGGTGTTCACTCTATTTGACCCGGGCTATCAAATTCAGATTGTCCCCCATTCCCAGCCATTTTCCGATCAACGCCACAGGCGTGCAGAGAACCATGGAAAGAACCCTGTTTTTGCCAAGAATCCGTTTCACAAAAGCATTCGGAAAGGTGCGGATGATAGCCCCAGGATAGTAGAGGGGCGAAGGCGTCTGGTAAAATTTCGCGACTTCAAAACCTTCTTCCTCCAGGAGCCTTCTCGCAGAAGCAGGGCTGAAAAAGTTGCAGTGCCAGGGAAGAACCCAGGCCCATCGAGTCTCGAACAGGTATCTGCCAAGGCAATCGATGTTCGGCACCACCACCAGCAACAATCCGTCCTTTTTTAAAAAGCTGCGGATCTTGCGCAGAACCGCTCGAGGGTCGGCGAAATGTTCGACGATGTGCCGAAGCACAACCACGTCGAACTGTCCCTGGAATTCGACATTTTCAATATAATCGCATACGACTTCAATGCCGTAATGCTGCCGAGCATGGTCCGCCCGAACCCGCGACGGTTCCAGACCCACCACATCGAAACCGTGGTCGGCATAAATGCGCGTTGTCCAGCCCGCGCCGCAGCCGATATCCAGCAGACGAAGCCTTTCCTTCTTCCCGGCTCGCCGCAGGGCTCTGATCTCTTTTTTGATGAAGCAGTTGACGTAGATACTTTTCAGAATCCGGGAATTGAACAGCTCGGCATTGTCAACGCCGTCCATGCGCCGATTGTCCAGTTGAGGGATCAAAACCGGTCTGGCGAACAAGAATTTACAATCAGGACATTGGAAAAAGTCCGACCTCTGGTCGCCTTCCTCATAAACGTAAGCGATATCGCCGACCTGGCTGCCGCACACCGGACAGGGCAGTGGTTTGTCGACTTGAATGGGGATTTTCTTGAATGACTTCAACTTGCAGCCCGATCAGGGAAAACGGCGTTCACCAGTGTGAAGTGAAACAAAGGTCGAAAATACCGTGTAGAAAACGATAACCAGTAGAAAATAAAACCCGACCCGAAACCCTGCGGCGGGGAACCCCAGCAGAGGAAAAAACACAAAAACCAGGGCGGTGTAATCGGGAAAGGAAAAAAATGACTTAATATTGCGATTAAACCACCAATGGCGATAGCGGTTAATCAAATCGAAAAGAGCCAACGACGAGGAACCACTCTTCTCGGAGGAAATTGCAAATCCCCCCAGGTAACTCATGTAACACTCGGCAACATGCATGAAGATCATGCCAAGCACCATGGGCGCCAGCAGCAGACTTTGTGACCAGGCCAGAGACACCAGAATCACCACATCACCCACAAGGTCGGCGACGTGGTCAAGATAGCGGCCCAGCTCAGAAGCCTGCTTTTTGATCCGGGCGACGGTGCCGTCGGTGCAATCGCACACATAGGCGAGGTAATAAGTCAGGGCGCCAACCAACAAGCCCCATCGACTGCCAGAAAAGAAACAGACAGCCGTGACCAGTCGCAATCCTATGGCGGCAAAGGTAATCTGGTTGGGGGTAATCCGGGTACGGTTGACGATGAACACCGTAAGGCGACGGGCCAGGGGATAGATGCACAGCAAGGCCCACCAGGTTTTGAGGGACATGGCGGCGTCCGCCTGCTCCATATCTATTTCCTCGCGAATGCTTTCGTAGTCAGAAACCATTTTTCAACTGCCCCTTCAGTGAAGAGCTGGAGATATCCAGAGTCCGGGGTAAATAAATCACCTCGCAATAGTCTTTCAAAAAATCGAACTCCCCGGCCCAGTCATCGCCAATGACAAAAACATCTACCTTATACTTCTGAACATCGGAGACTTTCTGCTCCCAACAGGTTTCGGCAATGACCTTGTCCACAAATCGAATCGATTCGAGAATTTCCTTGCGCTGGTCATAGGGCAAAAAAGAGCTTTTGTGCTTCATGGAGTTGAATTCATCGGTCGACAGTCCGACGATCAGTTGGTCGCCAAGGTCTTTGGCACGTTGAAGTAAGCGGACATGGCCGACGTGGAGGAGATCGAAGGTTCCATAAGTAATCACAGTGGGCATAAAATTACTCCCAAAAGGGATCTACTGATTATTTAGAGTCATATGCGGAAATTCAATCTATCAAATATCTTTTCAATCTGGACTTTTGTTAGATTGTTTTTTGAGAAATAATCAATGTCAAGAAGGTATTTTTGAATATAAAAGGCCAAATCATGCTGGGTAAATTTTTCATAAACCGCACGTCCAAGAACAGTAATTGGTTTTCCCAACAACATGGCCTCCATTCCCACAGTGGAATTAATCGTGACTGTTTTTGAGCTGAACTTCATCAACTTAAATGTATTAATATCTACAAAAACAAACTCAAGCTTTTTCCTTAAATTGGCTAGCTCAGCTACAAAAACACGATTCCCTTCAGCAGGGTGCGGCTTAACAACTAAACGTTTTCCTTCTTTTTTTGCAATTTCAGCCGCAAGAAGTAGTCCCTGGGTGTTGTCCACATCACTATTAAGCAGCAACTGACTGTCGCTGCTCACCTGCAGAGGAAAGAAAATATATTCCGGATCTTTTTCAGGGAAAAACAAATCATATTGGTAACGTACCTTTTGGGCGCACAAGTAACGCCAAGTTCGCCGAAAAACTTCCGGCTTTTCAGACCATGGCGCAAAAAGCAGATAAAACCCGAAAAGATCCAAGGGATAGTACCAGTTGAATTGGGTCGACATACTTGTTTGCTGTACGCGGTGGGAACAAAGTTTTTCAGATAAATAGGCCGCCCGCCATTTTTCAAAACGAGCTTTGTCATATCCGTCGGATGTCAACTTAGGGAAATGGTCTGCAAACCAGGATTTCGCGTTAACCCCTTTCGGATCTACCAGCAATTTCCCAGGAAAGTTGCCCAACTCGAAATAAAGGGTTTTGCACCCGTGGTGACGGGCCAGAGCGCTAATGGCACGGGCAAGGAAGCTGCTGCCATTCCAGAAAAAAAAGCAGTCAACATTGATCCGTCGAATAAAACGTTTAAAAAAACTAGCGATACATCTTAGTCCATGTGTAACTTCTTTCTCAGAAAGAATCTTTGCCGAAATTTCATAAAAATCTAGCTCATCAAAAACCTGCGGCAGGATGGACGGTCTCTCACCACGAACCAGTATGCTTTTATTCCCATCGCGCATAGCGGCCAATACAACCGATAGTCGGTGGCTTAAAAATATAACCTGATGCCCAGACTCCACTGAAACCGGCACAAGGCGGCGGAAAAAATGGTAATGGCTAAGTCGTTCACATAAAACAACGATAGTCAACCCAAACCCCATACCCTTTCAGTCAGCTCAATGAAACTGACAATAATTTTTTATACGGGTCATCGCGTAGCGCGATACTATTTTCGCTGCAATTTTTGAAGGGAAAAAGTAACTTACCAATATACAGGCCCAGTTTCGCCAGTCCTGTGGTCTATTTTTCAAAGCCATTTTAAAGAATTTTTGTGCCTCAAATTTTTCCTTGTTGATCGCAAGAAGAGATCCCATGCGTCGGCAATGTTGAGAGAGTGCGATAGGATTTACACTTATAAGCCCTTTATGCTTCTCATAGAACAGGGCTCTGCCTGCGATTCTATTTTCAAGAATGCTACTAATTTGAGGTCCGTGAATAACCCTGTGAACTAAAATTTCTGGAACTGCTCTAATTTTAGTTTTCATTGATAAACGCAAAAAAAGATCCCAATCTTGACAAGCAGGAAGCTGTTCATCAAAAAATTCCTCAAAAAACAACAACTTTCTCGTCACAACTGTAGAGGTTCCCCCTATGACGTTCCTGACGAGCAACTCCTGTATAGTATCTGATTTCCAAACAGCCAAATTTTCCTTAACAATCTCACCTTCGCAAACCAGTGATTCACCACAAAAGACCAACCCTAATTCTTCATCCGAATTAAAAATATTTACCTGTTTTTCGAGTTTTTCGGGTAACCAGAGATCATCATCATCAAGAAAAGCAATAAATTTGCCTCTGGCGTGTCGAGCTCCGGTGTTTCTAGCAGTTGGTGCACCCAGTGATTTTTCTTGGCGAATACATATAACTTCGTTACCATATTTTTCTGAAAGAATTTTTGCCAGAGGAATAGTTGATCCATCATCAACAACGATAATTTCAAAACTCCGATAGGTTTGCACCATGACACTTTCAATAGCTTTTTGAACAAAGTCCAATCTATCCCTACTGGGTATAACGACGGAAACAACTGGACTATTAACACACATCAGCAAGTCCCATAATCCGCCTTAACATAATAATCTGCTGATCAACAGTGTAGTATTTCTCTACACGCTCCCTAGCTTTTTGTCGCATGGAATCAAGAAGCCTTTGATCGCCCAATAAGCGGATGCAGGAGCTAGCCATGGCATTCACGTCATGTTCATCTATCAAAAAACCAGTTTCACCATCAACGACTGTCTCCACAAAACCGTTGTGCCTAGTCGCAACAACTACGGCACCAGAGGCCATTGCTTCAAGCAATGACACCCCGAGACCTTCTGTATCACCACTTGGCGCTGTAACTGAATGCTGCAAAAAAAGCACTGCGGTATTCAATTTTTCCTTTACGAATTCGTGCGGCTTACTGCCGTGGAAAATAACTCGATCCTCAATGCCCAGTGTTTGAACTAAATCTTGACATGTTTGCAAAAGATCCCCATCACCAATCATTTCAAGACGAATTTTAGGAAAATGCCGAACAACCTTAGAAAACGCCAGGATTGTTTTTTGGGGGGCTTTTTTGGGAACAAAACGCCCTATGGCAAGAACCAGGTTTTGATCTTTAAACTGCCCAACGCGAAAGTCATCAAGTCGCACACAGCAGGGCACAACATGTATGTTTTTGCCACGGTTTAGGCCTATCTCTGCACATAGCTGAGTAGCAAGAAAATTAGATGGAAAAATAAAGCCCTTTGCTGTCCGGGATAGGCGAAGGTAGGAGGATTTGACATGCCAATGTTGTAATAGCCTGGATGCGTCAAAGCCATGAAAATGCACAAACAAATCCACATTCGCGTTTCTGCAAGCCTTTTCAACAGCACAACCAACAGTACCGTACTCGGCTAAAAGCACTTGTATGCCCATCTCTTTCATAAACTTCGCAAGCTGATCAATATTCTTATTGCCAGGATAAAAAACTGACCCAAAAAAAATATAGCGGAAAATACTGTCCAATTTCTTAGGCAATAGACTGCGAGAGGGGGCGAATCTGAAACAACGTCCTTCCCTAAAGGGGGATAAAAATTTAGCATCAGGATTTAGGGCAATTAAAAAGGTGTCCTCTGGGAATATTTTTTCCGCATGATTCTGTATAAAAGTCTCTGAGTATTTGCCATATGTATAAGCAGCGACAGAAAATACAGGCTTTTTGGCGCTCACAAAATACTCCTAATAACTGCCGCTACTCTTCGGCCAGCTTTTCCATCGAGTTCCCCGCAATAATCATGCAAAAAGTCCATTTGCCCTTTATGCATTTTCAACCTTTCCTTGCAATCTAAACCTTTAAGAAGGCGAGGCAGAGAATCCAAAAGTTGCTCATCGGAGAAACCAGGCAAAGCCGCACCGTAATCAACGAACGGCAATACCGGGCCGGCAGTGCAAGCAGAAACATGCACAAGGGGTTTTTCGAAAATCATCGCTTCCATTCCTGAAGTTGAATCTTCGGCGAACACAACATCTGATCGCTGGATTTCATCATAAAGGGTATTCGAAGAATTGGATATGGCCACATAGCCACCTACCTTTTCTTCAGCAATAACTTCAATATATCTATCAACGTTGTCTTTTGGATGCGGTCGGATAACAAGTTGTGCCCCAGGGAATTTTTCAATTGCTTTGATAACCCTACGCAAAACATCTGCACCTTCTTCAGGATAGCGAGAAGGTTCGTAGCATTTCTCAGGAGAATGTGGTCGTGTCAAGAGCAACCAGTTTTTACCCCCCTTAGAAACTTTTTCAGGAGGCCGATATAGATCGAAAAGTGGATTTCCGGTTACAAAAATAAAATCAGGTTGAAAATCAGATCTTTGTCGATATCTAGTTTTACGTTCTTCACCCCAAACAGAATAATATTTTGAAAAGGCTTCGTCGAGACACCAGTGTTCACAGTCTAAACCATGCTGGATGCACAAAACGGGGATTCCTCTCTCTTTTGCGATCGAAGAAAGAGCATTAAGTGGCAACCATGAATCACCATCTAGAACCAAACCATCTATAGAATAAGCATCAAAAAACCTTTGGGCCCTGTCGATAGACCTCAGAGCGCTTTCAGTGTATTTCTTTAATATAGAATAAGAGGTGTCATCCGAGTTTATACTGCATTTGCTCAAAAGATCCGATAGCCTCAAAAATGTATTTTCAATTCTGGCCCTATCATAGGATTTTTCAGGCAAAGGAAATAGCTTTAGTTCTGGAAATGAGTTTAATCTGTCAGTGACAAACAATATAGAATTGTTTGTTAAATATTTTTTCACTGACAAAAAGAATCTATTGTGCGGTGGAAAATACAGGCATCTTTGACCTTTTTTCCTATATTTTATTGATCTTATCTGTTGAAAGGCGGCAATTGACTCTTGAGCAAAGGAAAAAGCAAGCCTGCCAATCAATGGCCTTTGTTTAAATGCTAATCTTGTAGAAGGTTGAAAGCAAATACGCCGCAGGTCCTTAGTTGAATCCATAGCTACAATTGAGAGTAGGGGAAAGCGAATCAAATCGATAAAAAGAGGCCAATCTGGATCACTTGTATTTTTTGATTTTAACCATTCTAGCAATTTACAAAAAGATACCTTGTCAATGTTTTTAAAATTCTTCAGCATTTCATTCACCCCTATCTCTCTGAAGTGTCGACGGCTAATTTGCATCGCACTTTAGAAAATTCCACAAGGGCTAGCGTAAACTCAGCGTGGGACAAAACACTTCTCCGATATTAAACAACTTTTACCAGGCCATCAAACATTTTGGTAATTTTCTCTTTTGCTAAAGAGACATAATCAAAAATTTTAGAGTCGAAATTCTGTGGCACATTTTTTTTTGCCATATAAAAATTATCGTGATGATATTGCAGTATACCTATATCACCCATTAAGCCCTTTATTTTATGAGTATTAGAGTCCCATGTCGAAAATGGTATTCCAAGAATTGATGCGATAACAGCACCATGAAAACGACCGGTACAAATTCGCCTGTATTTAGTTATCTCAGCCAAAAATTCTCGCGGCATTGTATTCGCGTACAGCATTTTCCGTCTAAAGACAGACTTTTTCATAACGATATTATCAGTAAAACCTATATCAAATATTGGATTATTTTTAATGTAGGAATTAATAAATGAAGATGCATATATCATATCCGGAACAACTTCGCAATAACATCCTTGGGCTCTTATTTCCGCAGCACTCAAAGATTCTCTTGCGGATATATATAAGAATTTCGCTAGACCATCACAAGTTGGATTTTCCTGATAAACACAATTTACTAGAACAGATGGATATCTCTCAGACAATCTCAAAAGGTGCATATTTTTACCGTGATGAATTGAACCTTCACCATTTACAACTACCAGGTCAACCTTTGACAATATTTTATCAGAATATTTTTCGTCAAAATTTCGTGGCAAAGATGCCACAAGATCCATGCCTAATCTAGAAAATTGTTCTCTAAAGCATTGGCAGACAAGTTCACACCCAAAATGGGTCTCATAAAGACTTGTATCATTGACCAGCGCAACCTTTAAACTCATTCACATTCACCCTTAAATAATAGACATCAAATGTATTTGTTTAGATAAAAATTAATATCACATTCCTTAATAGTAGATTTCCTATGCGAAACAACAACCAGGGTCTGTTGTCCCTTTAGGTTAGAAATAAGCTCCCTAATTCGTTGATCATTTTCTTCATCAAGGGCGCTAGTGGCCTCATCAAAAACAATCAACTCTGGCTGACGATAAAGCGCTCGAGCAATGGCAACTCGCTGACGCTGTCCGCCGGAAAGTCTGACACCTCGTTCGCCAATAGGCGTCTGAATACCACAAGGAAGGGCCGACAGAAAATCTACTGCAGCCAACCCGCACATCTGCAATATCCTGGCTTGGTCAATATCCTGTGATGCAATACCGAAAGCGACATTTTCCGCCAAAGTGCCATCAAAAATGTAGGGAAACTGAGGTACATACCCAATTTTTTTCCGCCAGGAGGGTAGCAAGTCTTCAGTGAGTTTTACGCCATCAACCAACATCCTGCCACTCTGTGGAAGCAATAAGCCCGTCAAAACATCAACAAGGGTGCTCTTTCCACACCCGGAGGGTCCCATAATACCTAGCGACTGGCCTTTTGGAATCGTCAAAGAGAAATTATTCAACACCGGGACGTTTGAGCCATAGGCAAAGCAGACATTTTCCAGTTTGATTTCATGTTCAAAAGAAACTGGGGGTCTTGTGTCCCTTTTACCGGCCTGCTCAATGACCGGTTCCGTTTGTAAAATCTCGAGTAGCGAAAGGACATAAGGCCGCGACGTGCGAATGCCTGCCAGAGCGGAAACAATACGGTTAAATGCGGGAAGCGTTCTCCAGGCAGTGACGGCCAGGAGTGCCGTTGTACCCGTCGTTTCTAGGGGAGAAAACCCCAAGACAAACAACATAAACAGAATGGCCGCGGCAATCAGGACAAACCCGAGAGTTTCCAACGCCAGAAGGGGCGATTCTCGCCAGAACTGCTGCCGACCGAACAGGGATGAAAATTTTTGTGCCTGCTGTTCGAAACCATTGAGAAAATAGTCTGCCGTATCCGTCACCTTCACATCTTTCACTCCATGGATAGAGCGGGTGACATGCCGATTCATGGCCAACTCAGCCTGGCGGCATCCCGTGGCGCTTTTATCCAGTCCACGGCGCAAGGCCCGATATACCAACACTCCCGCCCCACCCTGCACGGCGATAAATAGCAGTGAAACAACGGGCTGCACCCACAGCAGTCCAGCCATCAACACCAGCAACATACTGGTTTCGCAAACCACGTCCAAATAAGGCCGGACAAAATTTCTTCCTAATTGATGGCGCCAGTTAACCGTTTGAATCAGATCTGCACTGTTCTGCTGAACATGCCATGCGTAATCCCTGGCCAATACGCCCGTAAGGAGCCGCTGCCCGAACAAGGCTTCGAGAGTCGCGCTGTAGCGAGCCATACGATAAGTTACCCAGCCGCGAAATCCATTTTTCAAGGGCAAGGCCAGCATAACCATTACACTCAGGCTGGCGATCATGGCTGTCGGATTACGAACTAAGGCATGAAACAATGGAATGTTCTGGAGTACCGCGATTACGGGGATCTGAATACTGGCCTGGGGATCCGACACGGAGGCCGCATAGAAGGCAATGAGACCGAGAACGGCGGTTTCGATAAAGGCTAAGATCAAAATGGCCAACAGGAGAAAATGAAACCGCTTTCGCATGGCTTTCGGCAACAGCCGATAAACCTTTAAAAATATTGAAACTACATTTTCTGAATCGGATCTTTCAGGCATATTTTCACGAAAAATTTCGGCGCCTTTCTTCCCCAGTGACTTTGAGTTAGGGCTTTTAATCTCACCTCGCTCCATAAATCCCCCACCCCACCATCACAGCCCACAACAAACTCACAGCAAAAAGCGGGCCGTCCCGCAGCAGCGATTCGGTGGGGTCGCCGCTTTTTCCGGATTCAATCCGCATAACATAGCGCATCAGTCCAAAAGCGCAAAAGGGGACGGTATAGATCAGTGTCTGTCGGGAAATAACATACATGGTGTAGGTCATCAGCACCACGGCCCCTGTCATAAACATGGCACCCTGGAGGTACATTTCGGAATAGCTGGCCAGGCTTTGGCGATGTTCTCCGGCTGATTCACCCAGTGAAATTTTCTCGGCGAGACGTTTTCCCGAGCTGAGAAACAAGGCCAGGAGAAAGACGCTGAGGAACAGCCAATCGGAAATGACAACACCAAAAGCCTCGCCACCGGCCTGCAAGCGCAGCAGAAAACCGGCCGAGATGGAGAAAAGGTCGACAAGGGGAAGGCTTTTAAGTTTGAGGGTGTAACATACTGAATTACCCAGATAGAGAATCAGCAAAACAGCAAAGGGCAGGGAGACGCGCCAGGCGAGTATTGTTGCCATAATTGTCAGAGCTAGACTGAGCAGCCCTGCAGCAGCGTGGTTTATCGAACCGGCGGGAATTGGGCGCGTCCTTTTCTGAGGGTGTCTGGCATCCCGGTTGGCATCGAACAGATCGTTGACTATATAGCCCGCGCTTGAAGCCAGACAAAAGGCCACGAAAGGGACCAAACCGGGTCCGAGGCTTTGCCAGTCAAGCAACATGCCACCTAGAAAAGGTGGAAAGAACAACATCAAATTTTTCAACCACTGTGTGGGGCGCAGGATGAAAAGGTAATCAGTCATTTGTTACACTTCTCATTTTTTCGACCAGTCGGCCCGCAGCCTCACGATAATGGGCTGTGGCCGGGGCCCGTTGATAGGCCACGGCAAAATATCCAGCGGCTTTTTCCCGGTCACCCAGATGCATAGCTATCTGACCGCTCCGATAACGCAGAAAAGGGTCGGATTTTCTAGTCATCAAACGTTCGTAAGCCTCCAGAAGCTCCACCAAGATCAGCGATTTTTGCTGTGGCTCGGGGAAGGCCCTGAGCATGGCTTCGTTGATTTTGACCGCTTCTTCCATAAATTTCAGCGAAGGCTTTTCGGTGCTGCTTTCCAGTTGGGCGAGGGCGCTTCTGGCTCCGTCAAAATCGCCCTCCCGGATAAGACCGAGAACGGAATTGAAATGAACATTCAACACCCTCTGGCCGCCATCTTGATCCCGTGCCTGGCGCAATTGCTCCGCAGCCTCGTCATGCCGCCCGGCATGGAGCAGCGCCGTGGCCAGTTCATTGCGGATCGGGGGGAAATCCGGGTTTTTATGCACTGTATCCTGATACAGGGTCAGAGTGCTCTGCCAGACGAGATTGCGTTGCCAGGTCACCCAGCCACCGGTTAACAGTACAATCGCAGTAACAAACGCCAACAGTGCGGGACGACCCAAGGCCATACCAGCCTGATACACTGCGAGCGTCACGGCAAGCGCCCAAAAGGCCGACGAAAGATAGAGATACCGCTCGGCCAGCGGCGTCCAGGCGACGTTGGTAAGGGCCACGATAATGGCCGGAGCGATCATAACCAGCGCTACTACCAGAAAATCCGCCGCCAAACGACGCAGCAGGACCAGGCCGATCAGGGCCAGAGCCGCTGCGAGACCCCACCACACATAGGCGTCATAGGCATTGGTAATGGCAAAATTCAGAGGCATTGGCCAAAACAGTTTTTTGACATAGAAACCGAAAACCTTGAAGACCACCCGCACGGTGTTTAACAGGTCATAACCGTAGTTATTCAGGACAAAATTGAACCCGGCATCCCTGGTGCCAAAGCGCGAAAAACGTGACAGGGCATAGACCGTCGCACCGAAGGCAAAGGGAGAGGCAAAACAGAGGATGCTGCGGATGCGCAGGGAACGGAACAGGCCTGCTCGGGGAGGGAGCGGCCAGCGCCACAGCAGATAGCACCCCGCTGGCAGAAAAAACACAACCACTTCTTTAGACATGATTCCGGCGATAAACACCAGGGCCGCCAGGAACGCCCAGGTCGGGCGTCGTGCTTCCACAGCACG
>NPIF01001466.1_pt1 | contig 29834 bp, 43 predicted proteins | sample 8637461 | NCBI WGS metagenome assembly NPIF01 (sample SAMN07420641, study PRJNA396082) | bioreactor metagenome | isolation source: sample BR12 brine-fed electro-methanogenic bioreactor BR | place: Japan: Kochi | collected 2016-12-09
ATCAAACCTTCCACCATTCTTACATATTACACTATGTCCTGCATCAGTATCACGTAGCAAAACTAATTCCACACCACCATTATGTTTGCATATTTTTTCAATTGTATCAATCTCATTAGAATATAAATAAAATTCATCACATCCATTCAAAAAAATAATTAATACACTTAATATCAGTTTCATATCTATTTAATCAAAGATTACAACATCGGTACTTAATGAAGGATCAGTATATTTTAAATCTTTAATTGAATTTTTAACTACTAAAGACGTATCACCTGACCAAGATTTTACAACAGCATCTTTATCAACACCTTCATTAACTTCAATAATTGATTCAATAACTTCTGATAATTTTTTATAATCATCCAACACAATAGCGTTCTGTCCAATAATATTGGTCCATGCTTCTTTGACATTATCAAGACGATATCTTGCATAAGACCCTTCAGCAATAATAATATGATAAGTATTATACATTCTAGACACTTGCTCATATAATTCTTCTAATGAAATATCAGATTGTACATCTACATTAGAAACACGCTTAATTTGTTCTTTGATTAAACCTTTAGATGGCATTTCATCACCAATAGTGAATAAATAACCACGTTTTCCCCTTTTTTCATAACAATCAATTGAAGTATGATATGCTGCAAAATACCATGGCATTTCATATGACTCATATACATTTCCGCCACCACCATGTTCAATATATACTTTTTCTAATTGATCTACAATGCTAATATCGGCTTCAAATTGGCTAACCTGCAATGGTGCATCATCTACAGTAGCATCACCAATTCCCATAAACATTAAATGTGGATCGGAAACTGGTTTTTTTGCTAAAATATGTTCAAATAACACACCTAAACCAGTTCGCACAAAATAATCCGCAATAATACCCATAGAACCTGTTACATCAACACCAATAATAATAGCAGTTGACTCAGGATTAACTTCAGAATCTCTCGATTCCCTAACCACAATACCTTTAGGATTTAAATCTTCATTTAATTTACGTGAAGTAAAAATCTCTTCTGTTTTTTTATCTACAACCGTTGTTGTATATGATTTCCAATCTGTTGCATCCCATCTTGCTGTACCCATAATATACCTCCAATTAATAAATATTTTTTATATCTTTATAATATTTTATAAACTTTCGTTTACCAAAACTATTATCTCTATAATTTGACCATTCAACAAACTCACTAAATGCATCTTTAGTAGGCATTTTACGTAACCAATCTAAAAATGGCTTGGGGATATCACTATTTTTTAATAAAGAAGATCCATTCCCTAAATCCCCAAAACAGTTTAAACCAATTCCCTTTATTAGAATACTATCATACTCAACCTTTGATACTTTGTCAAGTATTAATTTTTTTGGCAATGTTTTTATTGTACTTTGTGGCAGTCCAAGTAACTTATTACCAATTTTATTGGAATACCACCACCCACCTAATAAAGCACCTGAATGGTTTTCTATATCTATCCAATAATTATCGATAGATAAAGCATTATGCGAAATATTATGAAGTTGCATTAAGCAATGAATATTACAAAGTGTACTTATTACCCATGCAACTTGTGTAGCTGGTAATACTTCTGGACTTATATTTTCTAATACATCTTTAAGCCTAAAATGATTAGGTGGCCTATTAATAAGAATATAATAACCATCATGACTTTCACAATGTTTAACTATTTTTGGTAATTTATTCTCAAATTCTAGTTTTAATTTTTCCTGATTATATTTTATATTAACAATATCTACAAAATTATTATATAATTTTTTATATTTTAAATCAACATTATATAATATATAATTGTTACCAATATACATACTACCTAATTCAAATGGTATTCTAATATTATAAGAAAAGTCATATTTCTTGTTAATTTTTATATCATGTATTCTAATAATTGCCGCACCATCCCATTGATTGTTATTAATCTTTTCAATAGCCAAATCATATAATTTATTAATATGTGCAATAACTAAAGTAGATTTAGGATTATTATTTCTATCAGGGTGCCATTTTGATCTAATACTTTTTATTTGACTAGAAAGTATTTCTTTTATAAACATTTGTTCTGGTTTTTTTATGTCTAAAATTTGTTCCGCTGTTAGTATATCTAAATTATTCATGTTAACACTTCCAACATTTTTAATTCAAACATTAAATTATATCTAGCTAATTTTTCCTCAAATAAATGTTCATTGTAAAAAATATATGGTTTATTTAACATAGTATTTAAAAACACTTTTCGCTTTTCATAAAAATTATTAATATTATGGTATTCCATATACAACTTATCAATAAAGTGTATATATGACTTAGTTCCAATAATACTTAAATCTAAATCTAAAACAATTTTGGTTGCATCAGATAAATAAATATTATATTCTAAATGTTGTGCAGGTGTAGTATGTAAGATAATACTATATGCGTTTTTTATAGATGCATAATCATATTTATTGGTGTTTCTAAAAAAATTCAATAATTCTTCCGCCGATTTAAGTTCATTGTGGTAACTGTTGCTTGTATCATACACATAATCATGAAATAAAATAGCTAGTTGTTGATCAATACCCAATGCAATTTGTTTAGTTTCACATAATTGTTTAATAAACAAAATATGATCAAAATTATGATAATATCTATTTTTACTATTGTATTGTTTTATTATTTGTTCATCAGTAAATTCTGATATCCACTGCATAATATTTCTCCTTGGTTTAAATTAAAATATTATAAAAAATAATTTATATTTTGTCAAGACTTTATAAATATAATAGCAATGAAAAATAATTTAAGGATACAATTATGAGAATAGACGGTATACAATTAGAACAAGGTAGTGAAATTGTTAATTGTACAATAGATTCAGGCGATTCTTTCCCAGCAAACCCAAACCTTGGGGAAATATTTTATTTGGTAAATCATTTATCATTACCGTCAGGGTTATACGAATATAATCAAAATAATGCTTGGGCTAAAGTTAGCGGAACAGGTGCAACAGGTGGTGGTAGTGATCAAACATTTTTTGAAAACGATAAAATAATTACATCAAACTATACAATCACTACAGGAAGGAATGCTGGTAGTTTCGGACCAATAGAAATAGATGATGGTATAAATGTTGAAATACCTAATGGGTCAACATGGTCAATAGTATAAGGAATTAAATAATGAGCACATTAAAAGTAAATAATATAGAAAATTTAAGTGGCGCAAAAGTTTTCGAACCAACAATATTAACTCCAGTTACAGCATCAGGAACAGAGGTAGATTTTCTTGATATCCCTAGTTGGGTTAAACGAGTCACTATAATGTTTAACGGTATTAGCACAAATGGAACATCACCACCAACTATACAATTGGGGACAAGTAGTGGTATCGAAAATAGTGGGTATGATGGAACAAATCATATTATAGGGACAGGGGTTGTAGCCTCCGCTCTTAGTAGTGGTTTTAGAATTGGTGTTAATACATCAAACTGGGTTGCTACTAACATAGCTCAAGGGTATATAACAATTAATAAATTCCAAAATAATAACAATACATATGTTTGTAATGGTTTATTTTCGAATGGTGGTTCTGCCACATTCCTAACATCAGGAAGAAAAGAATTATCAGGAATTTTAGATAGGATAAGAATAACAACAGATGGCGGGGCTAACGTATTTGATGCTGGTTCTATAAATATAATGTATGAATAAGGGAATTAAATAATGAGCACATTAAAAGTAAATAATATAGAGGATTTAGACGGTAACGAACAATATACGTGCAAAGCATGGGTGAACTTTGATGGCACTACCACACCACCAACCATTAGGGCTAGTGGGAATGTTAGTAGTGTTGTGCGAAATGCAACAGGTGATTACACGGTTAATTTTACAAATTCTATAGTAGATGGGAATTACGGAATTGGGGCTGTAAATGATTTTGCAGAAGGAGCCACGCGAAACTGGCCAGCTCCGTTAAATATACATACGAGGTCTTCTAGCTCTCTAAGGGTTTTGACGCACTCTAGTGGTACAGGTGATGCTCACAATCTAGAGATAGTTACTTTTGTCATCTTTCGCTGAGTCCACAACATGATCACACAAAACATGACCAAAGTAATCATCTACAAACAAGACAACGGCATCCCCGCAAATCAATTCACAGAATAACGGGAACATATCAATTTTCAGGCAACCATATTTTAAATAAAGGAGAAAAAGATGAAAGTAATTTTATATAAAAATCAAGATAATTCGATTGCGGTAATGGCAGCATCAGGTGCATTAAGTGTTGACGCTACTGCTAAAAAAGACGTACCAACAGGCGTACCCTATTTGATAGTTGAGCATACTGAACTACCTGACACACCACAGGAGACATGGGAGGTTGATTTTTCTAACCCTACTGGATATGGAGAATAAAGATGATTACAGTAAATCAAGATAAATTAAATGAATATAATTTTAAACAAGCCAAAGCCAGTAGACCTGAATTAGTCAAATCTATTACGGTAACAACTTTAGCAGGTAATACATTTGATGGTGATGAGGATTCTCAAAATAGAATGGCTCGGGCTATTGTTGCAATGGAAGACGCAGATAATACCGCATGGGTGTTAGCTAACAATACAACGGTAATGGTGTCGAAAGAAGAATTAAAAGAAGCATTGCGGTTAGCGGGACAAGCTATGACAAATATTTGGGTGGTTCCCTATGAGTAAACTAATAGCTGATTCATTAGAATCTCGTACAACAGAAAAATCAGTTGATGTAGATAATGTGGCTAATGGCGTTGCTAGGGCATGGGTCAACTTTGATGGTACGACTACCCCACCAACCATTAGGGCTAGTTATAATGTTAGTAGTGTTGTGAGAGATGGAACAGGGCTTTATACCGTTAATTTTACTAATCCTATGCCTGATGCATTATATTGTACTGTTACCAGAAGTAAGGGGGCAGCCTTTACCGTGGAAGGGGCTGAATCAAACAGTGATGTTTCTATAAATTATGTTCAGTTAGCTACATTTACAGCCGGTTCTTCTTTGGCTAATTCACCGCAAATCAACGCTGCAATTTTCAGGTAAACCCTAAACCAAATTATTGATATAAATACATAATATTAAAAGGCGAAAGGCGAATAGATAATTGTAATTCAAAAAATAAGTAGACATAGAATTTAAAAATTCTATGTCTACTATATATCAACCTAATTATAAAATTTCAATTTTTTTAGGTTGTTGTTCTTCAGGGATAATTCTTTGCATTTTAATTCTCAACATACCATTATCCATTTTAGCATCGATTACTTTTATATGTTCGTCTAAAACAAACGATAAATTAATTGATCTTTTTGCAATTCCTTTATATAAATATTTTACATCTTCTACTTCTTTATTAGTGTCAGAAGAAATAATCAATTTCTGTTTAACTTGTTCAACAGAAATATCTTCTTTATTATAACCAGCTAATGCAATCTCAATAATATAAGAATCATTATCGGTATCTATAATATTATGTGGAGGGAATCCACCATTGACATGTTTAATTTCGTTAAATAAATTATCAAATATTCTATCAAAACCAACGCTAGTTCTAGACAAATTATCAATAAATTTATCAACATCTTTAAGTGACCGTTCTTTATTTCTATAATATTCTAACATCATTTTAAATCCTCCTTTGAGCAATTTATAATTTTAAAGCTCCCATAATTGGCAAGCTTTTGTTTTCATATCAACATGATATGATTTATATACACCACGCATATAAATTCTTAAATTCATATTTTTCAATATTTTGGAACATAACCTAATTTAGTTGTTCCGCCATTTTGTTTTTGTAAATCACAATACATATTTATAAAAATAAAATATAAGTTAACTCTCTTCCATATGTAAAAGAGTAGTACCAATACCATATTTTTTTATTAGTTTGTTTTTTGCCGTTATTCTTGCAACCTTCTCATCTTCTGGCAATTTCATTGTAATAAAATGGTCTTCACCTTCTGTAGTGGTAAACTCCACATCCCATAATATTTTTTTTACAATGTTGAAGTACTTTAATAATTTATCGTCATCTATATAATCCACCAATTCCTCAATAACCGATCTAACAGCTAACATTGATTGTTTATACGATGGTTTCATATTTCTCAATATAGTATTAGCACCGGCTGTTCCTCTAACAGAACTTATTACCAAGAAAGGTATTTTTTTCATCATATTTAAAAAATTTGGCAAATGTTTTATTTGGTCACTGTAAACGCCATGAAAATCATCCGAATTGTTTTTTTGTATATACTCCAATGGCAAATAAATGTACGCACCTATTATATATTTTGTCACATTTTTGATTTTATTGCTTCTAACTAAGTCTTCTTGTTGTGTACTTCTACCATCAAACACAAACTTATCACCATCATACACCTCTTTGCCTACTGGTTGTGCCTTTGAGTTTGATGATATACCCCTACCATCAAACTCAAATATAACGCCTATCATATTATGATCTTTAGGATAACTTCCATTAATACTTCTTGCAAATGATATAGCACCAAATTTACTTATAAGTGTGTCTGAATTTAATATTTTTACCGCTGTCTCAAAATCGGTAAAATGATAAACAGTTGATGATAATGATTCATACAGTTCATTTATTTTCATCTAATCCCCTCAATTTGTTTAATTTATTATTAATTACCGTATGATATATGATTTTGTCTTTTTTTAATTTCTTTACATGTAGCTTGGTACAACAATAAACCAAAAATAAATATTATAATATATATCATTTATTTACCCATGGGTTATCAACACCATATGTTACTAACCCCACTATGCTTATATTTATCTTACCAGTTCCCTCTTGTTGTGTCAAGACTTTAGGAACTTCAGATATATCACCAACACGATCAACTTTAGAAAACCTAATAAGTACTGGCATAATTTTAACACCTGATTGCTTAGCCATATACATACGTGCCCTACCCTCATGATCTAAAACTTTGCCACTTTTATCAATATCTAAATGTGGCAACCAATCACTAGTATATTGATTTGCATCAAATTCACCATAACTAGCTGCACGGTTTTCAATACTTGGGTCTTCTGGTGTTAAATATAAAAAATCATCAGGTGTCATACTTACAACAACTGCACGAGTTTTACCATCAGGGTAATAATTATTTGATAACTCACGCTTCCATTGTTCATTAGAAATATACACGTCAGATTCATATAGCTCAGTTAATTTCATGAATAATCCTTTTATTTTATTTATAATTTTTAAAAAAATGTTTATTATACTTTGCAACATACGAGGGTGCGACATCATATACATCAATAAAAAAATCAAGACTTTTAAGCGGCATTTTAGTTATCACACAATATTCAGTAAAACAATTTTCTACTATATTAGATAATGGTACAATAACACCAGTTCTATTATATGTTCCGTTTCTAGATACATACATAGCTTCCCATACGTAATCATAAGTGCCAATACATTTAATATATCTAATTCCTTTAATTGATTTTATTTCATTGAACAATATTGGTTCAAATTGTTTAGCGGCGTTATATACACTATATAAAATAGTGTCTATGTTATCATAATTTATTTTTAAATTACAACGCATAATTACTTACATAATTCAAAAAAATCAATGTTCTCCTTCAACCTTTTTTAATTTATCATAATATTTTGGGTCTTCTTTAATATGATCTTTTGCAATTGCTTTTGCGATCTTAGCATTTTTAGTATGTTCCATTTCAACCTTAGTGCCTTGTTTTAATTGTTCAGTATCAAATTCATCATCAGGAATATCACTATGTTTACCTATAGATATTTTTTTGCCTTGAAATTCAACTTCTTCATCTTCTACACTTTTTTCATATATTTCTCTAATCTTCATTACATTATTCCTCATTCCTCTAATAAACTCTTATTTATTTTTATATAATTTATTATTTTTGTTTTTTAATATATAGTTTACTTACTAAATTCATAATTAACTACCATGTTGGCATCATACCACATATTACCTTTATCATTTTTAATATTAAATTGTGCATTGCTATTATCATGTATTACTATATCTAAAACAGTCCAACCAGTTTTTGGTAATATATCACCAACTTTGACACCTTTGTATTCAGTTTTATTCTTTTTATTAATAATTGCACGTTTTTTTCTAGTATATGGCTTTAAAATACCATTTTCAATAATTCCACCTTTAGTGAATTCAACTTCATACGAACCTTTATTCCAATTAACATCCACAGGCTTAACACGTATTGTCATAACCACGCCCCTTTTTCCTGTTTCTTTTGAACGCATATTAGCATAATCCCTAGCTTCATCCTTATTTGGTGTCATGAAAAAAATTTCACCACGTTTTAATTTATATACTGGATTAACAGTTCCATGATATAATGTAACGTACCCATCTTCGTCAATATTAGTTTTGTCTACCCCAAAATCAACCATATCCTTAATAGTTTCAACTAATTCAACTAATTTCATTATGCCCCCTTTTGCAATTTTCTATAATATTATTTATATAATTATAACATTTTTTACATTTAGTACATGCTATTTTCTTATCTTCTAAATCAGTGATTGTAAATCCATTTCCTATACATTCCTTAATAAAATCTTGATTTACATTATGACACACACATACTACCATAATAATTTATCCTATTAATTCTCTTTTCAATTTTAAGCACTCATTGTTCTAGTAGCATAAGCAACACCACCCTTATCAACACCCTTAACTGCATTTCCGATACCATCATGGTGCAATAATCCATATATAAATATATCCTTTGGTAAGGATTTATATCTTGCTGTATGTGCATTTTTTGCAATAGTATGACCACCTATTCTAGTATGTCCTGAAGAAACATAAGAATTATAATATCGTAGCAATTCTTTTTGATAAAAAGCAATCATTGCCTTAGTTGCTTTTTCAGGATCTGTACGTTCACATCCTGGTACACCATAAGAAACCGCTAAACTTTCAAGGAATTGGTAAAGACCTAAAGCACTAGATTTGGAATTTTTTGCACATGGGTCATAATTTGACTCTACCCTTGCAATATTTAATATAAATTTTCTATCTAACGCATCTAACGATGGATAAGTGTCCATTGTATTATTAATTATATCAATTACTTGTTGTTTTGACAAACTTGTTGGGCAATTAGGACAATCTCTAGTGCTATATGGTCCTTTAGCTGAACCAGTTACTGGAGGTTGTGGTTCTGGTTTTGCTGTAATAGGTGGACTTTCACAAGGACTTGCAATATCATATTTCTCCGCAGGGAATATTTTATTAGTCTCAGTATAAGTTATTGTTTTATCAGTAATTTGTCCACCTGGATCAAATGGAGTTTTTATAGTTGGGTTGTTTTTCATGTGATTCTCCCCTATTCCCTGATCTATTATAAACGTTCCGTTAATATATTTTAATGGGTCTAATGGTTTAGATTTAGGGTTAAACACTCCTGGTGATGGTATAAAATTTGCTTCCCTAATTTCAAAATGTAAATGGTTACCAAAAGAATGACCTGTATTACCAACTTGACCAATTACCTGTCCTGATGATACTTTATCACCGACATTAACTGTTGGTGCAGATTTCATATGTGCATATAAAGAAACACATCTTTGTTTTCCAGAAGCATCTCTATGACCTATACATAAATAATGTCCATATCCTTTAGCCTGAAATCTTTTTAATACTACAACCCCATCAGCAGCGGCAAATATAGGACCACTTTGACCTGGACCATATGACATATCTATACCTTTATGATATCGATTTTTTCTTGGTTCCATAAATCTAGAAGTTACACGCATTATACCAATCGGATTTCTAAATTTTATACCATCGCTACATTTATTAGCTTGTATTACAAAAGGTTTAACATCTAATACATTTCTTGTATCTACATCAGTCACAGAAATTACTATATCATAACTTCCTTCCGCAGTTAATTTACCTTCTAACATACCTGTCAGACTTAATTTTAATCCTTCAGGAATTTCTTCTGCAAACCATTCAATATTTTCAGGATTTGGTTCATCGTTAGTACCTGGCGTTATAGAAAATTGTGTTTTAACTTCTAAGCTACAATTTACAGGTATAGATGCATTAGCTATTTTATTTGGTATAACTGGACCGGTTGGGATACTTGCATGTTGTTCACCACTAGAAGCATCCGCTGCTCTAGCCGCAAAACTTTCAGCACATTCAAAGGGGTCTTGGGGAACATTTTGATAACCAAGTTCTTCTTCTCTTGGAAATCCTTCTGTTAATTCAGTACCATACAAATTTATAGTTATATCCGCTGGTATATCCCAACTTCCACCTGGTTCATTTATATAAACATCAGGACTACCATTAGCCCCTACATCATCACAACTCACTTTATCCCCCTCCCTATGCATAGGTCTACAATTAGCGAATACATTTGAACTGCCTTCTAAAGCAAATATTTCTTCAGGGTCATGTTTTGTTCCATCAGGGCATTCATGTGGTTCATATAAATCATTAATTCTAGTAGCTGCCCACATATTATTGCCTTCATTTTTTGGCAATGTAGGTGGGAAACAATCATGACCCTCAGATAAATCTACTTCATAACGTATAGCTTTTGGCATTCAAATAGTATTCCCTTAACAATTTAAAATTTTAATAAAATTATCTATACCTTTAGATAATTTTTTTAATTTATATTCTCCAAAAAATTTCAATATATTAAAATAACTAAACTTGCGTTCTCTGTTAATTTCTTTTAATACAGTTTTCATAATAACCTTTTGATGTTCTTCAGGTTGATTATATAAATCTATCAACAATTTATTTTCATAAAATAAGTCACCAACGGTACAGTCTTCTTTAGTTGATGGTATTTTTGCTGGTTCATTAAGAAAATTATTAAACTTATATTCATCAGTATACATTTCTATAATTTTAGTTCTTCGCAACCTTGGATAAATATTTGGTATATTATCTGACGCGACATCACCTCTAATACATTTTTCAAACGTATAAAAATCAGCATCACCATTCCAATCATTTAAATTTCGTTCAGTATTATTAGTTGGTTCTATTAATGTAACATTTTTATGGCGCAATAATTGCATCATATCTTTATCAGAACTAATAATAACTACTTCATTATCATCTAACATTAAATATTCACATGCACCATAAATTAAATCATCAGCTTCAAATCTATCACATGATAACTTTATAATTGATGTATGATTTTCTATCATTTCTTCAAATGTATTTATATATTCCATCAACTTATTAAGACTTTCTCGCTCAGATGACGTTAAATTTATGTTTCGCTTGCCTTTATATACCAAACCAGAAATACATTTTTCAGATTTAGTATATTCTTTTCTCCAATTAGGTTTATCAAAAAACATAATAATTTTATCTGGTTTATGAGTGTTAAAATAATTCAAAACAGAAAACAATACGGATTGATAAAGCATTGCTTGATTATCAGTATCCGTATTATCATCAGGGGCATCAAAACCAACATAGGAAATTGGTTTTGAGGATTTATAATCTAATGCACGATAAGCTCTATGAAATAAATTAGGCATATCAAGCATTAAATATTTACTCATAATCGCCCTTATCACCTTTATGTTGCTCACTCATATCACGCAACAGCATAATAATCCATTTTTGAACAATTTCATCCTCAGTACTGCCGGAGAAATTATGTTCTTTTAAATAATCAATAAATGAAACATTCCAATCCAATTCAACTTTAACCCCATGTTCTGGATCATCATACCAACCCTTAATATCAACCCATGGGGTATCAGAATCTTGCATTTTTCCAACATACTCTGAATATTTTTTTTCTTCTTCTTCACGTTGTTTTTTTAATTGTTCAGTTTTATTAATTTCATCAGCTTTTAATTCTTCGATAATTTGTTGTTTTAATGTTTTTTTCAAATCATCAATTTCTTCTTTAGTAAATGTAACTACATCTTCTTTTGTTATATTTTCACTCATAATTTATACCTGTGGTAATACATAAATAGTAACAATACCTATCTTAATTCCCATAATACCATTAGCACCAATAGTAATTTCTGCATTATTGTCCTGTTTAAATAATGGTAAAATAAGTTTTAATGGGTATTTGTGTGTAAAATTGATATCATCATCATCAACCGCAAAAATTGTTATTGGTAGTTCAAACTTAAATACATCATTATTAGTATCAACAATTTCACAAAAACCATCATCATCTTTATGTTTTAAAGAAAAATTAACAGCTTCAGGAATTGCTTGTTGGCCTTTTTGTAATAAGTTTACAAATTCTGAATTTAGGTTAAACTTAAATTTTGGAGTATCTAAAATTTTTCTTGGTGCTTTAATTTTATTTGGGTCACCACATCTAAAATCAATTTTAACGCCTTTACTTTTCATGTTTAGTTGTTGAATGATGTCATCATCATTCAATGTTGCTTCCATGGAAAAGGTTTCCTTTGAATGAACTAATTCATATCTAGTGATAAAAGTTTTAACCCTAGTGATACCAATAGCTTCAAATGGTAATACTGGTAGATCTTTATCTTGAAAAACAATTACACTATTTGATTCATCGATACCGCGAATGCAATTTTTTTCAATTATTACTGCTTGAACATTAACCAAATTTGCTATTTTTGCAATATCATATAAATGTTCCCCAATTTTTTTATCTATATTCATATATTATTATCTCCTATTTTTTATATATTTTATTCATAATCGTCATAGTGATTACGTCTTATTTCATCATCTTCATCGTAACTACTATTTATTTCATCAAATTTTTTCGCTAGTGCAATTTCATTTAAATCCATTAGTCCACTTTCATCACAATAATCACAACCAACACCGTTCCCACCACAATAGGGACAAGTTTTTATTAATCCCACTAAAACCTCCTATTATTATATGTAATTTATGTTACTATTTATAAAAACAATATCATACGTAACCACACTAAAATTCTATCAAAGTTTTATTCATTAATAGTTGTTTAGTTGGTGGTTTTCTACCAATAGCTTTTATCATATTACCTAATGGTTTATCTATTAATCGCTCAATATGTTTATCTATATCTATATTAAATTCATAAAACCAATTTGGTATTACTTTTAAATCTACTGGTAATGCAATTGACGTGAATCTTTCATATTTATTTTTTATATAATAAACACGTATTTTCATACCCGATGTTATTTTATCACTTGTTTTATCATTATAAATATCTAAACATTTATTATATAATATACCAGCAGCAACATGACCTGGTAACCTAGTATCGTTATCTATATTATATTCGTTTGTATAAAATTCTAATTTATTAATACCTTTTGGCAACCCTAACAAATCCAAGTTATTACATTGTGCTAACATATCTTTATAATCTACAACATCCTGCTCAATATCGTCCCATTCTTCGCCTTTTAAGTATCGTTCCATCCATTGGTTTATCTTTGTTGCTATCTCTTTAGGGATGGTGGTTTTTTTCGTTTCTAGTCCCATAATTTTAAGCTTATCTACTGCATTTCCATCAAGATTAACTAAATGTAATATATATCGTTTTTTATCAACAAATATACCACGATCAGAGACTATTTCCCTACTAGTTTTTATTTTATCATCAAACGAACCTGTACATAGAAAAGTTTTTCTCATGTATGCAGGGAATGTTTTATTAACTAGTTTACCTACCGTATCAGCTATTAAAATAGCTTCATCTTCATTTTCACCATGAGTTTTAAAATAAGTACTATCAGTATCACCGTAAATAACGGAACAGTCACTTGTATAACCATAATGTTCCTTTCCTTCATCATCAGCCTTAGTAATATTAGGTAGTAAATATTTACCATTTAGAACTTTTTCTACTTGAGCACATTGATGTAATAAAATAAGTCTTCCGCATGATGTTGTAGATTCCCCCAATCTCAAATCATAAAACCGAAAATACTTATTGGCTAACGCACCATAAAAACTATTAAGTTTAATTTTATATACATATTGTATTCTGTCATAATAATCAGATTGTTCATTGTCAATATTTTTTAATTCTTTACTCTTTTTTTGGTATTCTTTTCTTTTTGTAAACCAATCACTTAAAATACTTGGCATTATACCAATTGCATCTTGATGAAATACAGTACCATAACCACTAACTGCCATTTTATTTTCTAAAAAAAAGGTTTTCCATTTTTTAGCTGGTTTTATAGCGGAATCACCATTTTCCAGTATTAACGTTAATGGTTTATCAGTTTCATTTAAAAATTCATCTATAACCAATTCATTTTCAACAAATTGCCCTTTTACTTTTTCTGGTGAAATATTTAAACTTCTTATAACAGAAGGATACAATGATGTTATATCAATTGAACCTATCATATCATGCTTACCAATTTGTGGTATTAATACTAATGCTCCTTTAATAGTGTCTTCATCTTCACTACCTTCATCACTTTCATTAGAATAATTTCTACTGACTTTAATATCATTAACGATTAACCCATCTAATTCATGATGACAATAATTAATTGTTGCCAATTCCGATAATTTAAGTGTACCAGTTGCATGTTTAAATAAACCCGTTGATAAATGTACCATTTGATTAGCTAACTCAACATAACCAAGTTTAGCTTCTAATCCTTCTAAGATTTCAGTATCTCTTAAGTTATATCGTATAAAATATAAAAAATCTTCTCTATATAAGTCTGCTAAATTACCATCATAACTTAATTTAGGTAGTTCTGGTAAATATTCATCGGCAATAGATTCTAACTTATAAGATTGTTTCCCACCTAATTCATATTTTTTAAATAAATCAAGATAATCTAACATTACACGACCGGTAACATTTAAAACTATTTGTTCCCGTTTCATAAATTCTTCAGTAACAAAAGTAGGTGCTGGTGCTTCAGGAAATGTCAATTTGTGTATTTTTTTCTTAGAAATTTTTTCTAACCTTTTGGCGATCATAGGGAAATCATAAAATTTACTATTCCATCCACATAAAACATCACTATCTTCTATATATTCAATAAAATTATTTAACAATTCTCTTTCATTATCACATAAAATTATATCAACATTAATATTGCTGTCAATTTCAGCAATTTCATTAAGCTTTTTTAATATAGTTGATTCATTTGTACTTCCAGTATATTCTTTTGGTGGGATTGTGATAAGTACCGCTGTTTTATTCCACCGTGAATACATTGCAATCGAATTTATTGGAGCATATGGATTTTCTATAGACGAATACCCAATTTTTTTATCGTAATCAACCTCAATATCAAGAAATAGCACATTTAACTTTGGTGCTGGTTTATTATAGTAAAATTTAGATAAAACTTTTAATTCAGGTGGTATATCGGATTCGTATAATACCCTACCATTTTCTTTATATTCCTTTTTATTTTTGGAAAACTCAAAGCCAGTATCATAAGATACTTTAGATACTGGCTTTCCATATAAATTTGTATACTTACCATTAACATCAGAATAATAAAAATAATAAGGTGCTTTATATATTTTTAATTTACGTTCACTTTTATTATTTCTCTCCCATACCAATACTTCATCTTTTATTTTTATGGAATCGATATAACTCATTTATTAATCATCCCCTAAATATTCATCATCTTCATCATCTTCGGTATCTGCAACAATTTTATTTTCCATTAAAGTTTCATATAGCAATTCAAATTCTTCATGACTATGTTGCAATTCAGCATAATCACGTTTATGAAATGTCTTGGCTAATTTATTAAACAATGTTGGTTTAATGCTAAATTTTTCCTTAACTACTGCGGCAATGTCTTTCATTGCTTCTCTTTCATCTTCAATTCTTTGCAAACAATTACTTGCTTCTTGTAGCATTCCTTTTAACTCTTTTCTATCTGATGGACTGGATGGAATTAATGCTAGTTGATCTTCATCTTTTTTCATATAAATCTCCTTTTGTTATTATAAATATTGTTATGTTATTATAAATATTGTTCTATATAATCTCTATCAGTTGAAAAAATTGGTATTTGTTCATCCAAAACAAAACTATTGTCATCTTTACGGATTACAGTACCACGTTTTTTCCAAGTGTGTTCACTATTCCAATTAATATGCTTTTCTTCAATAAGCAAATCTAATATATCTTTATTACTCTTCTTATGTAATTTTTTATGCCCAAAATGAAAATGTCCAAACATTTGAATTGAATTTCTGGTAGCATCTTTTTGTCGCCATAACATATAATTAGCAACTTCTTCTTTTGGGATATTATACACCCTACTATCAAAAAAGGCTAATGGTAATTTCACATCTTCATCAACTAAAGATAAAGATTGTACCAAATAATTAAAATAACCAGTAGCCAAAGATGCTGATACCGAAGCCATTTTTTGAATATTTCCTTTAAACCATTGTTCTGTTGTTAATTTTTCATAATCAATTAACAACAATGATATTTCATCAGATTGAGTATATCCAAACTTTACATTTTGAATATTATTACATAAAAACATCATAGTTTCAACCATAATATTATGTAATTGAGTATTATATGGTGCATCCTCTTTATTGGGATCTAACTGTTTTAATAATTTTTTAGTATAAGTATGAAATGCTTTACCATCTAATCTAATAATTACAGGCATTCGCCTAACCAAAAAATTCTTTGATACAGTTTCATATGTTTTCATTCTATCGCCTAAGCTATCATTAGTCATATAATATCTCCTAAAATATCTAATATAAAATAATATTATAACTTAGGTTAATATATATGTCAACTAGTTTGATAAAACTACAACTTGTAAAAGTGCAACTCCTTTTTCAATTATACCCAATTGTTTGGCAGCCGCGTAAGACAAATCGTATGCTCTATCACCATAATATGGACCTCTATCTGTTATTCTAACAACAACGGATTTATTGTTTTTTGGGTTAATAAATTTAACACGAGTTTTATTTAATGGTAACGTTTTATGTGCGGCTGTAAAATTATGCATGTTAAATTTTTTACCATTAGCCATTTTACGCCCATGGAATTTTGGACCATACCATGACACTTTACGTATATTATAATTATTTTTATTATTTCTTAAATTAGAAATAACATTAATCTTAGATTTATTACTTATTTTATCAGAAGGAATAACTTCTTGCGAAACCATTAAAGTAATACCAAAAATCATTGGTATTAATATTTTTTTAGTCATTTTTTTCTCCTATGTATAACTTGTGGTTATATTCGGAATACGATTTATACTAAATCACAAACCAGCAAACCATGTTTTATAATCACCCCCAAATAACTGAGGATCATATAACCATTGACCTTTTGCAGCAATGTGTGTTCTTATTTGATATAGTTCACCAAAAACGATGTTTGTAGTTGCATTTAAAAAATGTGGATAACTTGGGTAAAATATTAGCGTTCCTCTTTGTGGATTAAACCCAAACCCATGTTGCGGAAATTCTAATTTTCCACCATATACTTCATAATCATTATCAAATGGTGGTCTATCATTATAATCACATAAAAATAAAACAGCACTAATATCTCTATTTTTAGTTTTTAACCATTTTTTTCTTAAATAATTACTATTTTCGCATAATGGTGGTTGGGTAGATACACCAGTAGCATACCATTCAAACATCATTTTTTCCATACAATCATACTCAAAATCATAATATTTTTCTACATCTGGCATGATTGATTGTATTTTATCGTATACTAATTTTTCACCAGTATCGTAAAATTTTTGCATTTTTATCGGATTGTTATATTTGTCTAAATCTGGATTTAAATAATCCAATCCAATAATAATATTTTCACATTGTTTAGGCGTTAAAAAATTTTGATATATTTTAAAAGGTGATTTCATATTCATTATAATTATATATTAATAAGTTATACTATCAAATTTTGACAGTGTTTTTGCGTTTATATGTTTAACAATATCCTTAAAACTGGCATTTAAATTAGTTAAAACTTCTAATGCTTCATCTAATTGTTGTGCTTTATTAGGCACACCTTCAAATAATTTATTAATATCTATATCATACACGTCACATTCAGAAAAATCAATAGATTTTTTTGGATCTATTAAAAAATTACCCATAGATAATAAATTTTGCCCAATTAATATTTCATGATCCATGCTAGAACGATTATTTAAATTAAATTTAACATTTGAATATACCTTCTCACCAATTTTAATATTTAACGATATAACTGGTCTATATTCTACACCATTATCAGCAGTTTTAATCGCTTGTTGGGATAATAACGGTACAGTAATAACATTTTTAGATACATTAGGGGAAATAAAACTGACATTAGCATCAGTAATTTTCCACTTGGTTGCATGTAAACAACACATAGCAGCACCCGTATCTATTTTAGCATTTATAACCGGTGAATTTGGAAGATTAACAATTTTTACATCCAACTCACTACCTATAACATTATCGTTAGTATTATGTTGTTCATTTTCAGTTATTTCATTTTTAATATTTTCCATTTTAACAGGTCTAACCCCTAATGGTAATAATTCTAAACCATCTCTACCCCAAGCAAAAATTAATAAATCACTTAACCCTGCTTCTTCCAATTTATCTACATATTCATTGCTTGTACCATATAATACAAATGGTTTTTTGTCGGTTGTTAAAATTTCAAATAATTCTATCTTAGATGAATATAGTACACTATATGGTATATTATTAACCTCGATATCTGATTTTAACTTAAATCCACCATCTAAAAATGCTGCATTTAACTCATTTAAATTTTTATATTGCATTTCATTAATTCCTTAAGTGCTTTTTTAATATTGCTATTAATTTCTTTATGTATTTATCAACATTTTCTATATACGAATTTGGTATTAAACTATTTTTATTATTTTTTAATATAACCAATTGTTCTATTGGTGTATCAAATAGATCAAAAAACATAATTGAATAAGCAGTACATAATAAAAACATTTCATCTATTGATAATTCATCGTCTGTACTTATATATATTACCGATAAAACATCATTAAAATTAGCAACTAACGGCACTACACCACCTACCTTTAATGTATTACTAAATAATATTTCTTGTTGTATAACAATATTGTCAATTGAATTTAATTTTATTTTTAATTTATTGAAATAACTAGAATCCTCTGGTTTACATTTCCTAACCATATTATCAGTTAATGTACCATTTAAGTAATTATAACATAAATCTAATATAGGATTATTATCTTCAATTTTTTCTTTAGATAATAAATTTTTCATTCCCTTTTTACCTAAAGGTTTTATTATATTTGTAATCATTGGGTACTGCTTCCCGTTGATACATATATACATTTTATTAAATTGTTTTTCTATATTATATTTTAATGTATTTCTCATTTACCTGATAAACGTTTATTGATTCTAGTAATTAACTTAGATAAAGATTTATTTTTAGATACTTTTGATTTTCGCATAATAACACCCTTTTTAGTACGCATTATTTTTTTACCTCTACGAACTTTTTTAGGATCTTTCCTTATACCACACTTACCTGGATGAGATACTAATTTTCCTTTTTTAGGACCAGTCATACACCTATATTTAATAGATATTTCATTCCCTTTTTTCTTATATTGGCGTTTAGCACCTTCTATAATTAAATCTTCATCTAATATTTCACACAATAACATATATTACACTCCCACTGTAGATGATGACAATTTTTGCATTTGTTGTTCTAATTGTGCTAACTCCATACGTTTTCTAGCAATACTTTTTTTCAAGCTATCTAACCTAGCATTTCCACTATTTTCACTATTGGTGGTTTTAAATTCATCACGAGCTTTATTTAATTGATCAGTGACAGTTTTATTTGGGTTTGCTCTTGAAGCCCTTTTTATATCAGCAGACGCTTGTGCTGGATCTGATGCATCAACCGATATATTAACTTCATTTAAATATTGCATAAATGTCATATTCATAGTTTATTCCTTTATTGTTGTTTTACCCTAGAAAGCAATAAATTAGTTAATTCATCAACTGATATTGCAGGTCTTTTTCTTTCACATACATCAAAATCCTCAATTTCTTCCTCTTCTTCAGGACTAAATTCTACATCAAGTGGATTAGATTGTTGTGTTTCTTTTGCTTTATCATGTTTGTATTTAGCTAATTTAGCTAAGCGTTTAGCTTCATCAGTTTCTTGTTTTCTACTATTATAATAATCTTCCATTTCTAATGTTTCTTCTTCTTGGCGTATTTTAGCTTCAGCGGCTTTTGCAGCATATTCAGCCTGTTTAGCTTTAGCTTCTGCTTGTCTTGCATTTGCCTCTGCCATTTTAGCTTCAGCATCAGCTTTTAACATATCAATTACTTGTTGTAGTGCAGTAGCAGCAGTATCCTCTTCACCACCAGCATCAATATCAGGCATCATATCACCTTCTTCATCACCCATACCTTCTTCACCTGGTAGGTCACCTTCTTCATCACCAATACCTTCTTCACCTGATAGGTCACCTTCTTCATCACCAGATAATTCTTGCATTTCTTCTTCATCTTCAGGTAGCTGTTCCCATTCTACGTCAACTAAATCGTATTTATCTTTTAATTTCCATAACAATTCAGCAATTTCCATACCGTCTTCTTCGGAATCTTTATCTTCATCCGAATTAAAATCACTATAATTAAATTCATCGTTATCAGAATTTAATAATTGTTGAATTTCTTTTTCAAATGCTTCTGATTGATCACGACCAACATATACTTTTACGATATTACCATCAGAATCTTCTAAACCAAACGCTACAGTATCCTTATAATTATCAGCCTTTCTTTTTGCTGAATCTATTTTAGATAATACTTCATTTGCATCAAAATTACTTTCGTCTGACGCTAATTGTAAAGATTCTTTTATTTTAGTAAATTTATTATCTACTTTATGCCAACCTTGTTTTGTATCTTTTAATGGGTTTTTAAATTCTGGTTTTAATAAAGATACCCTACGTATCATGTTTTTATTTTTCTTTTCTGGTATAGTTCCGCCACCAAATAATGAACCAGAATATGCTGCTACACTGCCACCTCCAGTAACACCACCAATTTCATTTAATAATTGTTTCAATAATGACATATACATTCCTTTTGTTTATAGTTATAATATATTTATAACTATAAACAAAAAAAGCCTATGAAAATAGGCTTTTTTATAATTACCAATATAAAAAATATATAAATTATTCTTCGTTTGATTGTTCTTTACTTTCTTCTTTGTTTTCTTCACCAACAACTTTTCGAACTTCATTAATTATCTGTCTGGATAATTCAGTTTTAGCAAGCTTAACTTTAGTATGCTCTGCAACAATTGCTTGTTCTTCTTTATTCCAGTCATTATACAAATTTACCATTCGTTGAATATGCTCAGGTAATTGATCTACTTGATATTCAGTTTCATCAATAGTTAGTTTTTTTATTGTATCATCATTCATTATTTTTTATCTCCTGTGTTAAATAATTACGTTGTATTGTATTTATAAAATATTATGCTTTTGTTTCAACATCAAACAACAATTTCATAAACCTACTTGCTCCTTCATTACAAAGCTTATGTATATCAATTCCAATATCCTCTAAGACTTTATGATCTTCTATAGCATCATAAAAACTCATAGCAATATTACAATGCCAAGCATGTGCATAACTACCTGGACTTTCTGGTGTATCTGCAATCATTGCTGACTTAATAACGTTAAATGCATTTCGTACTTCATTTTGATCATATGCAGTTTCGTTATCTTCAGTAGATATATCACTTGTTTCAACGTATTCCGCAGCATCAACTGGATAACACTCTAATTCTTCTTGCATTATTCCCCCCTATATTATATTTTATAACCACTCATCATTTTAAGCAATTGATCATCACTATGCGAATTTATTGGTGGTTTATTAGAATCATCTACTTCATAATGAGTTTTTTTCTTAATTACATTTATATTTATATCATTTTTATTTTGGTTTTCTGCTTCTGTAATACGCAAATTTTTTCTATCAAAATGCATAAATACTTCACTACCAACACCATCACTATTTCTAGTTTTTTGAAATGAATATACCATTTCCCCACTATATTCCCAACCTACTGGTTGTCTAATAGATATATACACATCAGATTCATTAATTTTTGTCATACCACCAGCTATATGAGAATGATTATGTTGTGTAGCATTAACTGCATCTCTATTTAATTGCGAGGCTGTGGCAACCATCATATTATACTCAACACCAATATCACGCAATTGTTCTGAACATTTTTTGTCTTTTAATGATACATTACCCAAATCCATTTTTTCATTAGGATTCATTTTATCTAAATAATCCAAAATTAACAAATCTGGCATAAAATTATAATGTAAGTAATATTTCTTCAAAAAAGCCTTAATATCATTAGCAGTAGTTTCAGATTTCATTTGTATAATATCTAAAATACCACCATTATTGTGTTGTAATACTTTTGTTTTAATCTCATTAACATGAGGTCTCCAGTTCTTACGTGATATACCACTATACATAGTATCAAACCTTTGCCCTACAACATCTTCTGATAATTCCAATGAAATATATAAACAGTTTAAGTTATCTTTTAACATGTTATATACTAAATTTGCTAGGGAAACCGATTTACCACCACCAGAATTCGCAGAAAATAACAATAATTCTTTTCTAGAAATACCACCATATAAAAGTTCATCAATTTTATCCCATCCTGTACGATGTGTAGGATTTTCATTTAATAATCTTTCATATCTTTCATCCATTGTTTCAAAATATCGCAACCCTAATTTAGTATTTAATGAAATTAATATAGCATCTTTAATCATAGTTTCAACTTTATTGTAATCACCATTTTCGATTAATGCAGGTGATGATAAAATTGCGTTTTCTAATGCTTTTCTTTTACAAAATGCTTCAATTTCATTACATGTATATGAAATTAAATCAGGTGTTATTTCTTTTTTATCAAATAATGTATCCGTTTCAGCTTTTAAAATATCTATGCTTGGTGTGGTATTATATTTCTCATAATATTTTTTTATATAATTAACTGAATTTTTTAATTCAGGATTAAAAAAACTAGCATCTATAATATTTTGGCAAACACCAAAAGTATCAGTAGATGATAACATATATTCTATTAATAATTTTTGTTTTTCGGTAGAATCATAATTATCACTCATTAAAAAATTAAACCCTCCTTAAATATGGATATATTGTTTTAATTATAGTAGCCCTTGCATATATATCAGTATTATATATTAAATCTAATGGTTTTGATATAGTATCAAAACAATCTATAATTTTATCAACTACTTTATCAAATGTTTCAAATGGTGGATTAGCCATAACAATATGACAATCATTTTCGATAATAGGGTTACCATTTATATGTGTAATTTTTACAGTTGAATTATTTTTTATTAATCCACTTGCCATTTCTTCAATATTAATATTAAAACTTCTTACATCATATAGTTTTCCTTTGTATAATACTTTATTATAATCAACCCATGGTGATATTATAGATGGTTGTCTATCTACAGCATATAGAGTGGTTATGGTATAATCAACATTAGTATACTCTAACGTTAATATTATATTATCAGTATCAAATTTCGATAGTTGTGTTAATATAGTTAATTCTTGACTATTCGAAACTTGTATAATATCTACTGATGGTTCTATAAATTCAACATCATCAAATACTTTAGTGTTTCTAGCTATTAACTGTGCAATACCATCATATTCACGATTAAAAATAACTTTTATATTATTTTCATCTATAGGCAATATTTGTTCTGGTACTATTTCAGATAATTGAAATTTCCCATCAATAGGTCTATACACATAAACTTGTATTGAAGGGAACGTTTGTAAATTATGTTCAATAACCCATTCTTTAGATTTAAGATGTTGAGTGTGATTATATAATAGATTGCGAGGAACCCAATTATCTAAACCAACAACATCATCAGACAATTGCTCACGTATAAAATCTTTTAAAACCTTATGCCTAGTTAATTTACCATGGCAACCTTTAGTTATAGTACACCTATAAATAGATTCAAGACCCTTTTCATTTTCTAATATTTCCTTTTCCCTTTTACATGTATCACATTTATATACTATAACAGTCATAAAATTCCATTTCCTTAAATTTATATTATAACACGATACCAGTCGTATTTCTTAAATAGCTGTCCACTAAATCTTTGGGCAATTCACCTAATGGTTTGCCTACTATATCAATTTTCTTGACCTCAATTTCACCTTTCGGGAAACCTAACATCCACGGAAACATACTAACTTGTGGGCCTCCTTGTGTTTGTACAATAGATAAAACCATAACATCACTCAAAACATAAGCAAGTTCACTTTCTTTTTCTAACCGAGCAATTACCTCTTGCCCAGTACTTAACATTAACAACTTAACATTCATTATTTTTTATTCTCCAAAAAGTTTATATTTATTTTTTAACACATTCAAATAGTAGGTTATTCATCATTACTATCCAATACAGGTATCATAACACGAATCCCAGGTTTAGGTGGTTTTGCGGTACTATTTATCTTATCAAATTCAGCAAGTAAAAAATTTAATTCTTCTTGTGAAGTTACAGAAGGATTAAATAATTTAATTGCCGCTTTTATCGTAGGACTACCACTAAAACCAAATATATAAGGTGTTGTTTTATATTTTTTTGTCATTTACTCCCCATTTAATAATACCACTATCTTATATAGGTAGTGGTATTATGTATATATTTACGCTTTATTAACCCGTTCGATTAAATTGTTTGCATCTGTAATAACCCTAGATACAAAATACTCAGGTCCACGCTGAATATCATCAATCAAATAACAAAATTCAACTTGATAAGGATATAATGAACTATCCTTAGTTACTTTCCCAAATTCACTAGGAAATTTTTTTTGACAAGCTTTAGAAAAAGCAACCGACAAATATTTAATTACTTGTGCTGTATTAATACGTTTATTTTCAGCCATAGTATTTTCTCCATAACTAACACCTGATTCAGGAGGCGTTTACCTGTATGTTGAACAACTCAACATGGAACTAGTTTACTTCATACAAAAATTCATGTCAACTAAATTTTTTCTTTTTGTAAGTCCAATAATAATTGGAAAGTATCATCCATATCATTCAATACATCATAACATAAATCATATACAGCGTTTACTTTTTTATAATCATCATCCCTAGAACATACATGATCACTCATTTCTTCACACAAGTTAGTCAATTTAAAATCTAAATAGTTCATAATTGCTTCTTTTTCTGATAAAGTCATAAACAACATTCCAATCTATCGTATTACTATTTATAAAAATTATTTACATAAACCACCAAAGCTGGTAAACTATTAATATTTTTTAATATAAATATTACTATAATACTATAACAGGAGAACCTATTAAAATGCAACAGGAAATGTACGTAACAAAACGAAACGGCGAATTGGAATTATTGGATTTAGATAAATTACATAAAGTATTATTTTGGGCAACCGAAGATTTATCAGGGGTATCAGTATCAGATATCGAAATGGTGTCAAAAATTCAATTCTATCCAAATATGAAAACTACAGAAATTCATAATATAATGATTAAAGCAACCGAAGAATTAATATCAGTAGACCACCCAAATTATCAATATGTTGCTTCAAGATTACTATTATTCAACCTAAGAAAACAAGTTCTTGGTCAATTTACACCAATTCATATTAAAACACTAATTGAAAAAAATATCAACCATGGTGTATACGATAAAAATATAATTTCATATTACTCTGAAGAAGAATGGGATAAAATAAATTCATTTATTCAACACGATAGGGATTATAGTATCGCAATTGCTGGTTTAAAACAAATGCTTGATAAATATTTGGTTCAAGATAGACAAACAAAAACTATTTACGAAACCCCACAATATGCGTTTATGTTAATTGCAGCAATAGGCTTTAAAAATTATCCAAAAGATACAAGACTTAAATATGTAAAAAAATTCTATAATACATTATCAAAATTTGAAATATCATTACCAACACCAGTAATGGCAGGGGTTCGTACACCGATTAAACAATATTCTTCATGTGTATTAATCGATTGTGAAGATTCATTAGACGGAATTATAGATGCTGGTGCATCAATTACTAAATATGCTGCTAAACGTGCAGGTATAGGCATAAATGGAGGCAGAATACGAGCTATTAACTCTAAAATACGTAATGGTGAAGTTGTACATACTGGTCTTGTACCATTTTACAAAAAATTTGAACGAGATTTAAAATGTTGTAGTCAAGGAGGTATTAGGGATTCAAGTGCAACGTGCTATGTCCCAATTTGGCATTACGAAATTGAAGATGTAATTGTTCTTAAAAACAACAAAGGTAGTGATGATAATAGGGTTAGGCGCTTAGATTACGCTATACAACTAGACACATATTTTGTTAAACGTGCATTATCAGGTAAAAAAATAACATTATTCTCGCCTGGTGATGTACCTGATCTATATGAAGCCTTTTTTGATAAAGACAGAGAAAAATTTGAATCTTTGTATGAACAATATGAAAGAAATAAATCAATTAGAAAATTATCAGTTGATGCTCGTGAACTACTAATTAATATGTTAAATGAGCGGCAAGAAACAGGTAGATTATATACAATGATGGTTGACCATAGTAATACACATAGCGTTTTCTTAGACCCTGTATATATGTCAAATCTTTGTGTTGAAATAACGCTTCCTACTAAACCAGTAAGAAATATTATAAATGAATCTAATAATACTATTTCATTTGAAGGACTAATACAATTATGTACATTAGCAGCAATTAACTTTGGAATGCTAAAACACAAAGAAGATATTGAACAACCAATAACATTATTAGTAAGATTTTTAAATGAACTATTAGATTATCAAGAATACCCAATACCACAAGCTCAAAATGCAACAAAACAATATAGACCATTAGGTATTGGTGTTATTAATTATGCATATTGGATAGCTAAACAAGGTTTACATTATTGGGATCAGGAAACATATGATTTAACCCACCAATATGCGGAAGCAATGTATTATTATTCGCTTAAAGCATCTATGACTATTGCTAAGGAACGTGGTGAAAAGTTACCAGCTATAGATAGAACCATATACGATAATGGTGGGTTATTAATTGATAATTATAAAAAAGATGTTGATAGATTAGTAACAGTAGGGTTAGAATACGATTGGGAAGAATTAAGGAATGATATAAAAGAACATGGTGTATATAATTCTACATTATTGGCATTAATGCCAGCAGAAAGTTCAGCAGTGGTTTCTAATTCCACAAATGGAATAGAACCAATACGTAATCTAATTACTAAAAAGAAAAATAAAAATATATCTATGACTCAATTGGCACCTGAAGCCAATAAATTAAAAAATCAATATGATTTTTTATGGGATTTAACACCTGATAAATTTGAAGGATATTTAAACAACATGGGGATATTCCAAAAATTCGTATGTCAAAGTATAAGCACTAACACTGCATATAACCCTGAACACTTCGATAATAATAAGATACCAATGGAAACTATTTTAAAACACTTTCTTTTAACAATAAAAAATGGAACTAAAACACTTTATTATGCAAACACGAAAGATAAAGAAGATGAAGATTCAGGACAAGAAGGTGGTTGTTCAGATGGGGCATGTAAAATATAATTTATAAATACGTATAAGATATTAACAAATATAACATATAAGGAGAATAATATGAAAAAAAATCCACTATTAACTAAAACAGGCAAACAAAAATTAAAACCACTTTCCTTAAGCAAATTAGAGGAATTGCTTGGGAGATCAAAACCGAAAGATAAAAATAAAATCAAAAATAGAATAGCATCACTAAGAAAAAAAGGTAAGTAATGTCTACAGTATTTAATGTAAATAAAACAGATACTATTGATCAACCTATGTTTTTTGGTGATGCATTAAACATTGCTAGATATGACATACAAAAATATCCAAAATTTGAACAATTAACTGATAAACAACATAGTTTCTTTTGGAGACCAACCGAAGTTAATTTATCAAAAGATATACAAGATTTTAAAAATTTAACAGATACAGAAAAACACATTTTTGTAAAAAATATTGCGTATCAAACAATGTTAGACTCAGTACAAGGACGAGCGCCTTTCTTGGCGTTTGTGCCTTGGGTGTCATTACCAGAATTAGAAGTATGTATTAGTGCATGGTCTTTCTTTGAAAGTATTCATTCTAGGTCATACTCATATATATTAAAAAATATATATGCAGATCCTTCCCCTGTTTTTTCAACTATTATAGATGATGAAAATATTCTTAATAGAGCAAAAACAGTAGTTAATTTTTATGATGATTTTGTTAATTATTCAGACTATTATAAAATTTTAGGCGAAGGAAACCATATATTAAAAAATAACGATACTGGAAGTGAAACAACAATATCATTAAATCTATATGACCTAAAAAAGAAATTATATTTAGCTCTTATATCAGTATATGCATTAGAAGCTATAAGATTCTATGTTTCATTTGCTTGCTCCTTCGCGTTTGGGCAGCTAGGAAAAATGACTGGCAACGCAAAAATTATAAAATTTATTGCAAGAGATGAAGCACAACATTTAGCTATAACAACAAATATAATAAAATATCTTCAAAAAGGTAAAGAAGGTGATGAATGGGTTCAAATAACTAACGAATGTGAAGATGACGCTATTGCTATATTTACAGAAGCAGTCAATGAAGAAATAAGATGGGCACAATATTTATTTAAAGATGGTAGTATTGTTGGACTAAATGATAAATTATTAACAATGTATGTTGAGCATATAGCACAAAAAAGAATGAGAAACATAGGCTTAAAAGGCAATTATAATCAACCTTCTAACCCATTAGGGTGGATGAATGATTGGCTAGATAGTTCAAATGAACAAGTAGCACCACAAGAAACAGAAATATCATCATATTTAATTGGTGGGGTTGATAACAATATAAATGAAAACTTTTTTGATAATATTGAATTGTAACCGGAACACATACATTTTTTAAATATAAATAATATAAAACATAATAACACAAAGGAGAATAAAAAATGGCGTTAACAATACATAAAGGAAATCAACCACATGTAGCATGGATCGATTTAAAGGATAATGGATTATTAGTAGAATGTGCAATATTAAAACAAGATTCATTCGGTAACGTATATTACATCGAAACCGGCAAATTAGATAATATTGATAAAAGAAGACTAGTTAGAATTTTAAATAACAGAAATGCAGCCAGTATGCCATTATGGGATTTAATGTCACAAACAACATTAAACAATGGCGTTAATGCACTAACATACTTTCATCAACTAGTTAAGCTTATTTCACAAGAGCATGTTATAATTAATCCTCGCCAAGGTGTAGTAGGATCAAGAACAGGACAAGTTGATATGAAAAATGCTGAACAGATTGCAGCTATGAATATGGCTGGTGATAAGATCGGAAAATCTGAAACTGCCACCACTACAACAAAAACAACTAAATCTAAATCAGAACCAATAGCAGATACTAAAGATATTTTAGATACACCAAAATCTACAAAATAGATGAAAATATTATATGGTATACAAGGAACGGGT
>NPIF01000289.1_pt1 | contig 29787 bp, 31 predicted proteins | sample 8637461 | NCBI WGS metagenome assembly NPIF01 (sample SAMN07420641, study PRJNA396082) | bioreactor metagenome | isolation source: sample BR12 brine-fed electro-methanogenic bioreactor BR | place: Japan: Kochi | collected 2016-12-09
CGAAGCGATCAGTTCTCCTATCAGAAGATCAACGTCGCAGCACAAAAAAACAATCCCGATTCATTATTCAATAGCATCCGTGATCTTATATCAATTCGAAAAAATAATCCCGTCCTGGCAGAGGGCGATTATGAGATCATCCCTATTCCGACTAAACCCGCCCTGCTTTGCATCAAGCGCTGGAATTCAGGCGGCACCATCATCGCAATTCATAATCTGTCAGATCAGACTCTACAAGTCGATCTGAGACACCATCTCGATCAAGAAGATATCCTTTATAATCTTGTTGGGAAGGAATCCTGTCAGCATGATTCCTGTCAACTTCGGCCCTTTTCCTACCAGTGGTTGAAGGTTGAGAGGAAAATGGACAGATAGAATAATCGTTCAAATCAACTATGATAGAAGAATCAAAGAAGCGTTTAGAGAACATCCAAGCCATAGAACCCTACCTGAATGCTATGCGCAACACATCATTGGGTAGCTGGAAGATGGCAATAAACCGTATTCAATCCATCCACACCTACCGCAGCGATCTCTCGCGAGTACTACGCACAGTTGCGAAGCAGGTTCACAAGATCGCCAAGCCTGAACCTACGAACAACGAACGTCCCTTGTGGGTCGTGGTCGGCAGCCAGAAAGGGCTGGTGAGCAATTTCAACCGTCGCCTAAGTGTCCTGCTGCAAGATGAATTGGATAGCTTGCGTCAAGCCAAACCCGAGGTGCTGCCGCAAGTCATCATTATCACTAATCGCGCCTCCTTTTTCCGCAGTCAATTCACTGATGCATCCATTCAACCGAAATACATCCCCTTTGATTATGACCTGACCTTTGAAAGCGCGGCAGCTTTGCTCGCCAATATCCCTGAGCTGATTGGGAACGAGGAGCACACATTCTACATCTACAACCAATACGCTAAGAGCCAGCTCTCGACACCCATCCGAAGAAAAGCAACTGTAATAGAAGAAGGATCACCAATAGACCGCCCAGTGAATGACGAGGAATTCCCTCCATTTGTGATCGATAGCAAACCCGAAGAGATCGAAGCGGAGATCGAAAAAGTATTCACCTTGCTTGGTTTTCAAGAAGTGCTGACAAACTCTATTGCCAGTGAGAATTCCTTTCGACATCGCATCCTGGAAGAAGCCAAGAACAACACCGATCGCCTCATCAACGAGCTCACCATCGAAATTGCCATGGCGCGCAAGAAAGAGATCACCAAAGAGATTCAGGAGCTGGCTGTTGCAGCCGGATTGATCACGTAGCTCTGCCATTTAATCTCAATAGAATAAATTACAGAACAAGGCGGTGTTCAGTGAACACCGCCTTGTCATTTGTCTGATCAGCGACTTACAGCTCCCCATACTCCCCAATCACGCGCACCAGGTGTTTGGCACTTTTTTCGTAATCCTCAATACGGATGTTCTCGTTTGGAGAATGCGCTCCCGCACCCATGTACCCGATCCCCAATGACACGATCGGAACCTTAAGTGCGTCTTCCACGATGAAATTTGGTCCAGAGCCGCCCGTGATTGGAGTGATCTGCATGGGTGCGTCATACACATCCTTCGCACTATCCACAACCAGGTGCACAAATGGATGGCGGATATCGGTCTTTGAAGGAAGACCTCCGCCCAATGAAAAGATCTTGATATCCTCAAAACCATTCCGGTCAAGATGCGCGCGCAGCAGTTCCAGGATCTTCTCTGGCGTCTGATCGGGAACCAGCCGGAAATCGACCTTTGCCGACGCTTTAGCTGGCATGACTGTCTTGGAGCCCTTACCCTGATAACCCGACGTTAAACCACAGATGGTGCAGGTGGGGCGCGTGTTCTCTTCCAGGTTCATCGCATACCCACCTTTAATATCCTTCAAGAAACGTTTGATACCGTAACGATTTTTATAATCCGCAGCAAAATCCGGCAGTGCTTTGAAATAGGCTTTCTCTTCCTCTGAAAGCGGAAGTACATCATCATAGAATCCTTCAATGAGAATATTCTCATGCTCATCTTTCAGCGAGTTCAACGCCCAAACCAAACGCCAGGCAGCATTGGGGAAAATCGACCCCCCTAACCCTGAATGGATGTCTTGGTTAGCGGTTTCGACCTCCAATTCCACATAGCAAATACCACGCAAGCCCAGATACTGCACCGGGATACCGCGATGGTCCACTCCTCCACATTCCCATATGCAGGCATCAGCCTTGAGCACTTCCTTGTGAGAATAAACAAACAATTCCAGGTTCTTACTGCTGACCTCTTCCTCCCCCTCGACCAGGAATTTGATATTACAGGGCAAGTCATCCTGCTGTTCCAGTATGGCATCCAGCACTAGCAATCTGTTCACCAAGTCGCCCTTGTCGTCGCTGGTTCCACGACCATACAATTTTCCATCGCGAATCTCAGGCTCAAATGCAGGAGAATCCCACAGTTCAAGCGGTTCGGGCGGCTGTACATCGTAATGGTTGTAGAAAAGAAGCGTCCGGTCAGCGCGTCCTTTGCGTTCAGCGGTCACGATCGGAGCACCATCTGTTTCGTTGAGAGTCACATCAAACCCTCTCTTTTCCAACATCGCCACCACCATATCCGCACACTCTCGCAAGCCAAGTTTCTTGGCAGATATGCTCGGCTGTGCAACGATCTTCTTCAATTCTTCAATACTTTTGTCCAGGTTCTTTTCAATAAATACATCAGCCACCTTGTAATCGATAGTCACGTCTCCACCTTTCAATTATGAGAAATATGCAAACAGGGAAAATCCTGTGTAAGCAAAAAGCAACATTTTGAGCAACTTTCCCAAGAAGCAGAATGAGAAAAAGCGCCACAACGGAATCCGCAGCGCCCCGGCGGCGATGCCCGCCAGATCAAATAGAGGGTTGGGTATAAAGGCAAGCAGGAAGATGATCCATCCTCCTTTTTTCTGCATCGCAGATTGAATGCGATCATACCAATCACGTTCCTCAACCACCAACTTCCCCGCTGCGCCTGCCAGATATCCTGAGACCTCACCGAGTGCCGCACCAAGTGCTGCTACTAAACCCACCCAGAAAGGGTGATATACCGTGCCCATCGCCGAAGTCACCAGAACACCCGGCAGCGGGAAAACGATGGTCGAGTTGGCAAAAAAAGAGATTAAAAACAACCCGGGGTAACCGAGTTGTTCAAATTGTTGGATCTGTTCACGGTAAATAAAAACCAGGGTCGTGAACACCAGAATAGCAGCAAGGATAACAACGCTGCGAAAGACCTGGCGTTGGTTCCCCTTTTTCATCTTCTTATTCCTGCTTGCTCAACAATGACTCAATACGTGCAACGACCATGTCCATCGCAACCTGGTTCATACCACCTTCCGGGATGATCACATCAGCATAACGCTTGGATGGTTCCACGAATTCCAGGTGCATGGGGCGCACCGTTCCCAGGTACTGTTGAATGACCATATCCATTGTTCTACCGCGCTCGGCGATATCCCTTTGCAGACGCCGGATGAAGCGGATATCCGTATCTGTATCCACGAATAACTTCATATCAAAGACTTCACGCATATCCGGTTCAGCGAAGATCAAGATACCTTCCACCAAGATCACTCGCTGCGGTTCCACATGGATGGTCTTCTCGGTACGTGAATGGTTTGCAAAATCATAGACGGGGATATCCACCGCCTTACCTGCCTTGAGTGCCTTGACATGCGCGATCATCAACTCATTCTCGAGTGAATCGGGGTGGTCGAAATTGATCTCGGCGCGTCTGGCGAGCGGAAGGTCACGTAGATCACGGTAATAAGCGTCATGCGGAAGATAAGCAATACGGTGGCGCCCAACCGAGTCCAGGATGACATTCGCCACGGTGGTCTTCCCAGAACCCGTCCCTCCGGCAACACCGATCACAATAGGGGTATATTTTTTCTGCATGTCAGGATTATACTTCACACTCTTTTTCTTCGGTATATAATTGAACTCTAATAGGATAAAAAAGATGACAATTACTGTTAAATTCTTTTCTCACCTGAAAGAAAAAGCAGGTGTGCATAGTGTTGAAGTAAATATCCCTGCCGATACGACCATCGCAACCCTAAAAAGGGAGATGATCCAGCGCTATCCTACCCTGGAGACACATCTCCGCAATATCTTGATCTTGATGGATAAGAAGATCGTCCTGGATGAAGACGTGATCATCCCCGGCAGCACCATCTCATTCATGACCCCTATTGGAGGGGGATGATATTTTTCTACTCCAAGCCATTGATCAATAACTGGCAGGCAATATCGGGCGTATAGCTACGCGCCTCTGCCGCGCCGGCTTCCACCAGCATTGCATTTACGAATCCTTCCTCAGTAAAGACATAGCGCAGCAGGCGCTCATATTGATCACGATCTGAGATATCTCGGAACAATAGAACATATCTCCCTTCGACATACGTTCGGTTCAACTGCGTGGCGGCGACAGCAGCATCACGCTCGTCGCTGTAATACTCGGGGGTATTTACTCCAATATAACGTACTTCTTCTAGCTGGCCGTTTATCATCACCTCGATGGAATCCCCATCAATGACGCGCTCAACATATGCGACCTGGGGTGAATATTCATTTAGAACGCAAGCTGGCAGTTCGACGGATGTCAAGCCTTCAGCCCCCGCAGGCAGATCGGCGATCAATACACTTGTGCTATCAATATCGTTCACACCAATGGGAAGAACAAATTCCTTTAGCCAGGTGCAGCTGGTAAAGAATAGGAAGAAAATTAAGAAAAATAGATATGATATTTTTGTTTTTACCCTGGGCATCATTTCTCCATATCCAACAGGCTGCCTATTGGATTACCCCATCTGGTCGTATATAATTCAAAAGCCACCGAAGGGATTCGAACCCTTGACCCGTCGCTTACGAAGCGACTGCTCTACCGACTGAGCTACGGTGGCAACGGAAGAATTATATCAGTGAGTAAAAGTTTTTTACAGGGATTCTTATGAACATTGCGCTCATTTCCTATCACACTTGCCCACTCGCCACCCTGGGCGGAAAAGATACCGGTGGCATGAACGTTTACGTGCGCGACCTGACGCGCTACCTGGGCGAGATGGGCATCCACGCGGACGTATTCACCCGCTCGCAGGATGAGCATGTGCCACACGTTCTGCATGACCTGGGCTACGGCAACCGCATCGTGCACATCCCTGCCGGACCGGAAACCCCACTGCCGAAAAAGGAACTCCACAACCATATCGATACTTTCACACAGAATATTGTGGACTTCTCACGCGAAAAAGGCATTCATTACGACGTCATCCACAGCCATTACTGGCTCTCCGGGTTGGCAGCACTGCGTTTGCGCCAGGAATGGGATGCGCCAGTCATGCAGATGTTCCACACCCTGGCTCATCTCAAGAACCAGATCGCGCGCGCACCGCATGAGATCGCCAGCCAGTTGCGCATGGATGCCGAACACCGCTTGGTGCGCGAAGTAGATCAACTGGTCGCAGCGACCGAGATCGAAAAAGAGCAGTTGCTCGATTATTATGATGCCGATCCTCAGAAGATCAACGTCATTCCCCCCGGGGTCGATCTGCGGCGCTTCTATCCGATCGATAAAGATGAAGCCAAAGCGGTCATCGGTATCCCCACGAATGAAAAAGTAGTGCTCTTTGTCGGTCGCATCGAACCCCTGAAAGGTATAGATAATCTCTTGAAAGCGATCGCTTTCTTGCGCACCTCGGATGTTATGGACCAATGCCCGCATTATGTCGCCATCATCGGCGGCGATCCCGACCGTCCCCGTGATCTGCTAGAGGACGAGATGAGGCATTTACAGGACCTGAACCAGCGGCTCAAACTGGACGATATGGTCGTGTTCCTTGGGAAAAAAGCGCAGGATTCGCTGCCCTATTACTATTCGGCTGCTGAAGCAGTGGTCATGCCCTCACATTACGAATCTTTCGGGATGGTAGCGCTCGAATCGATGGCTTGTGGTACACCAGTTATCGCCACTCGTGTGGGAGGTTTAAAATTGCTTGTACAACACGAAAAGACCGGACTAAGCGTACCCAATGATGATCCCCGTTCCCTCGCACAGCAATTAATGCGCATCCTATGCAAACAGGGTTTGCAGGAGGATCTGCGTAAGAACGGGCTGGAATTCGCAAAAGGCTTCAAGTGGCAGACTATAACACGACAAATGGTGAAGCTATATGAAGGAAGCATCCGACAATTCAGTGCGAATCCTTCTTCATTCTCCACCCGCGCTTGATCACATCCTTGCCAAAGCGAGCTTTCAGGTCATCCAGTGCGTGCAGTAATTGATCCTCTTTTTGGAAGGTCTCATCCATGAACGATAGCTGCTGTACATTCTCAGTAAGGTTGGCAGCCGCCACACCCAGCAAACGGACTTTCTTCCCGGGTGTCCAGATGGAAAAGAACAATTCTCGAGCTGATGTATAGATCACCGTATCGTGGTTGGTAGGCTGCGATAGACTGAATTGGCGGGTATGAGTCTCAAAATCATGCCAGCGGATCTTCAAGCGGATCGTCCTCCCACAAAACCCTTTCGCCCTCAGCCTGCCGGCGACTTTTTCACTCAGATAACGCAGTGTGCGCAGCAATTGCTCCTCGCGGTATTCATCCTTCCCAAAGGTCAATTCATTGCTGATCGATTTTATTTCCTCATAATTCCCAACCGGGCGATCATCGATCCCCCGCGCCCGCCGCTGCAGGGTTTGCGAAAAACGCCCCACCTCACGTTCAAGAAAAGCTGGTGGGGCTTGCACCAGATCACCTATGGTCTTCATACCCAGACTTTTGAACACTTCGGCATTCTTCTTCCCGATCCCCCACAATTCCTTGATCGGTAATGGAGCCAAGAAAGCCTCCTCACCACCAGTGGGTACTTCTAAAATCGCTTGCGGCGATCCCATTCCCTTGTAAGAAGACTTTGCTATATTGGTTGCGATCTTCGCCACCAATTTATTGGATGCGATCCCGATTGAACAGGGCAATCCCACCTCTTGCATCACCCTGCGCTGGATCATGCGCGCGATATCCGTCCCACTCTGGGGCATATCGGTCACATCCAGAAACGCTTCATCAATTGAGATCTGCTCCACTAAAGGCGTTACATCCCCCAGGATAGCCATCACTTTTTTTGAATATTCTCCATAACAGGTATGATTCCCCCGCACCACTTTCAGGTTTGGAACCTTCTGGAATGCGATCTTCATGGGCATGGCCGAGTGCAAACCCAAACGACGTGCTGCATAAGAGCAGGATGTCACCACCCCGCGTTGGTCAGGAGAGCCGCCCGTGGCAAATACAGTTCCCTTCAAGGATGGGTCCAACAGCTCTTCAACAGAACAGAAGAACGCATCCAGATCAATATGTAAGATCTTCCTGAATCTCGTCATTTAGTATTTTTGTTCTATTATACATGCAAAAAAGATAATGGGGAAGTACATCGAAAATGAGGAACAAATTAACGCCTCTCAAAACTCCTTTTGACCTTTGGTATATAAAAACACCTCTCAACTATTGCTCGAGAGGTGTTTTCTTGTCCTGTTATTTTAATTCAGTTTACAGGGGTTATTTCTTTAAATTCGCCTTCAAGCTGTCAAGAGCTGCGATAGGTGTTGGGTCAATTTCATAGGAAAGAGCCAAATAATAGGAAAAATAATCTCCAAACAAAATGGCATCCCACATCTCTTCCATGCTAGATGATCCCTTGAACTCGATCGCATCCACTGCCAGACCAGACACCATCAATTCCTGCTTGGTCAGATCACTGCGCAGTAGATTGCGCTCATGAGCATGTGATCCCTTCAAAAAGAGCACCAGTGTCTTTTCCAGTATCGCCTCATCATTCACCGCACCGGCCAGAGTGTTATGGTCCGCTTCCGGCAGATATTCATATTGCGCCCAGGCCTTTGCCAGTTCGTTGATCTGGGTCTTCCATCTTCGTGCAACTACTGATAGATGATCCGATCCAAAAATGCAAACCTGTCTGCCAATTCCCTGTCCGGCTAAACGCTTGACAGGATTCTTAACTATGGGTGTATCTGCTTTATAGATCTTTTGTTTTTCTTCGATAGCCGCAACTGCTGCTTTGACGATATCTTTCTGTTCTGGGATCACCCCTAATCTTTCCACGAGCGCTAATAGGATCCCAAACGAGAAGCCAACCGCTGCGCGTGGTTGTCCTTCATGTTCGAATGCCCAGAATGGTACGCCAGCTGCTTTTGCCCTTTTTTCCAGCTCACCACCGGTTGCTACAGCCAGGATAGGCAGACCAGCCTCTTTGGCTGCATCAAAAACGGAAAGTGTTTCTTCTGTGTTCCCTGAATGGGACGAAGTAACCACCAGCGTATTCTGCTCCATAGCCCATTTGGGTAGAGTATATTCACGTAAGTTGATGATCGGTACAGAACTGAACGGTGCACAATAACTGGATAATAGATCAGCACCGATCGCTGAACCACCCATACCCGCTACCAGAATTACATCTGGTTTCTGTAATCCGCCCAGATCATAAGAAAAACTGTTTTGGTAAGCATTCAAGAACTGCTGGGGTAACCCATCAATCTCAGAAAGCATATCCAATGTATCGATCTTGGGAAATTCCTTATAGTTGTCAAGCTGCATTAATGAATCCTTCTTCCTTGATATTTATTTCTCCATCACTTCCTGCATCAAACCCAGGAACTCCTGCCATTCTTCGATGAAGAAATGTAGTGTAACATTATTGAGTTCGATATGGTAGATATCTTCCCCATCTGGCTCTTCTGATTTCCATACCATGTAATTATCGCTTTCGGCGATGGTGATCGTTTTCGTGCTTTCAGCATCAGTCATTTCATTTTCTCCTAAAGACTTTCTTTATTTGTTCTCCCAGTCGTTCACCAACCTTACCTGCGGAATCTTGTGCTCTGGTATACACCTGCCCAAAAAATCCGGACGCATCTCCAGAATAATGCTGATCCTCGATATCTGACCAGGGATCAAGGTCAAATATCTTGCGAAAGATGTAGTGCAGCAATAATTTCCCGGTCGCTACGATCGGCGAAGCGAAGATCATACCCAATATTCCAAATAGGTCCAAACCGATCAAGGCTGCCACTGTGATGAGAGCCGGATGCAGTTTCAAGCTTCCCGCCATCACTCGTGGGGTGTACACATTATCGTAGATATTGTCGATCAACCAACCCGAGATGCTGACAATGGCAGCATAGGGCAGCGGCTGCAATCCGAACACTGTACTTCCCTGGAAGACCGCCACCAGGAAATATACCGACCAGGCAACTGCCACACCGATATAGGGGATAAAATTCGCAAATCCGGCCAGCAGCGCCAGAAGGACAAAATAACGAACGCGTAAAAATCCCAACAGCACCATATAAATGCAAATGCGCACCAGGAAGACCTTCGCCTGACCGCGAAAGAACGCATTCCATATCACGTTCGTCTCACGACGCAGATTACGGGCATCTTCCTCGTAACCTGGTAATAACTGAAGGAATTCATTACGATTACGTTTCTGGCTCTCGTTTAGCAATAAGTAGGCAATGATAATGGTCAAGAATAACCGCCCAAATGCACCGAATGCTCCGGTTGCGACACCGCCAATGGAATTTCCGATCCCAGAAAGGATTGGCTGCAACGATTCCAGCACCCGTTCACCGACCATGTTCCAATCGATATAAGAAAGATCAACTTCCCATGGGCCGATCTTGAATTGGATCTCGGATAGGTTCTGAATGAAAGCAGAAACATCATTGGTGATGTTTAGCAGGAAATCCACCAGCCCCTGGATCTCTTCCACGATCGATACCCCACCCCAGATCAAAGCGCCCAATATCAACAATGCAAATAAGATGATGGTCAATCCTGATGCAAATCCCCACGAGATCTTTAATTTTGTATTAAAAAATTTTGCCACCGGTCTTAAGAAGAAATAGATCAAAAATGCACCGGCAACCGTCGGGATCAAGTTGGCGAACCGTATGAATATAGCGATCACCAACGCGATCAGGATCACCACCGTGATGGTCTTGACTGTGGGCGACCAGGGAGGAGAGGATGTTTTTCTCTGTTTCATGAGATCACAAATAATGGTTTCTTTCGATTACGGGCATACCCCGGGCTGGATCTGATTGAAGAACGTTCCGAAGAAATTGCACCACTGGTTTGTTACTTCGATGATCGTCAAGGGTATGACACAGAAGACCAACAAGAACAACAGAACGATGACCAGAACCACAACCCAGGTGGGGGTATTGCGCAGTTTCTCGATCCCAAAAGGCGCTGTACTTTTGACTTTATCTTTCTTTACTCTCGCTGGCTTCGTAGTTTTAACAGGTTTTTTCTCAGCAGGAGCCTTTTTGATCTCCTTGGTGCCTTCTTCTTTCTTCTCATCCACGGCAGGTTCGATCTTCTCTTTCACTTCTTCTTCCGCGATGAATTCAAGCTCAACGCTTTTTCCTAGCTTGATGAGATCGCCATTCTTTAACACCATGGCTTTGGAAATACGTTTACCAGCCAGAAAAGTCCCATTGGTTGAGCCCAGATCTTCCAGATAATATTTGTTCTTCTTTAGAATAAGTCGGGCATGCTTACGGGAGATCTCTGGATCGTTGATGATGAGATCATTGATCAGTTCACGCCCCATCACATACTCTTCTTTGTCTAGAGTATATGTCTTTCCTGCATCAGGTCCAGATTTCATGACTAGTCGGTTTAACACACTCATTTTTTCCTCCTCAATCATCTGATTACCTAGTTTATAACGAACAAAGCCTGACGTCAACGCGAGATTTAAAACAAAATACCCCACCATGCCGTGTGCTGCGTTGTTTTGAACCTGCTTGCGCAGGTCGGGCTCCTACTTGTTGGGTCCGCCTTGGCTTGCGCCTATCGCGTAACAAACAAAAGATGAGAACCCATAATTTAAGGTGTTGGCTCAAAACATTGAGTGCCGCATCACGAACACAGCAGGGTAATGTTCTTATACCATGTTTTTTTTAAACTGGCTAGGTTAGTAAACCCACTACTAATGCCCACTATTTTGATACAATCACAGCGGAGGAAACCATGAGCCATCGCGTCTTTACAGCCATCGATCTACCCGATCCAATCAAGAAATCTGTTCGAGCACTGCAGCAGGAAATGAGCAACCGATTCCCGCCCATCATCCGCTGGATACCTTCCCCCCAACTGCATATCACTCTGAAATTCATCGGTGCACTCAAAGAGAATCATCTTTCCCCCCTAAAATATAAGCTTCAAGAAGAATGCGGGCAGCACTCTGCCTTCCCGCTGATCCTCAAGGATACAGGAGTCTTTCCTTCGTTGAAGAATCCGCGCATCTTTTGGATCGGATTGGGATTATCCCCTGAACTTTTATCGCTTGTAAAGCGCAACGAACGTGTATTCAATGCGTTCGGATATCCCCCCGAGAAAAGATCTTTCCGGGGGCATATAACCATCGGTCGCTTCAAGAAATACATTTCACTTCAAGAACTGAAAATGTTCCAAACGAGCTTTCAGGCAGAGAAGCCATCTTTCGATGCCAAATTAAATGCTGATCACCTCTCCCTTTATGAAAGCCAGTTATCTCCCCAGGGTCCAACATACACTCAACTTCTTCAAGTGCCATTTCGGGATGCATCTGCATGATAGAATAATGCAAATTCTTTAGTATGAGGTGAAACCTGGGAACGCAAAAAACATTGAACATGGCGCGCAAGATCGTTGAAGCGCTTGAAAATAAAAAAGCTGAAGATATCGTATTGATGGACATCACCGGTATCTCACAATTTACAGACTATTTCATCATCTGCAGCGCAACCAGCGAGCGCATGCTGCAGAGTTTATCGCAGATAGTGATCAATACCGCTAAACAAGAATACAAGAAGATCGCAAAAGTGGGTGGGAAAGCCTTCCAGGGCTGGATCACTTTGGATTACGGTGATCTCGTCGTACATGTATTCGCGGAAAAAGTGCGTAATTATTATCAGCTCGAAGATCTATGGGCAGCTGGCAATATGCTGCTGCGGGTCAAATAATAACAAGAATGCGTTTCAATACAAGTTGAAACGCATTCCTCAAACAAACATATCCTCAAAAAATAAATAGAACGATCTTCTATAGAGCAGCGATAGCTTCCAAAACCTCAGCGCTGTGCTCGGCTGGCTTCACTCCTTCAAACACTTTCGCGATCACACCATCTTTATCGATCAGGAAGGTAGTACGGGCAATTCCCATATATTCCCTGCCGTACATCTTCTTTTTCACCCACACTCCATATTTCTCGATCACTTCATGCTCTGGATCAGAAAGTAGAGTGAATGGCAAGGTATATTTCTCCTTGAAATTTTTGTGGGATTTGATGGAATCCTTACTGACACCGAGAATGGTCACATTTTCTTTCTCATAGGCGCTGTAATCGTCTCGGAAATTGCAGGCTTCTTGTGTGCAGCCGGAAGTATTGTCCTTGGGATAAAAATACAGAACCAACGCCTTCCCTTTGTAATCAGATAATTTATGTACCGCCCCGTTTTCATCAGGCAATTCAAAGTCTGGTGCTTTCATTTTTTCATTTAACATGGTTCATCTCCTTACAATAAATTATAGAGTCCCATCCCTGGTAAGGAAATAAATGAATTATTAGAGTTCTTCAAACTACCAGAAATGCAAAGATCAACAAGAGTAAATTTAGATAGATCAATGCCTTTGAGAGCAATTCTACAGTAAACCAATTGGGTTTCTTTCCACGCAGGATACTATCTACCTGAAAGATCAGGAACAGCGCCAGTGGAGAACTTAACAACCAGCGCACCATAAAGCGAGATGGGATACGAGCGAATCCCACCAGCGTCATGAAAACATAAGAGCCGGCCACCAGATACAAGGCAGCCCGCAGGGTAACTACACTTCCGAATTTGATCGTTGCTGTAATATGTCCTCTCTGCAGATCATGTGTGAGTTGCTTATTGCTGAATAGGTAGAGATTGGCGAGTTCCAAGAAGAAGAAAGGTATACAAAGATAAACAAGATCCTGATGCAGTCTACCGCTGGTCTGGGAAGCATACGCAAATGATGGGATCAAGAAAGTGATCAACAATGCATTGATCATCTCTCCATACCCCGAGGAGATCAGACGGAATGGCCGCACAACATACAGAATCATAAAAACAAGGATCAACAAGAAAAGCAGCAAGGTCATCCCCCCTGAAAAATTCAACAGCACAATGATGAGGGCAACCCCCATAAACGTTCCCGCAAAGATGAAGTAGAAAAGTCGATAATTCTGGTAGCCAAAGATTTCTATCAAGAGCAACTCTAGATGATTCTCTTCGAGAAAGACCAGATTTAATAATTCCATTGTGCCCATGAGGAAAATAACGACCAACCATCCAAATACCAAGGTGACAAGTTTCAGTTCAAATCCCAGGAAAAGAGAGTATGCTGCACCAAAGAAATAGAAACTGGAAGATAACAAGATCTCCGAAATGTGGTTCTCCAGTAAGTAGGCAAAGATTGGCCGCTTAGCTCGTTCCTTCCTCTCTGTTGGCAATGTATTCCTCCATAATTTGAATTAGGATACAATGGTATCATGCAGCGCATCACTAAAAGGATCCGTAAAAAGAAATCTGCTTCACCTCTCCTAGCCTTCATCCCTTATTTTCTCATCACTTTAGTTATTCAAGCATTCATCAATATTTTCACATCGATACAAATACCGATCCTTTGGGTTGAATTTATCCTTTTCTTGTATTTCACGTTTCTGTTAGTGCATGAGTTCGCCGGACATTTTCCGATCTCTCTGATCGCGAACTTTGGGGATAAGGCAACTCTATTTATCTGGTTCCTCCTGGGGAAAAGTTACGAAGTAATCAACATTGAAAACGGAGTAATGACGAGTTCATCACCTCACCTGACAACAAGGAAATTGGTTCTGATCGACCCCGCCAGCGCTTTGGCGGTTCGCCACCCCGATGGTTCGACAACCTTTCATGACGCTGGTCTGCTCTGTCTACAGAAAGAACAAACCATAAACGGGATTTTCGATCTGCGCATGAAGATCGTATCGATCCCAGAAATTCCAGATGCAGCCCCAGGACATACCGAACAGGAAAATCCACAATCTCCCGCTATCTCCGCACTGACCCGTGATGGATATCAGATTGGCGCAGTATTTTGGGTTCATTACAAATATGATATTCCCTTTGGAAAGAACGGAAACCCTTATGGTTTTGATGCAGCTGTCCTTGCAACCATTCTGAAAGGATGTTCTTTTCACTCCGGTACCATAGCCAACCCTGATGAATATGAGAACCATCTCCTGCTCAACACACTGCAAGCCCTGTGGAGGGAATATATCTCGCAATATGACCTGCTTGAATTGATCCCATCCCAAACGGGATCGCAATCCTTGTTCGGTGTGATCGAAGAAGGCATCCAAAATGTGCTGCTTCGTCGTTCAGAAAAACACAGTGCGACCATGACTGGCTCCCCCTCATCCGCTCAACTCGTACACAGTGGAATCCGGGTATTACAGATCTATCTGCAAGGTATATCCATCCCCGAAGAGACCGACATCGCGATCCAACATCACTGGCAGCCAGGCGCCAAAGATCTTTTGAACGTCCTCCAGGACCATCAACAGCAAGAAGTTGAGATATACCAAAAATTGGGAGAGATGCACGCTCTTCATACTTTCCTGCAGCATCCGTGGAATGAGGGCAACGATGTCAATTAGGTCTCGATCGATCATCAATGCTAAGAAATATCAGAAATACCTCTCGATCAAATGGAGACGCGGACTGTTAGCGGTTTTGGCTGGTCTTGTCACGTTGGTATTCATCTTCTCTCTCACTTTTGAAAAAAGCCTGCTCGCAGTCGGTCAAAGGTTTACAGCGCTTGATCCTGCAGAAAGATCCGCCCTTCTACGTTCTGTATTCAATCCCACCAGCATCGCTATTCTCCTTCTAGTCTTCATCGTGCTGAAAATTTCAGCAAGGAGCATTGCAAAGAAACATCACGCAGCCCATACCTTATTCACGCAAACCCCAAAGGATAATGTAGGGTTGAATACAGACTTCGATTCAAGATCAATGATTATCAACCCGGGTGTGCACAATACGCTGGTGGTCAAGAACTATCAGGGGTATCTTCACATCCAGCTTCCCATCCCGCCCTCGAGCAGGGATACCTTCTTTATCGCAAATGAAGAAAAGCTAGAAAGGGTTCTCAATTCACAGGTACGCAGCCTGGGCACTTCGCTCAATATACGGACAAAAGATGGCATCTCGATCACCATTCCACATCTTCAACTGCAATACCGTTTTAATATCGAGCAGCGCAGCAATAAAAATGAAATTGATCCCTCACGGCGAAAACTTGAGTTAGAACGAACCAAGCAGTTTGTACTTCATACCGCAGACCTTTCCCTGGAAACCCTGGTTTCGCAGATCACCCACACCGCTTTCCATCAATATTTCAGGAAACTGACCCTGGATGACCTGACCCAAACCCAATCCGCAGCTTTGAAGTCTTCTATCAGAACAGATCACCACTTCTCCTTAGAACAATTGCAAACCTATAAATGCCACGCTCTCGGCAAATATCTCCATTTGATCAGCAGCCGCACCATTCGTGCCCAAATGCATCGGCGAAAAGGGAAACACGCAAAATTTGCGCGAAAGCACACGGTCAAGATCAGGCAGAATCGTACAGGCAGCGGATTGTTTTCTACTAAACAAGTGGAACGTGGATCTCAGGAGATCCGCTCAACCATGAATGAATCCATACAAGCGAAGATCCGCTCACACTTGGCTCCCTATAACATACAGCTTGTATCGATGAACCAATTCGCCTGGATACCATCCCAAACACTGGTTAACGAAAAGCTCAAGCAAACGCACGCACACAGCCATCAGTTCCTTGATGATAGAAGATCCTGGGATAAAATCACTACTATGCGTGAATCAAAGGAAAGACATCTCGAACAGATGGCACAAGCAGTTATGAACGCTCCAAGTGAGATCTCAAAGAATGATATCCTGTTGAAGATCAGAAAATATGCAAAGTCTCTGAGGATACCTTTTCAAATGCACGAATAAATGTAGCGATTATTTAGAAACTCACTTTGTTTTCTAACGAAAGGCAAAACTAATATGAAATTACCAATCAAGATCAACCCCAGCGTGAAAGATCATTTAGAGAAGAAAGACATCGTCGTACTCGAATCAGCTGTCCTCACCCATGGTCTTCCTTACCCCCAGAATGAACAGACATCTCTCGACCTTGAAGAAGAAGTACGTTCAGCAGGAAGCACTCCTGCAACGATCGGTTTGATCGAAGGCGAGATCATTATCGGTTTAAGCAAAGATGAGATCCATCATCTCGCCCAGGTCAAGCCCGTCCGCAAGATCAGTCAACGGGATTTCGGGATCGCCCTGGCTCAGAAGTTGAATGGAGGAACAACCGTAGCAGGCACCATTATCGCTGCCCAGCATGCCGGTATCCAGGTATTCGCTACCGGCGGCATCGGAGGTGTTCATCGTGGTTCAGTCTTCGATGTATCAGCCGATCTACAGGTTCTTTCTCAGTACCCCATGATCGTTGTATGCGCTGGCGCAAAATCCATCCTCGATCTACCCGCCACTCTGGAAAAACTGGAAACGCTGGGCGTTCCAGTTCTGGGTTATAAGACGGATGATTTCCCCGCCTTCTTCTCGATCACAAGCGGCTTGGGTGTGGACAAGCGTGTGGATTCCCCACGAGAAATCGTAGAGATCGCAAAAGCCCATTGGAACATGGGGCTGCGTTCATCTATCCTGGTGGTCGTACCTCCGCCAGAAGAGCACGCCATCCCCTTTGATGAGATCAATGAGCAGATCGAAAAAGCCGTTGCCGAAGCAGAAAGAATGAATATTCATGGCGCCAAAGTGACTCCCTTCTTACTCGAAAAGACCGCCGAATTGACGAAGGGTTCCAGTATGCGGGTAAACCTGCATCTTTTGAGAAATAACGCTTATGTAGCCGGTTTGATAGCTAAGGAACTGGCAAAGGACAATTAATAGCTCATTCGAGAGTAGTGTCAGCTTCGAGGTCGGTATCACCAGCAACCCGGAATGTTCCAGTTTGCTTCCAGGTCTCGCCCACGAATATTTGCACAGAGTAATTTCCGGGCTGCCAATCCTGCGCCTCTTGCTGGCACTCTGAATAGCCATACCCACCAGACCCGCCATTCCAGGGGAGAGTCTCCACACAGATCAACTCCCCTTCTCTGAACCACAAAGCAGTCCACTGTGCACCCCGTTTCATACCATCATATGAAAAAGTAGCATACATGGTATTGATGGGTGCGGAGAACACATCACTGGGTTCTATCGCTTGATAAAACTCATCCAAATTCTTCGCAAAGACCAGCCCACTGAAAACCGCATCCGGATTGGGTGTGACCTCTGAGGTGAACTGACTGCTGATGATGATGGATAGCAGTGGAGTGGATGTGAAGAGCGGTACAGGTGTCGCCGTTGGAATGGGTGTTGCCGTAGGTGTTAATGTGATGGTGGGTGTCAGGGTTATGGTCGGGGTCATAGTGACTGTGGGGGATGGAACATAAACCGTATAGATCACCGGTTCAGCAAAAGTATTTATCAAAAAGGCGCCAAGTAATATCAATAAACTGAACAGGAAAATGGAAAACGCAGACCGCGTTTTAACTTTGCGTTTTGCATAAAAGCGCAGACGTCTTGCTTCCCGATAGCGTGTGAGCCCCCGCAGAAATGTAAAGAATGCTGCACCGAGCAGGATCAGAACGATCGCCGTCACCCCAGCATTTACATCCAGGTTCATGATGTGCGGTCCACCTCATCCGCCATTTCTTTTTTCCGCGACCGGCGCAGCAGCGCCAGGACAGATGGAATCACCCTTTGATACATGAAATACATGCCTTTACGCAGCGTGTAATCCCACGCCCCTACAGTACGCTGTACAAGCCCCCCCAGACCACGTTTGAAGCGATAAACTCCCCACAAGCCATCTTTTTCGTTGAATTCATCCGGGGCGCCCCACAGATCATACCAAATACAGCCTTGAGCTTTAGCAATGCGCATCGCTTCCCACTGCAGCAAGTAATTGGGCATCTTGTTCTTGTGTTTATCGGTTGACATACCATAGAAATACCAGGCGTGATCTCCAACGTGGAACAGGACGATCCCTGCCACGGGTTCGCCTTCCACCTCAGCTATCAATGCGGTCGCCATCTTTTGTTGGTAGAAGCGTTCCCACAGTTCGAGGTAGTAATCCTTACTCCGAATGATGAACCCATCTCGTGTGGATGTCTCAAGATACATCTCGTACAGCATTTCAAAGTCTTCAGGGGTGGCAGTGCGAACTTCAACACCCTTTCGCGCTGCCAGGCGGATGTTGTAGCGCGTCTTCTGCTTCATGGCCGCTAACATCTCTTCTTCACTTCGCCGCAGATCGATCAGCACAGTATTGCGATACTGGATCTGGTCAGGGGAAAACTGCCAACCGTTATCCTGCAAGCTATCTACAAAGACTGTACCCATCTCATCTTGTCTTTCATCCGGTTGACCGGGTTCACCTTCAAATGTGACCACCTCGGGATCGATCTTGATGAAGATCAAATGATTGCTATTCGCCCAATCCTGGATATCCGATAACACACGTTGGATGATCTCTTTATCCAGAGTACGAAACATAGGTCCACGAGGAATGTAAGCGATCTTGAATTTAAGCAGCCCACGAAAAAACTCAACCGAGCGGGTCAGGATCATGGCTGCCGCGATGATCTCCCCTTGATCATCCTTCCAAACCTTCAGATCCTTTTCCCAGCCATTCTGCTTTTTCGTCTCTGCCCATTCCCAGGTCTGCAAAAACTGCGGTCTTGGAAAACTTTCAACGATCGCATTCCAGGTTTCTTTATTCAATACAAGCCTTTCCGTTTCTTCTCTTCTACCCAATTCATAATAGCATGAGTGTGGCTGGAACCTGCCAACGGCATACCCTCAACCTGCTCAGGGGAAAAGAAACCCACTCGCATGGATTCATTCCCGTTCTTGAGTTGTCCAGATCGACGAGAGGCATTATACAATATCAAGATCCCGTTCCCCCGTGGATCATCTTCATACATGCTCACTTCTCTCAAACCTGTTACCCCTACCACCAGGCCTGTTTCTTCACGCGTTTCCCGCTCAGCTCCCAGAATTGGATCTTCATCCACCTCAAGATATCCGGCTGGGAGATACCAAAAACCCTTCCATGGATCAATGGAACGCTGCACTAATAAGATATTTCCGCTTTCTTCAATCAGCGTTCCAGCAGAGACCTTCAACTGTGGATAATAGACCCAATCACATACCGTACAGGCCTGACGAATACGATTTTCAATGGTCACCTCGTGAAGAGGCGCACCACAAAGCATACAGAATTTTTGATCGCTCATTTTTTCATACGAGTATAGATCAGGTATAGCCAATATATCGGGTATTTATAAATACGGTCCCAAGCACCCACCGACCGTTTGATCTCTCCGCCAAACCCGCGCTTGAAGCGATACACCCCCCACAATCCGTCAGATCGTTCAGTAAAGGAACTCTCGAGTTCTGCTTCAGGAGCATCAGGAATACCCCATAGATCATATTCCTCACAACCCTGTTCCTTTGCCCAACGCATTGCTTCCACCTGTACTAAATAAGCTGGCATACGATTACGTTCCTTATTATTGGATGCCCCATACAAATACCAGGCGCGTTTTCCGCGAGCGAATACCATCAGGCTGGCAAGTGGTTGGTCCTGATAATAAGCAGTCAGCAGAGCGCATTCACCCTTTGGAGAGAAGAGATCGTATACCTGCTGATAATAAGTATCTTTGTGAATGCGAAAATCATCTCGCTCCCCGGTTTTTTGCATCAATTGATTGAAGATGTCTACACGATCATCGATAACGACGTGCACATCCTTTTTTCTGGCAAGACGGACATTATAGCGGGTCTTTTGCTTCATCCTCGCCAACCAATCCTCTTCATCCCCCTCCAGTGACAATACGATCGTGCACCTTGGTTGAACCGTGGAAGCATTCTCACGAAAGCGTTGCAGATCACTCCGGATCAACTCGCTTTCCTCTTGCCAAAAATCAGGTTCAACTTTCAATAGAAATACTTTATTCTTCTTGCAATACGCATCAATCTCCTGCCACAAAGGAGCCCAATCCTTTCCAACCGGTCCCTTGGGGAGATATGCCATACGATATTTCATGAAGACGCTCTTGGTCAATACCAGAGCGCCACGATCATCGACAATAAAATACTTTGGAGTCCATCCAAATTTTGCTTTTTGCTGTGCCCACTCTGCAGTTTGCAGGAGATGCGCATCTGATTTCTGTGCTATGAACGCTTTCCATTGTTCTTCTGTGACCATACTCATGTATCTAAATCCGTTATGTTAAATGTTTGTGAACTGCGCACCAGTGCCCCCGGGATCATCTCATCCAGACTGGACAAGATGGATTCTGTTTCGCCATTCTTTGCTTGCTGTAATAATTGCTCCACACGTTTGCCAAGTGCAGCACCCGACAATTGTTCCTGCCCTTCTTCGCAGAATACATCCGGGTGGGAGGTCTCGCCAAATTCTCTGCCATCATTCCAGAGATCTTCGCGTAATTTCTCACCCTCTCGAACTCCAGTGAAGATAATCTGGATATCCCTTTCTGGTTCTAAACCAGAAAGGCGGATGAGATCCTCTGCCAGGTCCACAATCCGCACCTGCTCGCCCATATTCAGGATGAAGGTTTCGCCGCCCTTGCCCATCCCCGCTGCCTGCAAAACGAGGTAGACTGCTTCAGGAATGGTCATAAAATAGCGCTGCATATCAGGATGTGTGACCGTGATCGGACCACCCTTTGCGATCTGCCGCTTGAACAGAGGTACCACGCTTCCGCGGCTGCCCAAGACATTCCCAAAGCGAACAACGGAATATGGCTTGCCTGACCGTTGTGCGGCGTCAATGACCATCATCTCAGCGATGCGCTTGGTAGCGCCCATCACATTCACCGGTCGGATAGCCTTATCGGTGGAGATCAAGACAAAACGTGCCACATCCTGCTCCAGGGACACCTCGATCAAATTGCGCGTGCCACCCACATTGTTCAAGATACATTCATCCACATTGCTTTCCATGAGAGGAACATGTTTATGTGCAGCCGCATGAAAAACAACATTAGGATTTGTGGATTCGAAAATCCGCTTGAGCCTATCCTTATCACGTACATCCGCAATGACGGTCTTTATCTCCAAGGCCGGATACTGCTCATGTAATTCAAGGTACGCCTCAAAGATCGCGTTCTCACCATGCCCAAGCATGATCAAAGCCTGTGGTTTCCAGCGGGCGATCTGCCTGCATAATTCACTTCCGATCGATCCCCCAGCACCGGTCACCAAAACCACCCTGCCTTCGAGGATGGGACCCACCCGATCATCATCGGTATGGGTTGGCTGTCTACGCAGTAAGTCGGTGATATCCACCTCACGCAAGCGGGAAATATTCACCATCCCGCCCAAAAGTTCATACAAACCCGGCATTGTGCGGAAAGGGATGCGCTGCTTGCGGCATAATTCCGATACCTGGCGGATGATCCGTCCGGGCGCGCTTGGGATAGCGATCAGAACTTCATCGATCCGTCGAAAGGATAATACCTTTGGCAGATCATCGACCTGCCCCAATACCGGGAGACCATAAATGGTTTTTCCCAGCTTCTCAGCATTATCGTCCAAAAAACCAACCACGCGCATTCCAACCTGAGGATTACGCTGCAATTCCTTGGCGATCATTGCTCCCGCATCTCCGGCGCCAACGACCAAAATTCGGCGTTGTTTCTCAGTGCTCTTGGTTTCGGGCGCTTTTCCGCGGCTCTCCGCAAATATTCGAAAGGCCAAACGCTGCCCCCCCACCAATAACATTGAGAGTACCCAATCCAGAATAAGTACTGATCGCGGGAAAGCAAAGAACATATTGCCATACAGGAAAAAGAGCATGGGGATCGCTACCAGTACCGATGCGGTGCTAACAGCATATACGATCAATTTTAATTCAGGGATGCTGGCATATGCCCACATGCGCTTATACAGACCAAAGAAATAATAGACCAGGGGTTTGATGAGCAGTGAAATGCCGATCATCCATAATAGAGAATAAGAATAATTCGTGAAGATCTCAAAGAGTTCAAGGCGCAGGATATATGATCCCAATACAGAGATCGGGATGATCATAAGATCCATGAGCAATACATGGCGATTGCGAAGCTGCAGTTTAAGCTTCACGCTATACTCCCCGCAATCCGATAACCTGTCCCAGCGTCCTCAGGATAATGACAATATCCAGCAGAATATTGCGATGCTTGATGTAATACAGATCATATTCCAACTTTATTGCCGATTCCTCAACGTTCGAGGCATAGCGGTAGCTGATCTGTGCCCACCCGGTCATTCCAGGTTTGACAAACAGTCGTGCACGATAGAAAGGAATCTCCTTTTGAAGTTGATTCACAAAAGCTGGTCGTTCGGCACGTGGACCAACCATGGATATATCACCCTTTAATACATTGTAGAACTGGGGCAATTCATCAAGATGGCTCTTGCGCAGGAACTTCCCAACCTTGGTTACGCGCTCGTCATTCTCTACCGCCAGGCGAGGTTTCCCGTCACTCTCAGCATCCTGCCGCATAGTACGGAATTTGAGCAGTTCAAATGGCTTACCGCTTATCCCTACCCGCTCCTGGCGAAAGATGATCGGTTTACCACTGTCGAGAAAAATGATCAAAATCAGCAAGGGGGCAAATAATCCAAGCAAGATCATGCCGATACTCGCAACAAAAATATCCACGATCCGCTTGAGCGTGTCATAGCTGGATGTTGAGCGTGTATGATCCACAAAAGAACGCAGGATCCAATCATCTTCCAACAAGAATATGGGGACACGCCCGCTTAGTTCCTCATATAACACCGGCATGGTCGTTACTTCGACACCATTTTCCTTGGCCTGTAAAATGGAACTGAAGGATTCTGATTCCATATCGCCTGAGATACAAAACAGGAGATCGGTAATATTGTTTTCCTGAATGATTCCCAGCAGACCTTTGCTATCGCCCAATACCGGAAGTCCCTCGATATTCTTTCCAATTTTCCCAGCATCATCATCAATGAATCCCACCAGGATGAATGGTACAGGATCTATTTTCTTGATAAGGCGTGCCATCGTGCAGCCAGACCTGCCTGCGCCAATGATCAGAAAACGGCGCAAGAAAGCCGGTGCGGTGAACACACGGATATACGCAAAACGCCAGGTCAATGTGAGCAGGGCTGCAGAGCCTATGAAGACCGCCACACCGCGCCGGGGCAGTGTATTCGGTTCAGCCACAAAGAAGATGAATAGATACAGGATGGTAGCAGCAATTGTCGCGATCACTATTCCTTGAATGGTGTCGCGACGGTTACCTGCTTTGCGCACATTGTAAAGGTCGATCATCATTACCAGCCAGATCGCTGGCAAGAAATAGAACCAATTCGGTGGCCTTTCCCGGATGAATTGGAGGGAAAAACTTATCCATTGGTCCTTCTGTGCCCAAAAATACATGGCAATAAAAAGAGCAATAACACTAAAGATCGCATCACCAAGAAAGAGGATGAACTGCCGCTCTTTCGTGGTCATCAACCATCGAGATTCTTTGGACTTCTGCATACTAGTCATGTCGATTATATATTGTACTCAATTAATCTTTTTCATGGCACTATAAAGAAATCCAGCTCCCCAGCAGAAATGCATGGTCATGATCGCTGCAGGCAGCCCCAGGACAAAAGCAAAGTCTTTTTCTTTGACCGCCTTACGTATTCCCTCTAAAAGCAAGACCAATAAATAGAAACCCAAAACACTGAGATAGATCCAAGCCAGCACAGGACTGAAGAATGTAGCAATAATCCCAAGGATGTTTCCCAATACAAATAACGGGGGAAGGGCTTGCCTCCAACGGATAGTTCCGGGATACCGTTTCAACATGCGCCACTTCCAGAAGCCATAGCGCCAATATTGTTTTGCCAGTTCACCCAGATCCTTCCGTGCAAAATAAACGCAGCGGATGTCGGGATTGAACCAGATCTTGCCACCCGCGTTGCGGATGCGCACATTGAATTCATAATCCTCATTGGCAAGCAGACTCTCATCAAAACCGCCAACCGCGAAAAATTGATCCTTGCGAAATGAGCCAAACGGGACAGTATCCACCACATCGGCTTTATCCGAGTAACGATAGCGTGCATCCCCTACTGCCAACGGTGTGCCAGCAGCCTTTGCGATGATGCGGGCGATCTTCGTATCAGCACCAGGTCTGATCTCCCACACTCCACCCACATTCGCACCTTTCCCAGCCTGCAGTTCCTGGAGGCTGGTGGAAACATAGTTCGGATAGGGCATAGAATGTGCATCCACACGAACCAGGTATGTTCCGCGAGCTGCTTCAGCAGCAGCGTTCACCGCGGCAGGGATAGTGCGTTTTTCATTGTCAACCACATTTACCTGCAGTTGTGGCTTTTCTTGAATGAATTCAGCTATACGCTCTCGAGTAGCATCGGTGGACAACGCATCCGCGATCACCACCTCCATTTGTTCTATTGGAAAATCTTGCTTGAGAATGGCATCCAACAAAAGCTGGATAGTATTTTCCTCATTGTAGCAAGGCACAATGATCGAAACGATGATGTTGTCTTTTGTCATGAAATTCAACCTTCGTCCATGAAAATTGGAAGCCTGACGTAGAACGTGCTCCCTTTTCCCGGATTGGCTTCTGCCCAAATATTTCCATGATGAGATTGGATGATCTCTCTGGCTATAGACAATCCTAAACCAAAACCTTTCTTTTTTCCATACTTTCGCGAAGAAGCGACCTGATAAAAACGTTCGAATATCTTTTCCTCATCCCCTTGCGGAATTCCGATCCCGGAATCACTGATAGCGAAGACGATATCTCCTCCCTCCACACCGGATGCGATGCTGATGTTCCCTTCTGGAGGTGTATATTTCAAAGCATTGTCGATCAAATTAGAGAAGACTTGCGCCAGCCTATCTCCATCACCCATTACTTCCACTTCATCGATATTTCCTATGCGCAAATCCACATGCTGTTGATTGGCCTGGATCATAAATTTATCCACCATATTATCTACTAATGGTTTCAGGCTCACTGGTTGGTAATGCATATCTGCTGTGCCAGCCTCCAGGCGCGCCAGCATCAACAGGTCCATCACCAAGCGATGCAAGCGGTTGGTCTCAATGTGGATCACGTTGGCAGCCTTATCGATATCCTCTTTTTTCTTCACCGTTCCATCCTGGATCGCCTGTGCATATCCCTGAATGGATGTCAACGGTGTCTTGAACTCATGCGAAACATTGGCGATGAACTCACGCTGCGATTGGGCGCTGGCGGTGATCTTCTGGCTCATGGTGTTGAAGGTTTTCGCCAGGCGCCTTACTTCTTTTGGACCTTCGATAGGGATCTCGATCAGATCACCATCCGCAAGCGCCTCTGCTGATTCTGCCATACGCTTCAACGGAAAAGCGATCCAATTGCTGATCACCAGGCTGATGAAGAAAGCCAGTACCAACACGATGGCGGCTGCCTGGATGAGGGGACCCATGAACTCATCACGAATGATAGTGCTCAGGCGGTATTCCGGCTTTGCAATGGTTGTTAGTACATAATACTCCCCGCCGACACTTCCCACTTTAAAGAACCAATCATTACCAAAGCGATCTCTAAACGTGGAGACTTCTTGTTCGCTCAACCCTTGTAGATCAACTTGCCCGGCCATGTTCCTAAAAAGCAAATTCTCCCCTTCCAGGTTTGATCCCAAAAATATTCCATTTTTACTAAACAGGGCGATTTTCGCGCTAGCATCGTTAGTCTCATCCGTGAAAAAAGGGATGAATTGGTCAGGTGAAAGATCAACGAAGGGTTCCAAACGCCGCACCAACACTTCGTTTGCCACATCCAATTGATTGATGACCTGGCGATAGAGTAATGGACTCTGTCGTAAAGCGATCACCAATCCAAAGACGCCCATGATCAACAGCAGCAGTACGATCAGTGCATAGGTCAACCACAAACGCGAACGCAGAGCATTGAACATCAGATCACCAATTTATAGCCGATCCCGGTGACGGTTTCGATCTTCACAGCACTTTTTTGTATCTTACGGCGGATCTGAGCAATATGCACATCCACCGTTCGCGTCTGGCCATAAAAATCAAAACCCCACGCCAGGCTCAACAACTGTTCTCGTTTAAACACCCACCCTGGTTTTTCTGCCAAAACTTTCAATACCTCGAATTCCTGCGTGCGCAGTTCAATCAACGTATCAGCTACCCGAACTTCACGCCTATCCAGGTCGATCTCCATATCCCCCACCCGCATGACTCCCAGGTTGCCTTTTTCTTTTCTGTCCTGGCGTCGCAATACAGCTTTCACCCGCGCCACCAATTCACGCGGGTTGAAAGGCTTGGTCATATAATCATCCGCGCCCAGCTCCAACCCCAGGATCTTGTCAATATCATCATCCCTAGCGGTTAACATGATGATAGGCACCTGGTCATTCTCCTGCCGCAGGGTGCGGCACACATCAAAGCCATCCATGCCCGGCAGCATGATATCCAGAACGATCAACGCCGGGGTCTGGTTGCGCGCCATTTCCACAGCATCGCTGCCATTGGCAACCCCCTTGACAGTGTAACCCTCCTGTTCCAGATACATGCGCGAGATATCCTGGATGTTCTCCTCATCATCCACAACAAGGATAAGGTCTCCCGCCATGGGATCCTCCTATTTCAGATATGCGATCGCTTCGATCTCTACCAATCCCCCTTTAGGCAAAGCAGCTACTTCCACCGCAGAGCGAGCAGGTGGATTCTCTGTAAAGAAGGTGGCATAGATCTCGTTCATTGCACCAAAATCATCCATATCCTGCAGGAACACAGTAACCTTGAGGACTTGTGAAATATCGGAACCCGCAGCTTTCAATACTGCGCTCAAGTTCTCCAGCGCTTTCTGAGTCTGCGCCTGCACTCCCCCCTCAACAAGTTTTCCGCTTGCAGCATCCATTCCCAGCTGTCCTGCGGTGAACACCAGCGTTCCACTTTTCACAGCCAGCGAATAAGGTCCTACAGCCTTGGGCGCGTTTTCAGCAGTCGATATGGTCTCTTTCATAGCAGCAGTCATCAATGCAATCTCCTTACAATTGGGTTTGTTGTATCCATTATATGTGAAAAAAGTAAAGGCTATGTAAAAAGTGGGCTGGTATAATTGCGGGGGATTACATGGTTGTATTCCTTTTTTAATCGAAATTTATTTCACGAATGAGTGAGGTTGTATGTTATTAGAAAGTCTCGCAGCAATTGAATCGAGATTCCAAGAGATCAATAAAGAAATCCAGGAAAACCTTGAGGACTACCAAAAGGTAGCAGAGCTCTCCAAGGAACGCTCAGATATGGAACCGATCATCGAGAAAAGCACCCAATATCGTCAGTTTTTGAACAACCTGAACGAAGCGCAGCAGTTGCTGGAAAGCGAAGATGAAGAAATGCGCGCGCTGGCTACGGATGATATCGCTAATCTGGAACCCCAGATCGAAAAACTGGAAGGGGAATTGAAAAGCCTTCTGGTTCCCAAAGATCCACGCGATAAACGCAATGTCATCATGGAGATCCGCGCTGGCACCGGTGGGGACGAAGCGGGTTTGTTCGCCGCTGATCTCTTCCGCATGTACACGCAGTATTCCAACGGCAAGAACTGGAAGATCGAAGTGCTCTCCCAGAACGAGACCGGCATTGGTGGTTTCAAAGAGATCATCTTCATGGTCAAAGGCAACGGCGCTTATTCGCGCTTGAAATTCGAATCCGGTGTACACCGCGTGCAGCGCATCCCGTCCACCGAATCCTCCGGCCGCATTCACACTTCTACCGTGACGGTGGCAGTGTTGGCAGAGGTTGAGGAAGTGGATATCGAAATACCAGAATCCGACCTGCGCATCGATGTGTACAAATCAGCAGGGGCTGGTGGTCAGAACGTGCAGAAGAACGCCACCGCTGTGCGCCTCACCCACATACCCACGGGCATGGTTGTCGCCTGTCAGGACGAACGCTCGCAATTACAGAACCGTCTGCGCGCCATGAGCATCCTGCGTGCCCGCCTGTATGAGATCGAAGAACAGAAACGCAAAGAAGCGCGCGATGCCGCCCGCCTTTCGCAGGTTGGCACGGGTGAACGCTCTGAAAAGATCCGCACCTATAACTACCCGCAATCCCGCGTGACCGATCACCGCATCAACGTCTCATCCCACAACCTGGCGGCGGTCATGGAAGGCGGTATAGATATGTTCATCGATGAATTGGCACTGCGCGATGAGACCGAACGTCTGGCGCTGGTGGAAGAACAGGGTGAACAGTAACCTCTCCCTGAAGAATTGGATCGAACAAGCGCAAGCAGCTCTCACAGCAAAAAGACCCCACGAACCGCGCTCCTCTATCTACGCGCTCCTTGAGAAGCACATAGAACGTTCACGCGCTTATATCCTGAGCCACCCTGAACATTCGATTGATGAGAACACGCTTTCCGCAGTAGAGCATGATCTAGGGCAATTGCTGCACGGTGAACCGTTGGCGTACATTCTTGGCGAGTGGGAATTCTTTGGGCTTCCCTTACAGATCACGCCAGATGTGCTCATCCCACGCCCCGAGACGGAATTGTTGGTAGAGAATTCGCTGCATATCCTCAAGAAACGGGAGAAACATGCTATGATCGCCGATGTCGGCACGGGCAGCGCTTGTATCAGTCTGGCATTGGCTGTAAATAACGCAAATCTGAAGATCATCGCCAGTGATATTTCCCATGCGGCGCTGCAGATTGCCAAAGCCAATATCCAGCAACATCACTGTCAGGAGCGTGTGTTCCTCGTGCAATGTGACCTGCTCGAAGCAGTAGTGGCTCAATTCGACCTGATCTGTGCCAACCTGCCCTACATCCCGAGTGCAGAGCTCCATAACTATGAGGTCACCGCCCACGAGCCGGAGCTGGCGTTGGATGGAGGTTTGAATGGAATTGTATTCATCGATAGATTGCTGCAGCAAGCCAAAAATCTCGTCCGCGAGCATGCCTGCATCCTGCTGGAATTTCAATTCGACCAGGCAGAACGCATCCGAGAGCATAGCTATTTGCATTTTCCAAACGCGGATGTGATAATTAAACAAGACCTCGCCGGTCATGACCGGTTAGCCATCATTCAACTTTGATCAGGAGTTTTACGCATGTTCACTGAAATCCTACCCATGGATCACCCCGAGACGATGGGAATCGCCATTGAAGAACTTTATAAAGGTAGTGTTATCGCTATCCCGACCGATACAGTTTACGGCATCGCCTGCTTGCTGGATAAAGAGGAAGCCATCCAACATATCTACGACATCAAAGAACGGGACACTACCAAAGCTATCCCGCTCTTGGTCGGCGAATACGAACAGATCATTTGCGCCACGGAAGGTATTTCGGAGATGGGCCAAAAACTGGCGAAACGTTTTTGGCCGGGTGCTCTCACGCTGATCCTTGAAAAGAGAGCTGAACTGCCAGCGATCCTGACCCCCTACCCAACGGTAGGTGTGCGAATGCCCGATCATGATTGGCTGCGTAAGCTCATCGAAGAAGCTGGTGTGATCGCTGCCACCTCTGCCAACATCTCCGGCGC
>NPIF01005612.1_pt1 | contig 29704 bp, 20 predicted proteins | sample 8637461 | NCBI WGS metagenome assembly NPIF01 (sample SAMN07420641, study PRJNA396082) | bioreactor metagenome | isolation source: sample BR12 brine-fed electro-methanogenic bioreactor BR | place: Japan: Kochi | collected 2016-12-09
GGCCGAAGGAAGCTCGGTTCCTCACGCGATGGGAGTTTTTTGGCGGGCTGCTAGATAGAAGGCCACCGCGGGATCGGGGCAAGGCCGATCCCGCGGCCGCCATGGGGGTCAGGGGCACTCTTCGATCTGTTGCGGGTGGCACGGCGCGCCGGACACGGCGCGCTCGTTGCCGTCACTGCGGCGTCCGTACGAGCCTTCGACGGAGCCTCGGACCGGCACGACGACGAAGAAGCGCGAGCCGCTGGTCGACGTGATCGTCCGGCTCGTCTGCCCGGCTGTCGAGCAGGTCGCCGGGCTGACGGCCGTGAAGTTGCTCATCGAGCCCTCGTAGATCGCGTAGTCGTCGTTCGCGACGCACGACGCCGACCAGCTCAACGCGAGGTCGTTCCCGCTCTTGAGCACGCGGAAGGGCGTGCCTGCGACGCCGCGGCTACCGGGAATGCGGCCCGCGCCCGTGCCGGGGCAACCCGTGCAGGTCGACAAGTCGAACGCGCCGCAGTCGCTCGCGCACGAGAGCACGCCGCCGGTGCAGCCCTGGCTGGTGCAGGTCTGTCCGCCGAGCGCGCCGCCGTCGCACACTTCGCTCGGGTCGATGTTTCCGTTGCCGCAGACGGCGCCGGTGCCCGGGTCGATGCCCGCGACGTACACGTCGACGGACTCCGCGCTTCCACCAGTCTCGTCGCGGTTGTCCGTGAAGATGGCGATCAGCTCGTTCATGACGATGTCGAGGCCGTTGTAGTCGCCGAACTCGAAGCCGTCCTCGATCTTCGCGGAGAGCGTCGTCGTGACGCGCTCCGGGTCCGACCACGTCTGGGCTCCATCGGTCGAGTAGGCGTAGAACAGGTCGACTGCGTCGCGCTGGGAGGCCCGACGCGTGTCGTAGAACACGACGTGCACCGTGCCGTCGGGGCCGACGGTGAGCCACGGGTGCCAGCGGTCGACCGTGTTCTGGTCGCTCGTCTCGTGCGGTGTCGTCACCGACCAGCTCTGCCCACCGTCGCGGGAGTAGCCGACCTGGATGCGGGCGTGGTTGTTCTCCACGACTCCCGTCGGGCCGGTCGAGTCGGTCCAGGCTGCGTAGATGCTGTCGCCGTAGGTGCCGTTCGAGAGATCGGCGTCGACGGCGGCGTAGACGAAGACCTCGCGGGTGTCCATCGACGGGATCGGGAAGTCGAAGGACGCCTGGGTGTTCGCGATGACCGCCGGCGCGGTGAAGCTGTCGCCGCCGTTCGTCGACTTCACGAAGCGGATCGTCCGGCTCTGGGTGCCGGGCCAGACGTAGAAGATGTCGCCCGCCTTGTTCGTCGTGATGTCGCTGCCGATGCCGAGGTTCGGGCTGTCGTTCGGTAGCTGCTGCTTGCTGAAGGTGTTGCCGAAGTCCTTCGATACGGCGAACCACATCCGGTTCGACTGGTGCCAGGTGACGTAGATGTTGTCCTTGTGCGGCGAGGCGGAGGACTTGTCGACGTGCAGGTACTCCTTGTCGGAGCCGCCGAGCGCGACCTCGCGCCGCGGGTCGCCCGGCGTGAGCGTCTCGAGGTTCGTCCAGGTCTGGCCGCCGTCGTTCGAGCGGTAGAACCACACGCCGCAGCCGGTGAAGAAGCAGTTCCCGAGCGCGGTCGCGTAGGCGTATTGGCCGTCGCTCGACCAGTCGACCGCCGGGTCGCAGCAAGTGCCGCCCAGCGGCAGGTCGACCATCTGCCAGGTGTCGCCGCCGTCGGAGGAGTAGTGCATCTTCTGCCCGCCGTTGGGGCCGTTCGTGCCGGCGACCACCTTGTTCGTGTCGGTCGGGCTCACCTTGATTGCGGACTCGGCGGCGCCGTTCGGGTTGGTCAGGCGCACTTCGCCGGAGACGAAGTCGCCGGTGGCCTCGAAGCTCTCGAGCGGGACTCCCTGCTCCCGCACGATCGCGAAGCGCTTGCCGACGCGCCGCACGCCGCGGTAGAGCTTCCCGTCGACGAGGTAGCCGCCGTAGAACTGCTTGAAGATCTGCAGCGCGCTTCTCGGGTACTGAGCGGAGCCCGTGCGCGGCAGGCTCGGCCAGGCCTTGCGCATCGCGACGCGGAAGAAGACCGGGATCGGATCGCCGAGCTCGGCTTCGTTCTCGGAGAGCACCGCGAGGTCTTCCTTGGTCAGCTTGTAGTTGCGGTCGTCCCACGGCCCGATCTCGAGCAGCGAGGCGTAGTCGACCTCGGCGTCCGAGCCGAGCTCGGCGCGCACGAGGATCTGTTTCTTCTCATCGACGTGGGCGTTCTGGGCCCACGTGAGGGGGAGGGTGGCGCACAGTACAGCGATCGCGATCCAAGACCGTCGCATCGACACAATCTCCTCGGTGGTCGCGTCCGGGCAGGCGCGAGCCAGGTCGACCCTGGATGGCTGCGTGGTTTGGGGGGCAGGTCCAGGTTTTCCAGTGCAGTTGCCAGGATTGTACGGAGATCAAGCGAGCGCGCTAGGGAGTGTATGCGCTTTGAACAGGGAGGTGCTGCGCTTGGCCCGCGCGCAGGCGCTTCCGGCTATCGTCAAGATATCTAAAGACTTGTGAGGGTCGGTGGGGTGCGCCAGCGACGCGTGGCTCTCCACCGCCCGCGGCTCTTTGGACCGACGGTTCACTCGGGCCGACGAGTGCCAACGCGCGTGGCGATCGGCGCCGACTCCTCGAAGACCCGCGTCCCCCGTGGGTTTGTGCGCGGTGAGCGGCTGCGCTCGAGAGCGGAGCGAAGGGCGCGCCACGAAGACGGCAGGTGTTCATTCCGGTCGATCCGCGCAGCGATCGCTCGTTAAGCGTGCGAGCAAATACGGATTAATAAGAACAAAAGCTGATGGCCAGGCGACTTGACGTTCAACGCGGGCTCGACGGCCACAGCGCTCGATCTTAACTTCTGTTCAAGGAGTGGGTCTTCCGCTCCCGAGGAACCTCCTTGCGATGATGCGATTCGAGCCATCCTCCTTCCGGGTCAAGCTCTGGCTCGTCCTGACGGCGGCCAGCCTCGTCACCCTGTTGCTCGCGGGGGTCGGCCTGGTCGTGCTGGAGGCGCACTCACATCGCGACACGGTGCGCACGGAGCTCCAAGCGCTCGCCGAGGTGCTCGCCTCGAACTGTGCCGCAGCGCTTGCGTTCGGAGACGCGGACGCCGCGGAGGTGAGCATCGCGGCTCTGCACGTGCGCGAGTACGTGCTCGAGGGGCGCGTGCTGCGGGGCGACGGAGAGCTCTTCGCGCACTACGTCTCCGACCCCTCGAGCGCGGATCGCGATCCGAGCGGCCGTGTGCTCGAGGTCGAGGCTCCCGTCTTGCTCGACGGTGAACGTCTCGGCGAAGTCGTCATCGTCTTCGATCTCGAGAGAAGCCTTGCGCACCGTCTCTCCGGAAAGCTCCAGATGCTGGCCATCGTGCTCGCGATCGCGGTGCTGATCGCGATCGCACTCGGGAGCCGGCTCCAGGCGATCGTCGCCCGCCCGATCGGCGTCCTGGCGGCCGCGGCGCGCCGCGTGACCCGTACGCGCGAATACACCGCGAGCGTGGAGCTCGACACCCGCGACGAGATCGGCGAGCTCGCCGGCGCCTTCAACGAAATGCTCGGGGAGATCCACCGCCGGGAAGTGGAGCTCCGCGCCGCACGAGACGAGCTCGAAGAACGTGTTCGAGCGCGGACCGCCGAGCTCGTCGAAGCCCGCGACGCCGCGCTCGCCTCCTCACGGCTCAAGTCCGAGTTCCTCGCCAACATGAGCCACGAGATCAGGACTCCGATCCACGGCGTGATCGGCATGACGGAGCTGGCGCTCGACCGCGGCTTGTCGGATGCCGAGCGGGAGTACGTCGAGGCGGCGCGGGGATCGGCGCGCTCGTTGCTCGACATCATCGACGACGTGCTGGACTTCTCTCGCATCGAGGCCGGCCGCCTCGAGCTCCGCTGCGAGTCGTTCTCGCCCGAGAGCCTGGTGGCGAGTGCCGTGGAGACCCTGCGGGTTCGCGCCTCGGAGAAGGGACTCGGCTTCGAGCTCGAGTCGGACGCAGGGCTCCCGAATGCCCTCTGTGGCGATCCCGTGCGGATCCGTCAGGTGCTGGTCAACCTCGTTGGCAACGCGGTCAAGTTCACCGACGCCGGGAGAGTGCGGGTGCAGATCGGGGCGCAGTCTCGACGGAGCGACCCGCGCACGCTGGACCTCGAGCTTATCGTCAGTGACACGGGTGTTGGCATCCCCGCGGAGATGCGTGCGCAGGTCTTCGAAGCGTTCCGCCAGGTCGACGGCTCGATGAGCCGCAGGCACGGCGGCACGGGGCTCGGCCTCGCGATCACGCGCCAACTCGTCGAGATCATGGGTGGGACGATCACCGTCGAGAGCGAGCAGGGGCGGGGGAGCACCTTCCGCGTCGTCATGCCGCTGAAGGTGCCGCTGGCTCCGCTGCGGGAAGCCGAGGACGGGCCCGTTACGAGCGATGGGGTGTCCACGAGTCTGCGCATCCTCGTCGCCGAGGACCATCCCGTGAACAAGCTGCTCGCCGAGCGCCTGCTTCAGTCCTGGGGGCACGAGGTCATCCTCGCTGAAGATGGCCTGAGGGCGATCGAGCTGTGGAAGCAGCGGCAGCCGGACGTGATCCTGATGGACATCCAGATGCCGCGGGTCGACGGCCTGGAGGCGACGCGGCGCATCCGCGAGTTCGAGGCGGATGGACGGCGGCGGACGCCCATCATCGCGCTGACCGCCCACGCGATGCCGGCCCATCGTGAAGAGTGCCTGGCGGCCGGGGCCGACGACTACGTCACCAAGCCGCTCGACCGCAAGCTCCTCGAGGCCTCGCTCGAGCGCGTCGTGAGGGGAGAGTTCCTCGCCCAGCGCCAGGAAACCGGATAGCGGTGTAGGGCAAGCGCTCACGGCTCCCGCGGATGCCCGCGAAAGCGGCGGGCGGGGCTTAGCCATGATATCGTGAGTGTATTGAACGATTGTCGGCGGGCCGGTGGGTTACGGAGCGCCGTGGCGTTCGTAAACTCATTGTTCATAAGCGCTTGTCGCGTCGTGCGGGCTCTCCTCGAGCGGTGCCGCCGCGGCGTTCGAGGATCGATCCGATGGCCCGCTCCGACTCCCCCGTCTTCATCGACGATGCCGTCATCGCCGACGCTCTCGCTCAGGCGAAGCGGCACGATGCTCTCCAAGTGCGCGAGATCCTCGCGAAAGCCCGCACGCTCTCTGGGCTCAGCGCGAGCGAGGCCGCCACGCTCATGGATGTGAGCGACCCCGAGCTGCTCGGCGAGATCTTCGCCGCCGCGCGCGAGGTCAAGGAGTCGATCTACGGCTCCCGCCTCGTGATCTTCGCCCCGCTCTACGTCTCGAACCTCTGCGGGAACGACTGCAGCTACTGCGCGTTCCGGAGCAAGAACACGCGGCTTCGGCGCCGGGCGCTCAGTCAGGAGGAGATCGCCGCGGAGACGAAGGTCATCCTCGATCAGGGCCACAAACGCGTATTGCTCGTCGCGGGCGAGGCCTATCCGCGCGACGGGTTCCGCTACATCCTCGACGCGATCGACACGGTCTACGCCACCGAGTCGGGCGGCTCGTCGATCCGGCGGATCAACGTGAACGTCGCGCCCCTCGAGGTCGAGGAGTTCCGCGCGCTCAAGGGTGCAGGGATCGGCACCTACCAGCTCTTCCAGGAGACCTACCACCGCGAGACCTACGCCAGCGTCCATCTCAAGGGCAAGAAGCGCGACTACGACTGGCGCATCACGGCGATGGACCGCGCGATGGAGGCGGGGATCGACGACGTGGGCATCGGCCTGCTCTTCGGGCTCTACGACTGGCGCTACGAGATCCTCGCCCTCCTGCAGCACGCCCGGCATCTCGAGGAGACCTTCGGCGTCGGCCCCCACACGATCAGCGTGCCGCGCCTCGAGCCGGCGATCGATTCGGAGATTGCGGCGCATCCGCCCCACGCGGTCTCGGACCTCGACTTCCGCAAGATCGTGGCGATTCTCAGGCTGACCGTGCCCTACACCGGCCTGATCATGTCGACGCGCGAGACGCCGCGCATTCGCCGTGAGACCTTCGCGCTCGGCGTGTCGCAGATCTCGGCGGGGAGCCGGACAAATCCCGGCGGCTATGAGGAGGAGGACGGCTCGACGGAGATGGTGGAGAGCGAGCAGTTCCAGCTCGGTGACCACCGGCCGCTCGACGAGGTCATCCGCGATGTCGCCGCGATGGGTTACGTGCCGAGTTTCTGCACTGCATGCTATCGCCTCGGGCGCACGGGGGCCGACTTCATNNTTCATGGACCTCGCGAAGCCGGGTGAGATCCGGCGCCACTGCGAGCCGAATGCGTACTCGAGCTTCGCCGAGTATCTGATCGACTATGGGTCGGAGGAGACTCGGGCCGTGGGCCGGGATTGCATCGCGCGCCGTCTCGAGGGACTCGACGAGGCCACGCGAAAGGTGGGAGAGAAACTCGTCGAGCGTGTCGACGACGGAGATCGCGACGTCTTCGTGTAGCCTCGGATCGTGGAGAGAGCGATGGCGGACGAGACGAGGATCGAGCGCGACCTCCTCGGCGAGAGGGCGATTCCGCGGGACGCGCTGTGGGGCATCCACACCGAGCGCGCCCTCGAGAACTTCCCGCTGTCGGGCCGGCCGTGCCGTGCGGCGCTGCTGAGAGCGTTCGGGAGCGTCAAGTGGGCTGCGGCGCGGACCAACGCCGCTCTCGGTGTTTGGTCCGACGACTCGTCCAAACGGGACGCCATCCTCGCCGCGTGCGAGGAGTTGCACGAGGGAGCGCTGCTCGAAGCGCTTCCCGTCGACGCGCTCCAGGGGGGCGCGGGGACCTCGACGAACATGGCCGTCAACGAGGTGCTCGCCAATCGTGCGCTCGTGATGCTCGGTCAGGCTCCCGGCGAGTACGGGCGGATCTCGCCCCACGACGACATCAACCGCCATCAATCGACGAACGACACCTACCCGACGGCGCTCAAGCTCGCCGCGATCCGGGCGCTCCTCGAACTCGAGAAACGTGTCGTGGAGCTTCAGCAGTCCTTCCAGCGCGCCGAGCAGCGCATGGAAGGGATCGTCAAGGTGGCGCGGACCCAACTCCAGGACGCCGTCTTGATCACGCTCGGCCGGGAGATGTCGGCGTATGCCGAGGCGCTGGGCCGCGACCGCTGGCGCATCTACAAGTGCGAGGAGCGCCTGCGCGTCGTCAACCTCGGAGGCACGGCCGTCGGCACCGGCCTCGCCGCTCCGACGCGCTACATCTTCCGCGTCGTCGACGAGCTGCGCGCCGTCACCGGGCTCGGCTTTGCGCGAGCCGAGAATCTCGTCGACGCCACGCAGAACCAGGACGTGTTCGTCGAGGTCTCCGGCATCCTCAAGGCGCACGCGGCGAGCCTCCTCAAGATCTGCGGCGACTTGCGGCTGCTCGCGTCGGGGCCGGGAGCCGGCCTCGCCGAGCTGGCGCTCCCGCCGCGTCAGGCCGGATCGTCGGTGATGCCGGGCAAGGTCAACCCGGTGATCCCCGAGGCGGTGTCCCAGGTCGCGATGCGGGTCATCGCGAACGACCAGGCGATCACGCTCGCATGCGCCAGCGGATCGCTCGAGCTCAACCCCTACCTCCCACTCGTCGCCGAAGCGTTGCTCGAGAGCCTCGAGCTGCTCGAGCGCGCGAACGGACTGCTCGCGGAGCTCGTCGTCGAGGGGCTCGAGGCCAACCCTGCGCGCTGCGCCGAGCTCGCGGGCAACTCCGTCGCGACGGTCACCGCGCTCGCCGCGGAGCTCGGCCACGCTCGGGCCGAAGAGCTCGCGCGGAAGGCGGCGGAGAGCGGGGCCACCATACGCGAGCTCGCGCTCCGCGAGGGCTTGCTCACCGAAGAGCGCTTCGACGCGCTCACCAGCCCCGAGGCGGTCAATCGCCTCGGGCATCGGGACTGACATGGCGAAGACGCCGCGGGGATTCAGGCTCCACATCGGGCTGTTCGGCCGGCGCAACGCCGGGAAGTCGAGCTTGCTCAACGCGATCACCAGGCAGTCGGTCTCGATCGTCTCCGCCGAGGCGGGGACGACGACCGACCCGGTCAACAAACCGATGGAGCTCCTGCCGCTCGGCCCGGTGCTCTTCATCGACACCGCGGGGATCGACGACGTCGGAGAGCTCGGCAGCTTGCGCGTCGCGAAGACGCGGCGCGTGCTCGAGCGCTGCGACATCGCCGTCCTCATCGTCGAAGCGGGCGGGTGGGGGAGTTTCGAGGACGGGTTGCTCGAGGAGCTCGCGCGCCTCGAGGTGCCGGCCATCGTCGTGTTCAGCAAGGCCGACCTCGCCGAGCCCGGGGAGGAGGAGATCGACGCGCTCCGTGCGCTCAAGCTCCCGGTCGTCGTCGCGAGCGCGGAGACCGGAGCCGGACTCGACGCGTTGCGCGATGCGTTGCTCGGGGCAGCTCCAGACGACTTCGTCAATCAGCCGGCGATCCTCGCCGACCTCGTCGGCCCCGGCGAACTCGCGGTGCTCGTCGTGCCGATCGACAAGGAGGCGCCGAAAGGGCGCTTGATCCTCCCGCAAGTGCAGGCGATCCGTGACCTGCTCGATGGCGACGCGCTCGCCCTCGTGACGAAGGAGCGGGAGCTCAAGCGGACTCTCGAGCTCCTCGGGGAGAAGCCGCGCCTCGTCGTCACCGACTCGCAGGCTTTCCTCAAGGTCGCCGCGGACACGCCGCCGGACGTGCCCCTGACGAGCTTCTCGATCCTCTTCGCGCGTTTCCGCGCGGACCTCGCGACGCAGGTCGAAGGCGCGCTGGCGATCGACGCGCTCCGTGCCGGGGACCGGATCGTCGTGGCCGAGAGCTGCAGCCATCACCCGATCACCGAGGACATCGGCCGGGTGAAGATCCCGCGCTGGCTGACGCAGTACGTCGGCGGGAAGCTGCACTTCGAGCACGTCCAGGGGCACGACTTCCCCGACGTGCTCGGCGACGCAAAGCTCGTCATCCACTGCGGAGCGTGCATGACCAATCGGCGCGCGATGCTCTCTCGCATGATGCGCTGCCGCGAGCAGGGGGTGCCCTTCACGAACTACGGGCTGACGATTGCCTACTCCCTCGGCATCTTCGAGCGTGCGCTCGAGCCCTTCCCGGCGGCGCTCGAACTCTACCGGCGTGCGGCGCGGGAGGCCTGAGTGCTCGGCGCGCGCGAGATCGAAGCTTGGCTGCGCGAGAGCGACCCCGCACGCTTGGCCGAGCTCTTCGCGGAGGCGGACCGGGTTCGCGCGGCGAACGTCGGGGACGCCGTCCACGTGCGTGGTCTCGTCGAGCTCTCGAACCACTGCGTGCGCGCGTGCCTCTACTGCGGCATCCGCCGCGGGATCGCCTCGCTCGCGCGATACCGCATCCAGCCCGACGAGGTGATCGAGTGCGCGCGCTTCGCGCGTGAGCAGGGTTACGGCACGCTCGTGATGCAGGCGGGTGAGGATCCGGCGCTCAGCGTGTCCTGGCTCGTCGACGTGATCGAGCGGATCAAGGCGGAGACTGGCCTCGCGGTGACGCTGAGCCTCGGCGAGCGGCCGCTCCACGAGCTTCGCGCGCTGCGCGCGGCGGGCGCGGACCGCTATCTCCTGCGCTTCGAGACCTCGGACCGGGAGCTCTTCTCGAGAATCCACCCGATGCCGGAGGAGGGCGCGACGCACCGGCTCGCCCTCCTCCCGCTGCTGCGCGAACTGGGATACGAGGCCGGGAGCGGCGTGATGGTCGGGATCCCAGGGCAGAGCTACGCGTCGCTCGCGGCGGACATCGCGCTCTTCGGCGAGCTCGAGCTGCACATGATCGGGCTCGGCCCCTACATCCCGCAGCCCGGAACTCCGCTCGCCGATCGAGCGGAGGAGTTCGCGCTTCCGGAGGGTGAGCAGGTTCCGAACGACACCGAGACCGGCTTCAAGGCGCTGGCGCTCGCGCGTCTCGTCAGACCGGAAGCGAACATCCCGGCGACGACCGCGTTCGCGACTCTCGACCCGGCGGCCGGACGGCGCCTCGGGCTCGAGCGTGGCGCCAACGTCGTCATGCCGAATCTCACCCCGGAGCGCTACCGCCGCCTCTACGCGATCTACCCGGACAAGGCTGCGTCGCGCGAGGACGCCCGCGCCTCCGCGGCGACTCTCACGCGGCAGCTCACCGAGCTCGGGCGCCCGCAGGGGAGCGGCGCCGGCAACTGCGCGAGTTACGTCGCCCCCTGACTGCATTCACCTTCTGTTTCGACCCGGGTGCAAAACGTGAGAGAGTGCGAGTCTCTCGTTGGTTCGGCGCCTGATTAACACATTAGCCATAGGAGGGCGGGATGTGCGCGCGCGTCCTTCGTATCGCGAGTCTCGGTACTCTGGTCCTCGCACTGGCGCTCTCGCCCGTCTCCCTCGCGCGTGAGCGCCTCGCGCGCGTCTACGGCGCGGCCGAGGGCATCCACGACCGCAGCGTCAGTGTCATGGTCCACGACGAACGAGGATTCCTCTGGCTCGGGACCGACACCCAGATCCTGCGCTTCGACGGGAGCGACTTCTCCGCCGTGAACGCGGAGCCGCTGACCCGGCACCCCGAGTCGCTCGCCATCGATCCCCTCGAAGGCGTGTTGTTCACCGATCTCCAGCGCGCGTTCCGTCTCGTCGATGGGGCCCGGGAGCCCTACGACCCTGCGGTGCAGCCATCAGTGGGCGGGGGGGCGTGGCTTCGCGGAGGACCCGGCGCGTCGCTATGGGTCGTCGACGAGCACGGGGTTCGCCATCGAGACGGCCAGGGCGGGTGGCGCAGCATCCCCCACGAACGTTTCGGCTCACGCATCCGCTATGCGTTCCCCCTGTCTTCCGAGCAGGCGCTCGCCTGGTCGTGGAGTGCGCTGTGGCTCGTGGACGCGTGGGGTGTCCCGCAGGAGCTCTACCACAGCGGCGCGTGGCTGACCCGCGCGATTCGGACAGGCGATGGGCGCATTCTCGTGACGGAGAAGCGAGAAGACGGCTCCTACGTTCTCGAGGTCGATGAGGGCGAAGGGCGGGTCCTCTTCCGGGCGCTCAGCGAGGTCGCGCTCGAACTGATCGCGCGCGACGAGGCGGTCTGGGTCTCGGGCGCCAGTGAGCTCGCGCGCTGGCACCCGCGCGAGGGCCACGAGCTCTTCCTCGAGGGAGACACGCACGGTGGGCAGCTCCGCCTTCTCGACCGCGAAGGCAGCCTCTGGATCGCGGGGCTAAGGGGGCTCGTGCAGCTCGTCGATGAGCGCAGCGCGGCGTGGACAAAGGAAGATGGGCTCCCGGAGACTCTGACGACACATGTGGTGCGCGTACCCGAAGGAGTGATCACGACGCACTATGGCGGACTCGGACTGATCGCTGCGGAGGACGGGAGGCTCGCCGCGCGCTCCCTCGTGCGCGCCCGCTCGAACGGCCGGGGCTGCTTCGACGGGGAGCGTTTCTGGCAATCCGCGGTGCTCGGGACGGAGGGCGCCGACCGGCGCGGGCTGTGGCGCGTGAAGCAGGGCCGCGCCGAATTCGTCCCGACCGAGGAGCCGGGCTTGGCGACGTGCTCCCCCGCCCAGGGAGGAGGGGCGTGGTTCGCCATCGGGGATGTTCTCTACCGCACGAGTGCGCGAGGCGAAGGCCCAGAACGGGTCATGGGCCTTCCGGACACGGGCAACGTGCACTTCTGCCTTCTCGAGACTCGCGATGGGGACTTGTGGCTCGGTGGGGAACACCACGTCTGCCACCTAGGCCGAGAGGCGCTCGTGCAACGCGACGCCGCGGCTTGGTCCTGTGAGCGCCTCGACGGGCTCCACTCGGTGCAACAGATCGTCGAGACCCCGTCCGGGCGCATCTGGATGCGCGCGTTTCAGGGTGTGTTCTGGCTCAGCGAGACCGGGTTCGCGCCCTTGCCGGGGTTCCCCCGGGGGCTGAGCGGACTCGCCGCGCCCTCACCGCGCGGCGGGGTTTGGCTTGCGAGCAACCGCGGCGCGATCCTCCGCGTCGAGGAGGACCTGGCGAGCCCCGACTACCGAGTGATCGAGCGGGAGCGCCTGACTCTTCGCTCGGGCCTGCTCTACGCCTATGGAAACGTCCACGAAGACGCGGATGGCACTGTCTGGGTCGCCTCGAGGGCCGGCGTGCAGCGTGTTCCTCCGGCCGCACGGGCTCCCGAGGCGCCGTCTCCCCGCGTCGAGCTCGTCGCGGCGCACGTCGGCGAGAGGTCGCTGCCTCTCGATGCCGAAACGAAGGTCCTGAGCGCAGAGGAGAACGACCTCGATCTGCGCTTCGCGGCACTGAGCTATCGCCACCGCGAGGGCCTTCGCTACCGCGTCCGCGTCCGAGCAGCCGACCCGTGGGAGGACTCGGAGAGCTCGGAGCTGCGTTTCCAGGATCTCGGGCCCGGTGAGTATCACGTCGCGATGGCGGCGTCGATCGACGGGACGAGCTGGAGCGAAGAGCCCGCAGAGTTCTCGTTCGTGATCCTCCCTCCCTGGCACGGCACCTGGTGGGCGCGGTCCGTCTTCGCAGGCGTGTTGGTCCTGCTCGCATACGGCGCCTACAGGCTCCGCGTCGCCGTCTTGTTGCGCTTCGAGAGACAGCGGATGCGTATCGCCATGGACCTCCACGACGAGATGGGATCAGGGCTCGGGAGCATCGGCGTACTCTCGGGGCTGCTCGGCAGCGAGGGTATCGACGAGGCGGCGAGGATCAGGCTGGCATCCCAGATCGAGAGCAACGTCGGCGAACTCTCCGGGGCGTTGTCCGACATCGTCTGGTCGCTGCGGCCTCGCGCCCGAAGCCTGGGGGCAGTTCTGCGACGGCTCGAGAACCGGGCCCACCAGCTCGCGCCGGAGGCGAGGATCGAGGTGCGCTTTCCGGCGGAGGTGGACTCGGTGCGGGCGTCCGCTCCGCTCGCGATGAACCTCGTCGCCATTGGCAACGAGGCGTTGCACAACGCGGCTCGTCACGGACGGCCGCGCACCATCGAGCTCCACCTTCGCGAGCGGGGCGGACGCTTCGTGCTCGTGATCGCCGACGATGGCCGTGGCTTCGAGACCGGCGAACAGTTGAGCGAGGGCGTCGGTCTCGAGAGCATGCGGCGGCGGGCGGGATTCATCGACGCCGACATCCGAGTCGAGTCGGAGCCCGGGCGCGGGACGCGCGTCGAGCTCGTGTTCCGTCCGGAAGCCGGAGATCGGCGCGTGATGCGTCGTCCGCACGATCGTGCGGACGACGGGCGGACGCGCGCGGACGAGAATGCGGGGCCTGGAGACCGCCATGGATGAACGCTGCGGCCCGACACGCGTTGCCCTCGTCGAGGACGACCACCGATATCGAGCGAGTCTCGAAGCGTTGCTCCAGCACGCTTCCGGGTTCACTCACGCCGCGTCGTTCGGGAGTGCGCGTGCCCTCTTCCGAGAGCTCGCGCTCCTCGAGAGGGGGACGCCGCCCTGGGACCTCGTCCTGATGGACCTCGAGCTCCCCGAGATCGACGGGATCGAGGCGACCGCGCGGCTCAAGGCGCGCTTCTCGTCGCTTCCCGTCATCGTGCTGACCGCGTTCGAGGAGCCAGCGACGATCCTCCGCGCCATCTGCGCCGGGGCGGATGCTTACCTGCTCAAGAAGGCCAGCGCGGGAGAGTTGCTGCGCCATCTCGACGTCGTTCGCAAAGGAGGCTCGTCCCTGTCGGGCGAGGTTGCTCGCTCCGTGATCGAGGTCGTGCGGCGCTACGGTACCGATACCGCGAAGGCCGCTGGGACACCGCGGAGGCTGGACCTCTCGAAACGCGAGCAGGAGGTGCTCCGCTGCCTGTCGAAGGGCCTGTCCTATGGCCAGGTGGCCGAAGAGCTCGGCCTCTCGATCGACACGGTGCGGGACCACATCCGCCGCGTCTACAAGAAGCTGCAGGTTCACTCGGCGGCGGAAGCCGTCGGTCGAGCAGTGCGGGAAGGCCTCATCTGAGGTGATCCCGGAAGGGTGCGGATTCCGCGCCGACTCCCTGAAGACGCTGAAACTGTCAGCCGACTTCCCGGACGCGGGAGGGGCCGCCCACGGCCCCCCTCGGCGCTCGATTCCGTGCTTGCATCGCGCCTGGCCGAGCCTGAGCATCGCGACGTCGCGCGCCTCGTCCCGACCTTCTGTCCGCACGACGAGTGCGCGCACCACGAGCCCGAGCCCGACGCCGCCGTGCGCTATCGTTTCCAGTGTCGCGGCACCCGCGCCACCCTCCGCGCACACGGGACGGGGGGCGCCGCTTCCTTCGCGCACCTTTCCGGGGTCACCTCAACCAGGATGCGCGAGATCTCAATCAGGCCCTCCGGCGTCACGGTGCCGACTCGACGAGCAACGAGCCGTCGAGCTCCTGGCCCGGAGTCGAGTTGGGCGGCGCGATCAGCTCGAGGCGGTAGCTCCGTGCCTGGAGGGGGCTCGCCCCCGCGACGCTCCGGTAGTGGTATTGGGGATCGACGAGGAAGCTCATCGTCACGGGACCAGCTCCGGTCTCGAAGAGCTGGGCGACGACGTAACCACGGTCGTCGACGACGCGCGCGATGTAGGGGCGGGCAAGATCGAGCGTGACGCGTGTCTCGAAGCCCTCGCCGATGCGATCGGGGCAGTCGAAGAGAGCGCAGGGGAGGATAGGAATCGCGAGCGCGCGCTCGAGATCGAAGTGGACGAAGGTGAAGAAGACCTCTTCGGCTTGGCTCAAGCCGCTGAGGACTTCGTCGTCGTCGCAAACCGTCCCGACTCCGTCGCCGTCGCCGTCGAGGTTGTGGGGGTCTTCGTGGTCGGGGCAGAGATCCTCGTCGTTGGGGATGCCGTCGCAATCGCGGTCGGTGGAGCAGGCGTCCCCGATACCGTCGAGATCACAGTCCGCCTGGTCCTCGTTAGGAACGAAGTCGCAGTTGTCGCACGCGTCGCCGTAGCTGTCCGAGTCGCTGTTGGCCTGGGTGGCGGAAGCGACGAGCGGGCAGTTGTCGTTGGCATCGGGGAAGGAGTCGTTGTCGTCGTCGTTGTCGCAGTCGTCGGGGAGCGGATCGCCGTCCGTGTTGGTCCTCGACTCGTGCGGGAACTCGGGGCAGAGGTCGAAGATGTCGGGCACGCCGTCGCCATCGGTGTCCTGGCAGGCGTCGCCCTCACCGTTGGCGTCGCGATCGGCCTGGCTCGGGTTGGCGTCGAGAGGACAGTTGTCTGTGTCGTTCGGCCAGCCGTCGCCGTCCGCGTCCGTATCGCAGACGTCACCCCGTGTGTCGCCGTCCTCGTCTTCCTGACCTGGGTTCGCGACGAAGGGGCAGTTGTCGCGGCTGTCGGCGTGGCCGTCACCATCGCCGTCACTCGACGGCGGGTTTGGCACGCCGTCGCAGTCGGTGTCCGGATCGCCGAGCCCGACCGCGGCCACGGCGTTGATGACCTGACAAGTGTCGTGAGTGGTGAACACGCTGACGCCGGCGAAGCTCTGTGCCTGGCGGACGAGCTCGGCCCCGTAGTGTACGAACCTCGAGGATCCGCTGAGCCGCGCGCTGAGCACCGTGAAGATCAGCCGCCCAACCTTCTCGCGGCCGATCCCGTCGACGGGGATGTCTCGGTGGGTTCCGCCGCTCGCCATCAGGAACGCGGCCTTGTTCAGGATGCCGCTGTTCGAGTGGACGCCACCGTTGTCGAAGGTCGTGACGATGAAGCTGTCCATGTGGTCGGGGTCTAGGAAAGCGGGTGGGTGGCTCATGTCTCGGATCGCGCCGGCGGTGTCGATCGTCCCGTCGCCATCGTAATCGGCGCCGCCGTCGCGCCGTGACTCGCCGATCGTCCAGTTGAGGTCGATCTGAGAGCCGAAGAAGTCGGCAAGGTGCTCGTTGAGCGCGCCTTCCTGGTTTCGATAAGGCGAGTCGATCGTGTGTCGCACGACGCCGTGGGTGAACTCGTGGCCGACGATGTCGTCCGTCGCGAACCCGTCCCCGTAGAACATGTTCCCGCAGTGTTTCCGGTACTGGGCGTTGTCGGTGCCTGGCGCGTTCCAGTGTACGTAGGCGTCGAAGCTCCCACCTGAACCATCCATGCCGGTCCATCCGAACGACGCGTCGAAGTAGTCGAAGATCGCGTTGATCGATGCGTTGCCGTTCGTGCCGTCGACGGGATCGTCCTCCGGGAGTCCGGGGTACTCCGGGCGCATCCCGCTCTCGTCCGCCCAGGTGGTCTTCTGTTCCCAGGACATGTTGAAGCAGGTGATCGAGTCTTCGTGATTCGCGTCCTTGAGGTGGTAGTCCTTGCTCCCGGCTTCGTCGGCTTCCTCAATCGCGTCCACTATCCCGCCCTCTTCGGCATCGACGAAGAACGAGCGCGCAAGGACCTGCCCCGAAGTGAGCTCGCGCGAGAGCGCGTCGACACGGTAGCTGAGCAGGAGCCTGCCGATCTCCGCCGGGTCGGGGAGCCAGTACGCACGGGTCTCTCCGAGGAGTTGGTACTTGGAGGACTCCGCGGCGAGGTGCACACCGACCTCCGCTCGAGCGGCTTCGGGACTGAGGACGAGCCGGCCCTGGTAAGCACGATCGCGCCGCAGGGTCGAGGAAACTCCGAGGATGGACGCGCCGTCGCCGAGCACCGTCACGTGCTCGTCGGATACGGGGATCCCATCCCGCATGCGCGCGAAAACGACGGCGGTGCGTCCCTCGCGCGTGGCGGTGCGGTCGGGGAAAAGCTCGGCGTGGACATCGTCGAGATCGAAAAGAGCCGCGTTGTCCTCGAGGAAGGCGAGCGCGGCGAGGATCGCGTCGTCGTTCCCGACGGGCACCTCGGCGCTGATGAACTCTGCGAGACCGTCCGCGAACCGTGTTTCGACCGGCCCTTCCGAACTCTTCTCGAGAGCGGCGGCCGCGTCGAGCACGGGGTCGTGCCAGCGCACACAAAGGCGCGGAGCCTGGGCGGCGCCGGACTCACGGGCGTGGGCCTCGAGATCGGTCCCCTCGGTGGCGACGAGGGCGAGGCCGAGATTGGATCCTGGCTTGCCGACCCATTGGGTGAGCAGCTCCGTGACGTCCCAGTGGACCTCGGTGGCTCCGGGGGTGATGGACGCGCTCGCCTCCGCGACGCCGAGTGGTGGTCTCAGCTCCCAGCTCAATCCCTCCTCGGTCCAGCCCTCCTCGGCCGCGTGGGCGGCGACGGTCCCGGCGGCGGTCTCGCCGCGGACGTCGAGCTTCAGCGTAGCCTCGTCGATCACGGAGCCGGCGGGGATGTTCCCGAGTGAGAACCAGAGGTGGGCGATGCGTCTCGTGCCCAGCACGTCTGCGCTTCGCAGCTCGAGGGCCGTACCGAAGTTGCTGCCCGGTGCGGACTCGTCGGCCGTCGCGTCCTTCTGCGGCTGCCAGCACTCACCGCGGGAGTCGAGCCGGTAGTAGTAGATCGATCCGGCCGGTGGCAGGTCGTCGAAGGAGAACTCACCCGTGCTCGCGAGCAGGTGGCTCGGGGCGACGACAGCGTCGGGACTCGTCGCCCGGTACACGTCGAAGGTGGGGATCCCGCCCTTCCACTCGAGCCGGACGCTGTCCGCGCCCAGGCGTTCGGCGCTGAGCTCGGCATCACTCGATTCCTGTGCGAGGGCAATGGGGGCGATCGCGGCCACTGCCAGGGCCGTCAGGAACCGTAGGGACTGGGACCTCTCGTGTCGTCTTCTCATGGCACCCTCCCTGGGCGTGGTGGAGCGCTGCAGGCCCGCGCCGCCCGGTTTCATCAAGGTAAGAGGGGAGGGCTTCCGTGTAAGCCGCACGATCATGCGGAGTCGCCGGGGCCGATTCTGCCCGGTGGAGACGAGAAGAGGCTGCGCTGGGCGCAGCCTCCAGAACAGCTCGGGAAGCGCTCGGTCGAGAGGCGAGCGCGAGGGTCTTGGTTCTCGGGCTAGAGCTCCTTCGCGAGCTCCGGGTACTCGCTCTCGAGCTGCGTGCGCACGTTGGCCGCAGCCTCTTCCTTGCCCCGGCCGGATTCGGCGCGATAGAGCGCCACGAGCGCCTCGCCGCGAAGAGCCGGGTCCGCTTCCGCGCTGGTCAGCTTGCGCAGGAGCTTCGCGGCGGCGCTGAAGTCCTCATCGGCGACGAGCGCCCGGGCGAGGTCGAGCTCGAGCGGCGCGCGCTCCGCGGGGCTCGCGCCCTTCATCTTCTTGAGGGAGCGCTTGAGGCGGCTCGCCGCTTCGGCAGGGTTGCCGACGGCGCCGAAGTAACGCGCGAGCTCGACGAGCTTGGCCGGGTCGGACTTCTCGCGGTGGATCTCGAGGTAACGCGGGTAGCCGGCGAGGGCGGCGTCGAGGGTTCGGCGCATGTCCTCGGTGCCGATCAGGCCCATCAGGCGCGTGATCTCGTTGCCCTTGCCGTCGAGCACGAGGACCGTGGGGTACGCGTCGATGCGGTAACGCTCGATGAAGACTTTCTGGAGGTCGGCGTCGACTTTGACCGTCTGGAACTTCTTGGAGAGCGCGACGATGTTCGGGTCGCGGTAAGTGGTCTCGTCCATGTGCTTGCAGGGTACGCACCAGACCGCCCAGACGTCGACGAGCACGGGCTGGCCGGACTTCTCGGCGTTCTTGAACGCAGCGGACAGATCTTCACCCCAGTGGACTTCCTCAGCAAAGGCGGGGCCAGTCAGGGCGAGGGCCAGGCAGGCGAGGCCGGCGCAGACGAGAGCGGTGCGGATGATGCGCGCGATCTTGGTCGACATCTTGCGGTTCTCCTCCAAGTTCCGAAGCCACGCATTCTAGCCTGCTTTGGGTGGCGCCCACGCCGGAATACCTACGCCCCGATGCGCCTTTGTACCCCCGCTGGGGGAATCAGCATCTGATCTGCGACAGGCCGGGCGACCGGTTCGCGCGGCTCACCGAAGGAGGCTTCCATGCGCACACGAACGATGACGCTCACCTTGGCTCTGTTGATACTCGCTGCGTTCGGCGGGGGCTGCGGCGGGGGTGAGGTCCGGGCGGCGGGCGCGGAGGGTGCGAAGTCCATGAAGGAGAGCGGGATGCAGTGGGCAACATTCGGGGGTGGCTGTTTCTGGTGCATCGAGGCGGTCTTCGAGGGCGTGCGCGGGGTCGAGGAAGTCGTCTCGGGCTACGCGGGCGGCGAGGAGAAGAACCCCGGCTACTACGACGTCGGTTCGGGAAGGACCGGGCACGCGGAAGTCGTGCAGATCCGCTTCGACCCCGAGGTGGTGTCCTATGAGGACCTCGCGACGGTCTTCTTCGCGATGCACGACCCGACGACTCCCGATCGTCAGGGCGCGGATGTCGGCCCGCAGTATCGCTCGATCGTCCTGACCCACGACGACGCACAACGCGCCGTCGTCGACGCCTTGATCCGCAAGCTCGAAGCCGACGACGCCTACGGGGCACCCATCGTCACCGAGGTCAAACCCTTCGAGGCGTTCTACCCGGCCGAGCCCGAGCACCAGGACTACTACGCGCGCAACAGCAACCAGGGCTACTGCCGAGTCGTCATCTCCCCGAAGCTCAAGAAACTCAAAGACCGCTACTCGGAGCTGCTCCGCTAGAGAGTGTGGTGGGAAGGGGACTGGCGACTCCAGGAAGGGAAGGTCCATTGCGGAGAACGAGGAGTCGCCTGTCCCCGGCAGGAAGCGCGGAAACCACAGCGGGGCCGAACCCACGAGCCCGATGTGAAACCGCGATTCATGCCTCCGAGGACTTCGGCAGCGAGCCATCGCGCGGCGAGGCTCGTGGAACGGAACGCGCCGAGTGACCATGGACATTCTGGTCCCCCTGCTCGAGAATCTCCGCGCACGACGGCGCTGATTCCCCGCGCCGCCGTCCAGGGGGTGGCGTGGCTTCTTCGAGCAATCTCGATCTCAGTGTCAGGTTCGCTGCGTTCAGGTGGCTTTCTTCGTACCATCGAGCGGACGACGAGCTCTGGACTTGGCGAGAGTTGATCGAGGGCTTCCCTTTCGAGGGGACGCAGGTGCCACTGATCAGTCAACGGGGAATCTGGAAACCACGTTTGCTGCCCGACATGCCGCTCTCGATCGCGACCAGCCCCAACAATCCCTATGGCGACGTCTGCGACGAGGACGGCACGATCGTCTATCACCATTTCGGCGCGAACCCCGATCACTCGGACAATCGTGGCTTGCGACTTGCGCTCGAACGGCGGGCGCCTCTCGTCTATCTCCAGGGCGTGGTCAAGGGCATGTACCTCGTCGCGTGGCCTGCATACGTCGTCGGCGAAGATCGATCGCAAAGGGTCTTTCGCGTTCAAGTCGACGAGAAGGCGCTCGTCGTGCAAGGGCCGGAGCTCTTCGCCGCGGATTGGGCCCGCTCTGGCGCCGATGTGGATGTGCGGCGCCGCTATGTGACTGCGAGCGTTCGCAGACGGCTGCACCAGAGGACGTTCAGGGAGCACGTCCTGGCGGCGTACGCTCGCCAGTGTGCACTCTGCCGTTTGAAACACCCGGAGCTCCTGGACGCTGCGCACATCGTTCCGGACCGAGAGCGTCAAGGCGTCGCACGGGTCTCGAACGGTTTGGCTCTGTGCAAGCTTCACCATGCCGCGTACGACGAGAACGTGCTCGGCATCCGTCCGGACTACGTTGTCGAGGTGCGGGAGGATGTACTTGAGGAGGTCGACGGTCCCATGCTGGCCCACGGCCTCAAAGCAATGCAGGGAGTCGGGCTGAGCGTGCCAAGGAGCACCGCGAAGAGACCGGACCGCGCACTTCTGGAGAGGCGCTACGAGGAGTTCCGCGACGCCTACTGAGCATCGCTTCCTCCCAAGCCCCCCAAAGTGATACCGTCAAGACACGCCGTCGCGGCGGGGAGGTCGCCATGGACGGGTCTCCATCGACCCCAAGACCCTCGATGGTTCTGTTCGACCTCGACGGGACCCTCGCGGATCCCGGGGACGGAATCACCGGGTCGATGCGCCACATGCTCGCCGAGCTCGGTGTCCGCGAGCCGAGAGCCGAGGTGCTCGACAGGCTGGTAGGGCCCCCTCTCCGCGAAGCGCTCGCCCATCTCCTCGGCAGCGACGATCCACTCCTTCTCGAACGTGCGGTGACGCTCTACCGTGAGCGATATCGCGAGTGGGGCTGGAAGCAGAGTCATGCGTATCCCGGCGTGCCGGATCTCCTTCGTCGGCTGAGCGAGTCGGGGTTGCTCATCGCCGTCGTCACGAACAAGCCGGATGTCTTCGCCGAGATGATCCTCGAGCGCCTCGGCTTGCTCGAGCTCTGCGCCGGCGTCTACGGTCCCGGTATGTTCGGCCGCGTGACGGGCAAGGCCGGGCTCGTCGCGTGTGCGCTCGCGCGCCATGGCGTCTCGCCGGACCGGGTGGTGATGGTGGGGGACCGGGCGCAAGACATCGTCGCCGCCCGAGCCCACGACGTGCGCGCCGTCGCGGTGGGCTGGGGCTTCGCGGAGAGCGGGGAACTCGACGCCTGCCATCCGGCAAGGCGCGTCGAAGACGTGACGGAGCTCGGCGCGGCTCTCGCCGAGCTCCTACCCGTTTGAGTCAGCCGAGCAGATGTCCGAGCGCGACGCCGACGAAGGTGGCGAGCGCGTAGCCGAGCGTCCCGCAGAGGATCGCCGGGATCACCAGTGAGTCCCAGCCACGCGCCGTCGCCATGGCGGCGGCCGTCGTTGGCCCCCCCATGTTCGCGTTGGAGGCGATGACGACTTCGCGGAGGTCGAGGCGAAGCAGCCGGCCCGCGAGCAGGAGCACGGCGAGATGGACGAGCAGGATCAGAGCCGCGAACACGAAGAGCTTGGGGCCGGCCTCGATCACCTTGCGCACGTCCGCGCTCGCGCCGATGACGGCGAAGAACACCTGCATGAGGAGGGTGCCGAGCTCGTCTGCGCCCGCGAGGCGTCCGAGAGTGCGGGGCATGACCGTCGCGAGGAGCACCATCGTTGCGGTGACGATGAGGATGCCGGTTCCGCGCCAGCCGCTGAGGCTCTCGAGCCCGAAACCCAAGGCGCAGACGGAAGCGGAGAGCGCGAGCGCGGCGAGCATCGTCGGTGCGCTCGGCGTCGCGCGAGGTGGTGCCGCTTGCGGGGGGGCGCTCGTGCGCTGCTCGCGTGGCGGCATCTGGCGGCGTAGCCAGGCCGAGGCGGGCAGCGCGAAGAGCACGAGGAAGTACAGCGCCATGACGAGGTTGTCCGCGGCGAAACCCGCACTGAGGAGCTCTGGAGAGCGCAGGTCGAGCGCCTCCGCGGCGGCGACGTAGTTCATCGAGCCGCCAACGTAGGTGGCGGCGAACACGCCCGCGAGTTTGGCTCCCTCGGGGCCTAGCGGGACGACAGCAAAGGCGAGGAAGGTGCCGAGAACGGTGCCGATACCTCCGGCGATGAAGGCGAGCAATGTCGGTCCGGCCTCCCGCACGATACGGGCCAGGTTGGCGCGGACGAGGAGCAGCGGGATCGCGAGCGGGACGAAGACCTTCCAGACGCTCTCGTACGCCGGGGCTTCGGAGGGGATCACGCGCAAGTTGGAGAGCAGGAAGGTGGCGCCCATCGCGAGTACGGCGCCCGAGAGGCGGGAGCCGAGGCGGGTGCGCTCGGCCCGAAAGCCGAGCGCACCCGCACCGAGCAGGATGGCCCAGAGCAGCCAGGCTTGATCCGCGGTGACGAGGGTCACGCCGGGCTACTCGTAGTCGCCGACGCAGAGCGGGCCGTCCACCTCCGGGGGAGGTGGCGGCAGCCGGCGGTCGGCGGGGATCTGGTAGTGCTGCAGCACGGCCCTCGTCACGGCTTCGAGCGGCTGCGCGGCGAGAACGCTCTGCCGCCGGCCGGCGAGCGGGTTCAAGTCGATGACGTGGAACTCGCCTTGCGGCTTCTCGAACGCGGCGACGACATCGTCGATCGAGTCGATGTCCTGCCCGTTGATCCTACGGACGAGAGCGTTCTCGAGCGAGTCGTAACCGACCGTGTACTCCGAGGGCAGGATCGAGTGGATCAGGATCATGCGCCTTTGGCCGGGGCTCTGCGCTTCTTGCTTGAGGCGATAGAGCGAGACGAGGTCCATCGGGGCCTTTTTCGACCAGCCGTCGCCCCAGGTCGACAGGTACTCCGCGTCGAGCTCCCGGAAGATCAGTCCTCCAGCGATGAAGTAGGCAGGGGCGGGCTCGCTTCGCCAGACCCGGACGAGATGGCTGGCAATGGGATAGCGGCGCAAGCGCATCGTCTCGCGCCGGATCTCACCGTCGCGCAGCAGCTCGACTTCGACGCTCTCGCCGACGGCCTTCTCGGCAAGGAGCTGGGTGTACTCCAGCCGGCCGAAGCGTGGGTGCTCGTAGTAGCCCTCCGCGTTGATCGGAACCCCGTCGATCGCGAGCACGATGTCGCGCGGCCGGATGACGCCGCAGGCGGAGCTTCCCCAGGGCACCTGGCGCATCAAGACGCCGCGAGGATCACCCTCGAGACCAAGGTAGGTGGTGACGGAGGGGTCGCGGTTCGTTTGCCAGTACGCTCCGAAGATTGGGAAGCCGGCGTACCCGCCCTCGGCGGCCGCCCGCTCCAAGAAGAGCTTGAGGATCTCGGCGGGGAGCACGGTTGCCGTCTGCTTGCTCTGCCCGACCGTCAAGCCGACGAGCTTGCTCTCGTCGAAGACCGGCTCGGACCAGCCGCCGCCGGTCGCGTCCGTCTGGCCGAGCATGAAGACGTGACGGAATCGGCCGAAGTGCGACTCCTGGACGTCGAAACGCTGAACCCTCAGCGCGAGAACTTCGAGCTGCTGTTCGTTCCACCGCACCGTACTCAGCCGTCCGCTCTTCGGCGTCTCCGGTGCGAGGGTCGTGGGCTCGAGTCCGGCGAGCGCGGCCGGGTCCTCCGCGCCGAGCAGCGCGAGGTTGACCTCCTCGTCGACGAGCACGGGTCGGAGCTCGAAGGGGGTCGGTCGTCCGTTCTTGACGAGTTGGATGAAGGTAGAGCGAGACACCATCTGCGCCGTAGTCAGGACGTAGGGGCCCGGCACGACGACGCCCGCTGCGGTGCGAGTCCGGGGGCTGAGCTTGGCCCACGGCTGATCCTCGTTCCAGTTCTGATAGGTGACGCTCAACCCGACGACGCGCGTCTCGTAGCCGTTCTTGGAAGCGGCGGCCATGGCGCAGGGCAGGGCGAGCAGGACGAGTGCGAGCGCGAGGAATCTGTTCACAGTCTGCTGTCCTTGGAGACGCCGTAGCGGTTGAGGATCTCTTCCTGAGCAGCGTTGGCATCCTCACGGTTGAGGACGCCGAATCGCCGGTAGTGAGCGAACTCGAACACGTGGTAGGTGCCGTCGTGCGTCTCGAGCGCCTTGATCAGGTCTTCGAGGCAGGTGATCTCCTGTCCGTTGACGCGTTCGACGACTTCGTTGCGGTACCAAGACATCGTCGCGTTGACGGGGTGGGGGAGGCGCCTCATCAGGACGATGCGTTCCTGGACGTATTGCTCGGGCTCGAGGCTCGGGCGCGCGAAGTGCTCGAAGAGCATGCGCCGGGGTGCCTCGGCGAACCAGTTGTTGCCGTAGACCCGGAGCAGCTCGAGCTCGAGGGGCATGAAGACCAGGCCGCCGTAGACGTAGTAGCGCGGGGCCCGGTCGTACACGTTGCCGAAGCGGTTTAGGTGGGGGTAATAGCCGAGCGTGACGGACACGTCCCGTCGCTCGCTACCCCTCAGAATCCTCAATGTCATCGACTCGCCGATCTGCTTGCGGTCGGCGAGGAGGCCGTAGGGTAGGCGTTCGTGGCCTTCGAGGACGGTCCCGTCGTTGGCGATCGCGAGGCCGTCGGCGGCGAGCAGGATGTCGCCGATCTCGATCACGCCGTCGGCAGCGGACTTCGGAAAGACCGTGTCGACCCGCACACCGGACTCGTCTTCACGCATGCCGGCGAACGCACGCGCCGCCGGGTTCTCGAGTGTCGCGTGGTTCACGCCGAGAGTGGGGTAGCTGTCGTAGCGGCCGTCGGCCACGTCGCGGAGAAACCGCTGCACCACGTTGACCGGAATGAAGAAGCCGACACTCTCGAGGTCGGGCGCGGCCTGGAAGGCGACGCCGGCGACCTTGCCCTCGTGGAGCACGGGGCCGCCGCTGTTGCCGGGATTGATCGCGGCGTCCGTCTGCACGGTCAGGTGGCTGTGGTTACCCGGGTGAGAGTAGCGCTGCGCCTCGATGCGGGAGACGACGCCGCGGGTCGAAGAGATCCGCCATCCACCAGCGGGGTAGCCGATCGTGTCGACCTCGTCTCCAAGCTCGGAGGCGGGGCCGAAAGCGAGCGCGGGTACCTTCGCGAGGCGGGCCGCATCGAGCGGACGGATGAGAGCGAGGTCGCAGTCGTGGGCCATCTGCACGATCTCGGCCTGGTAGGGCTGAGGGTCGTTGTGGAAGTAGAGCCAGAGTTCGCGGGAGTCGCTGACGACGTGTGCGTTCGTCAACACCAGACCGCCTTCGATGACGAAGCCGCTCCCCGTGCTGCGCTGCACCGAGGTGTTGTTCCAAGGCGAGTACCAGCTCGCGCGCTGCGAGATGTTGACGAGACGCACGACCGAATCGAGCGCGCCGTTCTCGCGGGGCGTGTCTGCGGCCTGCGCCGTGCAGGCAATGGCCACACAGACGACGAACGAACAGAAGACGAGCCAAGGGCGTTTCAAGGGCGGACCTCCCCAGGACGAGAACACCTCGCTGCAGCCCGGGGCTCAGGCCGCCACGGCGAGGCGTCGCGGACGAACCCACGATAGCGCACGAAGCCAGACTCGGGCCATTTGAGGAAGGTGGCCCGTGGTCAAGCGCGAAGACCATCCCATCACGGCTCGTGCGGGGAGGCCGTTAGCGCTTCACGGGCGCCGCGGTGGTCGATCCGGCCGGGCGGGACAATCGACTTCTACCGGGTTCCTAGCCAACAGAACTGCGAGAAGTCGATCGTCCCAGTCGCACGGGACGGTTACCCGCGAGCACGGAGTTCACTTCTTCACGACACCGCAGGCTGGAAACGCGAGACCGATCCGGGGACAGGCACCCGCAACCTCTCGCGCCTTACCGTCTCGCGAGAGGCGGGAGCCAGTCCCCTCGACAGCCCCCTCCACGACGCAGCCTGATCACTGTCTCGTCGAGGGAACCGCCAACTTGTCGAACTCAAGACTCGTGACGGAAAGCCCTGTCGTAGAGAACGATTGCAGCGAGTCCCACGAGGAGTGTCCCACCGAGCACGAGCCAGACGGTCTGCGGAGAGCCCATCTTCTCGAAGCCTCCGTAAGCCCTCGTCATGATGCTGCCCGAGAGAGCGCCGATCGCGACGGGGATGCGGAGGAGGCCGCCGCCGAGCCCGGTCTTCTCCGGCGGGAGCAGCGAGATGAGGTACTGCTCGAAGCGGGGCATGCAGGCCATCTCACCGACGGCGAAGAGCAAGATCCCGACGAACATCAGCCACGGGTGGTTGCCCGTCGAGTAGAAGAGGCCGATGCAGCCGAGCAGCATGATGAGAATGCCGATCGCGACGGTCGGGATCGAGCGCAGCTTCTCGCTGCCGCGGGTGACGAACATCTGGAACAGGATGATGTAGAGCGCCGTGTGGCCGATCGTCTCCCCGGCGATACGGTGGACGCCATTGGCGTCGACGGTGCTGAACAAGCCGACGATGCCCTCGCCGAGTACCGAGGAGAAGCCCTGGTAGAGGATGTCGGTGCGGACGTACTCGTCGACGAACATCGTCACGATGTTGAAGAAGGTCCAGAACGGGATCTCGATGAAGATTCCGAAGATGATGATGAAGACGAGGATCTTCGGGTCCTTGAGGAAGGGGACGATCTCGAGGAGGTGCTGCCCGAGACTCTTGCCGTTGCGCTTGTTCCGATCGACGGGCAGCGGGTCCCGGTAGAAGAGCATCGTGACGATCATCATCAGGATCACGCCGATGGCGGATGCGATGAAGGCGTAGTTCCAGCTTCGGGTGCGGAGCGCTCCGGCGGTCATCGGGCCGAAGAAGGCGCCGACGTTGACCATCAAGTAGAAGATGCCGAAGCCGAGCGTCCGATTGGTCTCGTCGCTCGTCAGACGCACCGTCCCGGCGATCAGGGGCTTGAAGAAGCCGGCGGCACACGCGATCAGGGCCATGACGAGGATGACCGCGAAGTAGCCCTTGACGAACATCAACAGTACGAAGCCCGGGAGATAGAGCACGTACGAGATCATCAACATCTTCTTGAAGCCGTGCCGGTCCGCGAGCACGCCGGAGATCAGCGGCACGGAGTAGGACAACAGCAAGAACAGCGTCTGGAGATCTCCGAGCGCGCCCTTGTCCATCCCGAGCCCGCCCTCGAGCACGGACTTCGTCGCGTAGATCTGGAAGCCCATGTAGAGCCCGTAGTACGCGAAACGTTCGAGGATCTCGATGATGTTGCCGACCCAGAACAGGGCCGGAAAACGCGTGCGTGCCATCGTCTACTCCCTACTGTCCCCAGCCCTGTGTGGGCGCGAAGCGCGCATTGTACCCGTTTCGCTGCCGATTACCCGCTCGTTAGCCCGGGGCTCTTGGCCGAAGGGCTCATGAACAGTCCGGGTTAGGGGCGTCCGAGCCAGACCTGGTATCGCGGGGTCTCCGCGAGCATGCGGCTCTTTCGGAACGTTTCTCGGAAGAGGGTGCCCAGGCCGACCGTGCGCTGGGTGACCGCGACGAGCTGCCCGCGGGGGCTCAGCCACTCGCGGGCGCGGCGGGCCAGCGCGCTGCAGATCGCATAGTCCTCGTCTCGGCCGACGTGAATCGGCGGGTTCGAGACGATCCAATCGAAGCGCTCGCCCGGCGGCATCGCCGTCCACCCGTCCGAGAGGATGCAGTGCGCGTCGGGGTGATTCTCCGCCGCCGCAGCCAGCGCTAGAGCATCCGCGTCGAGCAAGGTCAGGCGGCAACTGGGGTGCAGCACGCGGAGCGCGGCGGCGAGAGCGCCGTGCGCGCAGCCGAAGTCGAGTGCCGAGTCAGGCTCAGGGAGTCCCGCCAGGCACTCGATGAGCAGCGCGCTCCCTTCGTCGAGTTCCCCGCGCGCGAAGACGCCGGGGTAGGAGCTCAGCGTCACCTCGCTCGCCTCACCGCCAGCGACGGGGAGCGCGAGCGTGAGCTCCTCGCGCCACTCTCTGCGCTCGCCACGGAGCGGTGGCGAGGGTTCGCGGCGCTTCGCGAACAACATCCGCACCCGGCCCTTCGTCCACTCCGTCTCGATCCCGGTGAAGAGCTCGTCCATGCGGCCGGCTGCGGAGCGGATGCCCTCGTCGTTGGCGCCGTAGACGTAGAGGCGTCCCGATGGGCTGAGGCGCGCGGCGATGGCGTGGAGCTGCATCGCGAAGCTCCGCCAGTCTTCGGGGAGGCGAAGGAACGCGGTCTCGAAGGGGCCCTCCGGGGGCCAAGGCTGCGCCGGGAGCTTCCCGCGTGCGTAGCGTTGCCAACGTGCCAGCGAGTGTCCCGCTCCCTCGAGCGCGCTGCACAGAGCTCCCCGGTCGTCGACGGCGAGCACCGGGCTCTGCACACGGCAGCGCGTGACGGCGAGTGCGGCGAGCTCGGACACGCGCTGTTCGCGGCCCTTCTCGCGCGCACCGAGGCGCCCGGCGTCGCTACGGCGGCTGCTGCGGGCCACGCTCTAGTCCTCGGCGCTGACGCGGGCGCGCAGTTTGATCGGCCCGCGGCGGCGGCTGCGTCTGAGGTTCAAGAGCTCGACGAACACGGAGAAGCCCATCGCGAAGTAGATGTAGCCCTTGGGGATGTGGAGCCCGAATCCATCGGCGATCAGCGTCATGCCGATCAGCAAGAGGAAGCTCAGCGCCAGCATCTTGACCGTCGGGTGCGCTTCGACGAAGCGGGAGATCGAGCCTGCCGCGAGCATCATCACGAGGACCGCGAGCACGACGGCGGTGATCATGACCGGAAGATGATCCGCCATTCCGATCGCGGTGATGACGGAGTCGAGCGAGAAGACGATGTCGAGAAGAGTGATCTGAAAGAGCACCGCCGCGAAGGAGGCCACGGCCTTGGCTCCGCCCTTGTCCTCGTCGCCTTCGAGGTTGTGGTGGATCTCCATCGTCGCCTTGGCGAGGAGGAACGCGCCGCCGCCGAAGAGCACGATGTCACGGGCCGTCACGGCGTGGCCGAACACCGAGAAGAGCTCGGCGCTCAGGTGTGAGAGCCAGGCGAGCGACGCGAGAAGCACGATGCGGCTCGCCATCGCGAGAGCGAGTCCGATCGTGCGCGCCCGCGCACGCTGTGCTTCGGGCAGGCGGCCCGAGAGCACGCTGATGAAGATGACGTTGTCGATCCCGAGGACGATCTCGAGAGCCGTGAGGCTCGCCAGTGCGATCCAGGCCTGGGGGTCGCTCATCCAGGACATGTCCACCTCGAGGCGCGTGCAGCCCAAGCTGCCGCGCGTGGCCGGGAATATTACCCCGGATCTAGCCCGGACAATTCATTAGCCCTTCGGATGAGAACCCGTTTCTCCTCGCGGTTCCCTACCGCTCGGACTCCTAGGCTTGCTTCGGCGCCGCTCGCCGGATCAGACGGGTGCGAGGGTCGTCTCGATCGTCGGGGGGTTCTCGAGGACCTTCTTGACCGAGCACTGGGACGCGGCGCGGAGCAACGCCTTGTGATAGCGCTCCGGGAACTCCGGGGGCACTTGAATCTCCAGGTGGATCTTCGTCAGGCGTTTCTGCTCGTCGCGTTCCCAGCTCTGCCTGATGCGGACCCCGGCTGTCGGGATGTCTCTACCGGTGCAGAACGCCTGCACGTAGAAACCAGCGCAGGTGCCGAGC
>NPIF01006597.1_pt1 | contig 29606 bp, 21 predicted proteins | sample 8637461 | NCBI WGS metagenome assembly NPIF01 (sample SAMN07420641, study PRJNA396082) | bioreactor metagenome | isolation source: sample BR12 brine-fed electro-methanogenic bioreactor BR | place: Japan: Kochi | collected 2016-12-09
ATTGCATCTACCACGCTCAAGAACAGGCTGACGGATTGCCATCGCCGAGGGTCGAAGCGCGCTTGAATGACGCTTTGGATAGCGATCTCGACCCGCTCTGGGTCTCGTTTTCGGGAAAAGAACCGACGCTCTTTCCCGAACCGCTTCTGCGCATGGCAAAACACGCGGATGTGCCCGGGTGCACCGTCATCCTGATGACGAACGGTCTTAACTTGCACGGGCCGCTTCTCGGCGATCTAGCAGAACACGTTGACTATTTTGACATCTCGCTCGACGGGGACCGCAAGGCTCACGATTGGATGCGCGGCGAAGGGAATTTCGATCGCACATGGAGGAACATTCGCCGCGTGATCGAAGAGACTGATTGTCATGTTGGAGTACTGGCCACGTTGGTCAGCGCCCAGCTGCCCTCTGGCCAGCCTCAGCACGAGAGCCTGACATCTCTAGCGTACCAACTGAAAGAAGAATTCCATTGGGCTCGTGACCGTCTGACGTTTTGCGTTGCACTCTACGAGGGGCTTCCCGGCGACCCGCTTTTGCTGGATGCCGATGAAATCGCTAGCTTCACATCCACGCTTCGCCGCTTGGAGTTCCCGTCGCGATTGTTGTTCACCGCGAATTATGCCCACTTGTGGCCGAGCGTCCGCGAGCGCATGGGTTGGTCACCCAACGCGATTGTCTATGACTCTCACACGGGCTATGCCCTACATCGAGATGGCGATCTTACCTGCGTCTTGTTCAACCAGTCAGCGTGCGATCAAATCGGGCTGCGTTTATCAAATGACGACCATGTGTACTTGAGCTGCAGCCACCTGCTATTAGGCGAGCAGGCGCAGCGCGTCAGCATCGCCAATCTGGCGAACAGCGACTTGTCCACTATCGTGCAGAACGCATTAGCTGATAACATGCGGTTCTCCTCGCTTCTCGCATACGTGCCGGAGGATTGCCTGTCATGCGACCACTGGGCCGAATGCCAAGCAGGAGACCGTATCCTGGGTATTTACTGCGATGGTACACCGACTGATCCATACTGTCCGCTAATTGCCAGGGGATGAACATGAAAACAAAAGTGTGGGCTCCGCTTGTGGCGTTAGTGGCCGCGATTGCGGTAGCTGTCGTATTGCTCATTTCTTGGCTTCCAGGCGAAGGTCCGTCAACGCCACTTTCGCCACGGAGCATTAACGTCGGTTTTGTTGGAATGGGTGACATTCCCACCCTGGATCCGACAGAGGCTGCTACCGCTCTCCCCATCCTGCTCGTGTGGCAGACCTACGACCGACTAATCGATGTTGGCCCGAGCGGAGAGCTCAAGCCAATGTTGGCGACCAAGTGGAGCGCTAACGAGTCGTACACTGAGTGGACATTCCACATTCGGAGCGATGTCAGTTTCTGCCCACGCGGAGACGACACTGGAGCGAGAACGGTGACGGTCGGTGATGTGGAGGCGTCATTCGTGGCGGCTCTCAAGAGTCCCGGCTATGGTCGTACGCTCTTGGGCGACTTGGTGGTGGGCGCCAAAGACCTGATTGAGGGAAAGGCCAGCACGATATCTGGGCTGGAAGCGGCCGACGGACATATCAAGTTTCGCCTCACGCGGCCTTTTGCGTATCTACCTGAGCGGTTAGCCACATCTTTCTTCAGCGTTGTCTCCGCTGAGCCGAGTGCAGATGACAAATTGCCGCCGCTCGGGTCCGGGCCGTTCTATCTAGATCAGTGGGATCGCATCAGCCAGCGAGTTGTGCTCAAGCGCAACCCGAATTACTGGGGCGAAGTAAGCCGCGATTGTCCGGCGGAACTGGCGTTCCGAGTGATTGAGAGCGAGGCAGCTGCCGTTGAGGAGATACGCACAGGCGGCGTCGACTGGCTGGAGACTACCTCTGCGATACTGCCCCTGCTAAAGCACAAGCGCGACAGCGACAGGCTCACCGTGCAATCTGTGCCGACAACCACCGTTCGGTTGATAGCATTGAACACAGAGCAAGCGCCCTTCAAAACGCATCCGAAGCTCGGAGTGGCGCTAAACATGGCTACTGATCGCGCCGCCTTGGTCGAATCGATCGGGGCTGGGGACGCAATTGGTGGCCCCCTGCCACGCGAAGTACTGCCTGATTCGCTGTGTTGGTACACGAATCAACAGCAGGGAGCACAGGATATCCTGCAGAGTTTGCCTGCTGACGCGAAGCGCTTGGAGATGCTTGTGCAACCGGGGCACGAACCGCGAATCATGGCTGAGCTGCTCCGTGAGCAATGGGCCGCTGTTGGAATCGATGTAGAACTTCGCCAAGGTCTCGCGGATTTCTTCCCACGCGTCATCCAGGGGAACTATCAGATGGCCATCGGATATTACGGGCCGTTTGTATCGTCAACGGATCAGTACCTCTGGCTATACCGGGCAAGTGCGCAGCCAGCTCCCAACGTAATGCGTTTCACCAACCAGCAGTTCGAGGATAAGCTTGACGCGGCACTCGCAACTGACGAGGCCGAAGGGCGAATTCATCTCGATGCGGCTCTCCAAGTTCTCCAAGAGGAGCCCCCAGTGGTTTGGCTGCTGCGATCGCCGCGCATTCAAGTATCGCGCCTTCGTGCTGCCGTCCCAAGATCCAGCGGCATTCCCCTGTTCGCCCAGATCGAACTGAAGGATACAGCCAATGTCGACGGCAACTGAGTGCGCAGCCAGATCGGCTCATTGCCATGGTGAAGCATGGCTCAGCTAGCGAACACTCGTATGGAACCATTTGCGAGCATAGAGTACCAGTGGAAGGCGCAGATAACTGGTCGCGTTGTTGACTTGGTCAACGACATGGAGGTTGTTGTTAAGAGATGGAATGGCAATGAAGTGGCGTCGAAGAACACAACGTTGTCATTGCCTGGCATCTCTCCTCCGATTGCGCGTATGGTCATCGCTTTGTTTTTGGCAGAGGAGCTTCCGCGCACTTTTGAGTTCTCGCTAGCATGGGTTAGACCGACGCACAACTCAGGCGATCATGAGCTTCGCGTATACAGCGCAACATCAACTCCCACAGATCATGTTATACAGCACGGATGGCTAGAGAGAATCGACCTGCGGAAGGATTCGTCGATTGCTCAAGAGCTTGCTCAGATCAATCAGAAGACTCATTTAAGCGATCCTGTCAAGCTTGCCCCGTTTGAACGTGCTGGGATTGCAACGCATGATGTGGATGTTGTACGCTACGATCGAAGCAAGACAGCGCTCATTGGCGTCAAGGATCGGATGAAGGTGTATAGGTACCCTCTCGGCGAGTACTGTCGAGCGCTACCGATACCGCCGTTCTTCAACAAGAAGCAGGCACACCCCGCAGATGCGATCACGCTATCGACATTCGACGTGCGGCAGCGGCGCTTCGCCCTCAACGAGAGCGCATGGGCGCGGATCGAGGTGCTCAACCACTTGGTTGGAGATCGCTCCCAGATCATCCTGATCCATGGTTCACCCGGATCGGGGAAGGAGCTGTACGCGAAGGCTATACACCGACTGTCCGTTCGCACTCTGCCAAACGTGTTTCGGAAGCTGTCAGTCGCAGGCATGGAGCTTGAGGAGTTTAGAGAAACACTCGCGGGCGTGACCACAGGGGGTGGGAAATACGCTCCCGGAGAGATCGAGAAGGCCAGGGGCGGCACACTGATGCTCGACGAACTCGACAAGGCCTGCGGTGCGCGAGAAGGAGCACGCGCTCTCTATGGTTGGCTGTTGCGAGTCCTGGAGGCCCGGGAGTACCAGCCCGTAGGTGGGGCCGAGCAAATGAAGTACGAGGATGTCGCTTGGCTACTGACCGGAGCCTTCAAGGAGGGAGATGGCATACCAGGCGATTTCTGGTCGCGACTTAGCGGTAGATTCGAAACGCCGGATCTGGAGGCAACTGAAAGCGGCATCGTGGCGTATTTTCTTGACTGGTGGTTTCGATGGGTCGTCGATCGCACGGGAGTCCGGGCTTGTGATACGCTGAACGTGCACGACGACAGCGCCGGATTAATGGCGTCCTTGGCTCAAGTATTGGCGTTGGGGGATTGTGAGCGCAATCTGCCAACGCTGGAGCCGGCAGACCAAGTGGTGAATTTGGCAACATGCTTTGCCACGTGGGTAATAGAAAGGACGGCAGCAACGTCGGGTGGTGGAGGAGAAGCCGAGACGGACAGTCTTATCAGTGGACGAACGATACGGCAATCCGTTCGGGCGGCTGTGGAGAGAATGATCTGGGAAGCGAAGGGAAGCGGCATCAAGAGCATATGGGATCAGAAGCAGGGAACGGTCGAAAGGGCTCTTGACGCGGCGCAGCACGTGGCCGAAATGAGCATGAAGATGGTTAGTACCGAATGACGAACGGGCTCCGTCTGATTACTGAGTTGCTTGCTGCCTTAGTAGGAATTGCCACGCTGATCTTCCTGGCGTTTGCCGTGGTGCCGGTTGACCCGGCGCGGACAATTCTCGGGCCGAACGCCTCAGAAGAAGCTGTGCAGACCCTGCGCCGCGAGTATGGCCTCGATGCGCCGTTACCCGCCAGGTATTTTCAAACGATGACTCGCCTGTTAAGGGGGGACTTTGGCCAGTCGTTCTACTTCGATCAGCCGGCGGGAACCGTCGTGAGAGGGCTTGCTCCAATCACGCTTGGCCGCACGGGCCTTGCGCTGGTGCTTGGCTTCGTTGTTGGCATGGGCTCCGCGTGGTGCCTCGGGGTGCTTGGTTTGCACCGATGGGGACGTCCCCTCTTGGTCACGCTCCAGTCGGTCCCATCGTTCTGCGCGATGCTTCTGATTTTATGGTTTTGCTCACGAGCGTTCGGAGGCACACCGATCGGCTCAACTGGCCTGTACGAGTTCATGACGATCCTGGGCGCTTCAGCGTATCCAGCAGGGGCAGTTGGATACTACGTTCTTGAGAGGATGTCGCCAGTCGAGGGGACGCCACGACACATCGAGTTTCTTCGGATGCTGGGGGCTCCGCGCAGGTATCAGCAAGTGACCATGCTTCGCGACGCAGTGCCAGGAGCCTTTGCCATTACAGTCAACGCTCTCAGCGTTGTGCTGACAGCCGTTTCTTTCGCTGAGTTGATCTTCGGATTACGCGGATTTGGCATCGTGTTCATCCGCTCCTGCGAGCGAGGAGATCTGTCAGTCGTGATTGCTGGCAGTATGATCTTGTGTGCCATGGTCATTCTCGTCCAACGAATTGCTGATGCCGTGCTGCGCACGATTGATCCAAGGTTCGCAAGTGTCTAAGCCCCTCTACATCGTGCTGATCCTCGCGGCGTTGCTAATCGGTGCCGCGGCGCTATTGCCTCCACCAGCGCTTCATCCCGACAGGATACTCGAGCCTCCTTCGACCTCAGCACTCTTAGGCACGGATACCCTTGGCCGCGACGTGTGCTACAGAACTCTGCAGGGCATTGGATATACGCTCGGTCAGGCGGCGATTGTGTTGGCGGCTTCCTTTGTGATCGGCTTGATTGCGGCGGTTACATCGGCTTTGAGATTCCAGCGCTGGCCTGATCGACTTGTCGTGATAATCGCAGAAAGCCTGCGCTCCTACCCTACCCTGCTACTTGTCTTAATGTTCGCCGCGGTCGGCGCACCACCGATGTACCTCTTCATCCTCTACTTCTGGATACCCATATGGCGCTCGTTTCGGTTCGAACTTACGTCGCAGCAGCGGGAGCCATATGTCCTCTGGATGCGGCTCGCAGGGCGGTCGGGTCCGGTGGTATTGGTAACGGAGGTCTTCCCAAACGTACTTCCTCGCACGATGCCGTACNNCAGGGTTGCTGTCAGAGGTCATCGCAGCTCAAGCAGCGATCGAGTTTTTGGGGTTCGGCCCAGGCATCGAGCAGCCATCACTCGGACGCATTCTGCTTGAGTCTGCTCAGGTGGGTGTCGATGCCAGCTGGGTTTGGATGCCCAGTTTGGTTCTGCTCGTAGTCACTGTGCTTGGCGTGGCCTGGGCGGTCCGTCGGTTCAGGCAGACAATCAAGTGGGTGCCGATTGGATAGTCTTACGCCACAACTTGGAGTGTGCGACCTCGTATTGGTCGGCCGCGAGAGTGGCAGGGTCCTTCTGGATCATATTTCGCTTAACCTGTCGCCCGGCCAACACGTCGGGACCATTGGTCCTTCGGGAGCCGGAAAGACGCTCCTTGCACGCAGCCTGATCGGGCTGCTTCCTTTTGGCGTAGTGCTCAAGGAAGGACGTGTGCACTCAAGTTCTGGGGAGGATTCCGACGGTGAGTCGTCTTCCGGCCGTCGCCTGGCCAGCATGGTGCCACAAACGCCATTGAACGCGCTATCGCCGACGATACCCGCATTGCGGCTTGTGGCCGACGTGCTGCAATGGTCGCATGGCTACGACAAAGATGCAGCTCAATCTCACGCTATGGACTTGCTGCGAGAGGTGCGCATCGATGCTCAATCGTACCATAAGCGCCCACATCAGCTTAGCGGCGGCATGGCGATGCGAGTTGCCATTGCAGCGGCGTTGGCCACTCGCCCTTGGTTCCTTGTTCTGGACGAACCCAGCAGTGGCCTAGATCCGATTGTGCGTCGTGAACTAGCCGATCTACTACTCAACGTCGCTGACCAAGCCGGCACGACGCTGGTTGTAGTAACGCATGATCTGTGGATGGTTAGCTACTTGTGCAAGCGAGTGGTTGTCGTAGAGCACGGTCGGATTGTAGCGGATGGTGATCTTGGCGAGTTGTCCGCGACGCGTATTGGGCGCATAGCTCACGAGCAAGCCCGGGGCGTTCGCACACCACTTGCACAAGCTTCCACCCCATCGCTGCCACAGCACGACGCCGCGCCCGTGCTGAGACTTAGGGGCGTGTCGGTCGAGTACCGGGTCGCCGGCTCACTGAGGCGGAGAGTACGCGCACTCTCCGACGTGTCACTGACCCTGCGTGCCGGAGAGAGCGTCGGTGTGATTGGCCCGTCAGGCGCCGGCAAGTCGACGCTTGCTTTGGTTGCTGCCGGTTTGCTACGTCCGACGCACGGTACAGTGACTCGCAGCACTCATGGGGCCCTGTCTGAATCTGCTCGCCGTTCTAGCCACGCTGCCACCAGAATGGTATTCCAGAACCCGTTTGCGACGGTCAACCCGCGCCATACGATTGGCAGATGGCTGAGCAGAATCCTTACGCAAGGCCGTTGCAGCCGCAAGAGGCGTCGGTCGGTGGCCGAGTTGCTCGATGTGGTAGGCCTGCCGGAAGCGGTTCGAGACGCCCGCCCGGCTCAGCTCTCTGGCGGCCAGTGCCAAAGAGCGGTCATCGCCGCCTGCTTGGCAAGCGATGTGGACCTGCTGGTGATGGACGAGCCGGTAAGCATGCTTGACCCAGTCGCCCGCGATGAGGTGATCGGAGTACTGAGCGAATTGAGACGGATCCAGTGCTGGAGTTACTTGTTGGTCAGTCATGATATTTCGCCCGTAACGCGACTATGCGACCATTTGATCGTCCTAAGCGAAGGCGGCGTAGTGGAGCACGGCCCACTCGATAAGGTACTTGCGTCTCCACGCCATGAACTGACCTGGCAGTTGCTGGAGGCTTACGGCGCCGAGGGTCTTCGATGCGATGGCGATCGCAGTGTGCATGGCTCAACGTCCCAGAGACATGACCCCATGAACGACAGCTAGGTGTGGCGCGGGCGTGTTGATAGTACCGCGTCCGCTTTGCGATTGTGGCTGAAGCAATGGACATAAGCTCGCGTGTGAGTGTGGGTCTGCCAGAAGCACAGAGGGCAGCCGCCTCTGCGCTTTTAGCAACAGCATTTGACTCAGACCCGTTGTACCGGTACCTGCTGCCCGACCGTAGCCATCGCGCTAGAGCGATGCCCCTTTACTTCGAGAAGGCCATTGCCGTCGTAGACAAGGCCGTAGACATTGTCCGCGTAGACCATCCGCTGGCCGGAATCGCAATTGTGGCAACACCCGAGCGGCGGGCGGCGTTGTCGAAATGCCTTGCGCAGATTCTTGAAGTCGTAGCACCCGACACACTGAGCGACTTTGCAGCGAGAGGATTGCGAGATTATGTAACCTGGGCCGCGCAGATGCACGTTCAGCTAATGCCCCAGCCACACTGGCATTTGATGCTGCTTGCGGTCTCGCTGCCTTATCAGTCGCAGGGAATCGGCTCCGGACTTGTTCGGCATGTGCAGACAAAGGCGACGGAGGCACAAATGGACTGCTATGTTGAAACACAGCTACAGGACAATCTGCACTTCTATGAACACTTAGGGTTCGAGCGAGCCAGCTCCGAACTCGAACCTATCACCCACGTGCCACTTTATGCACTCAAGTGGCACGCATCGCTGTCGGCCAAGTAAGGAACTCGCTTAGGTCGGTCCCGCTAGCAGCTATAACGACAGCGTGTGATCATCCAGCCGCCCCGAACCGCGGTCATCGGTGCCGATCACGTGTGTGCTCTCAGTCACTTCGCCAGGCAGCCCCCAGTTGGACGAAACGCGATCTAGGGTGAGATAGTAGGCATCAACTACGCGATCCCAGTCGATTGCCGGCATCCGGTCCTCATGCACGGCGGTCCCAAGTATCTCTGCCACCGAAGCAAGCGACTCATCCAGGGTGCGATCGAACTCGGCCTGATCCTCTTCGCGCCGTCGCAGATATAGGCGTCTGAGTCGCTCCCTGCACGCTGTTCCGATCGTCTGATCACCACCGACAGCCAGGCGGGCCGTCGTAGTGATCCTCTCGATCAGCATATCGCGGCTCGATCTTTCCACCAAATCGGTAGCGCGCCGGAGCCCGTCTTCCCAACGCTCCGACATCGCAGCCACCGCCCGTGCCATGACAGCTTCATCTTCGTGACCAGGAAAACTGCGGAAGTTCGTTGGCCCGCAGATGTTCTCGGGCAGAGAATCCCAGATGGGACCAGATACCTCGCCGTTGCGCAGGATGCCGGTTACGACCGTACATAGAAAATCTCCCCCGTCCCAATCGGAAGCCAATCGAAAGCCGTACGGGTCTATGCCCGCAACCAGGAACACGCAGTCAAGTGTACTGGTTGCAGCGTTTCCGGATGCGATTAGCGTATGCTCGAAGGCCTGCCGTGCCCCCGGGACGCGCCGCCGGATTCGCTCAAGGACATCCAGTCGATCGTACTGAATGCCAAGTGAGAACCTACTCAGATCGGCGCCGTCGTACTCTAGGGTAGTGACAGCATCGCGGAGGAATTCTCGAATCGGACGAAGACTTGCGTGGCGAGTGAATCTGCGGGCAACATCATCCGCCAGCAGGTGATCAAATGACAGAAGCGCCGACTTGAGCACGGCAATCTCGATCACAGGACCGAGTACGAGCCGGTTTGTAAAAAACTCCGCCTCCGTTGTCGCAGGGACGGATGACTCTCGAATGTGCGCACCGGCCGGAGCATTACGCCGAATCCAACGTCGAACAGCTGACAGTTCAGCGCCTGCGACGGCGGTTGGCCGCTGGGTGACAGGATCCCTCGCCTGGACGTCGATCCCCTGAATGGTGATTGTACCGATTGGATCCAAGACGAATCTGCCCGTCGACCCAGGGATTTCCACGCTTAGATTGCCAGGTGTGTGTTCCGCACTCATCATGGGGCCAAGCAGACAGAGGATCTCCGCGTAGCGGCGGATGAGATATGGATCCACGTGAGCGCCACAGCGATTATTGAACTCGTTGGACGAGACGATTCGTGAACGTATCCGACCGCCGAGCGCCCGTGGAATCGTGTGCTCGATCCGCGTATCCGGTGGCAGCTCATCTTGAGTGAACAGGCAGGTTGCTGTTGGAACCAGGGCGCCAGGCGACGATGCCATCAGTAAGCTCCTTCCGCCCGCAGTCGAGCAGTGTTGAGTCGCATCTCTGTGCACCATTCTACAACTCGGCGCCGCCGTTGTCGTCAACGGCGGATCACACGTACCTACTGGCCTCGCCGCTGCCGGTGGGGCATGCTCCGGAGCTAGCCTGCGCCCCTCGCGTAGTCTTGACTCGGAGAGATCTGAGTCGATGAGCCATGGAGAGGGCGTGTTTCGAGTAGGCCACGACGTCCAGCCCGGATGGCTGGCCGTCCCAGCCAGGTCCCACGTCCCCCACAAGTAAGACAGGTCCCGGGGCGGATTGACAGCAACCAGCAGCAAGACATAATAACCAGGAGTTGTGAGGCGAGTTCGACACGGCTCGAGGGCTGCTGGAGCAGGGCAATGGGCGATGAACCCGGTCAGGTGCTGACGATCGACGAGCTCAGTACCTACCTGAAGATCCCAAAGTCAACCGTCTACAAACTGGCGCAGGAGGGGAAGGTCCCCTGCCAGAAGGTTGGACGCCACTGGCGGTTCCGGAAAGAAGCAATCGACCGATGGCTCGAGGAATCGAGGCCAAACGAGTCGAGCGGGGAGGGCGCCCCCTGATGGCTGAGCCGCTCGCAGATCAGATCCTTCGCCAAGCCGAACAGGCGTCGGAGCTCTACTTCCGCCTGGTCCTGGTCGTTGGAGCGGCTGGTAGCGGCAAGACCGTAGCAATGCAGGAGGTCCAAACCCGCATGGCGGCCCCGCTCATCAACGTCAATCTTGAGCTCTCTCGCCGCATGCTCGACATGACGGAGAGACAGCGCGCCTTACAGGTTGCGAGACTTCTGGAGGAGATCGCTGGCCAAGTGGGCGGCGATGTAGTTTTGCTTGATAACATCGAGATTCTCTTTGATGTCTCCCTGAAGCAGGATCCGCTCCGGCTTCTCCAGGGGATTTCTCGCAACAGGACGGTAGTAGCGACCTGGCATGGCACGCTTGAGAACGGCCTGGTTACGTATGCTAAGCCAGGGCATCCAGAGCACCAACGCTACGCGGTCCACGATTTCCTGGTCGTTGGTTCGGAGACAGTGGCGGGAGCATGACAAACCGGATTGCAGAGGAATGCAAGTGATGAAATACGGCGACCTGATTCAGTTTGAGGCCATCGAGAGTGTGGTTCAACTGCGGGATGCGGACGAAACGGCAGCCGCGCGTCACTTGGTGGACACCTACGTAATCTCTGAAGAAATGACGGAGCGCCTTACAAGCCTTGTCATTCCCCAGCTACAGATCGACCAGCCCATTGATAACAAGGGCCTTCTGGTCGTCGGAAACTACGGCACCGGTAAGTCGCACCTCATGTCCGTAATCTCTGGACTCGCAGAGCATCCCGAGTTTGCCGCTAGCTTGAGCAATCCGAGTGTGGCCACCGAAGCAGCCAAGATTGCTGGCAAGTTCAAGGTTGTGCGAACGGAAATCGGTGCAACGACAATGACCCTTCGGGACATCCTCGTTGCTGAACTTGAAGAGCGCCTTGCGTCTCTGGGTGTCAGCTACACCTTTCCGGATTCCAGCACGATCTCGGGCAACAAGCGGTCTTTCGAGGAAATGATGACTGCTTTCCATCAAGAGTACCCAGATCACGGGTTACTTCTCGTGGTGGATGAACTACTCGATTATCTGCGCACGCGCAAAGATCAAGAATTGATTCTAGATCTGAATTTCTTGCGAGAGGTCGGAGAGGTATGTAAGGATCTGCGATTTCGTTTCATCGCTGGCGTGCAGGAAGCCATTTTCGATAGCCCCCGTTTCTCCTTCGTCGCGGACAGCATCCGCCGAGTCAAGGACCGTTTTGAGCAGATCCTGATCGCCCGTAAGGACGTGAAATTTGTCGTATCAGAGCGGCTTCTTAAGAAGTCTGCGGAACAACTGGCTAAAATCCGCGACTACCTGACACCGTTCGCGAAGTTCTACGGCCACATGAATGAACGGATGGACGAGTTTGTCCGACTCTTCCCGGTTCACCCGGATTACATCGACACCTTCGAGCGCGTCACCGCAGTCGAGAAGCGCGAGGTGCTGAGGACTCTGTCGGTGGCGATGAAGCGGCTGCTGAACACAGATGTACCCACAGATCATCCCGGTCTCATCGCTTACGATAGCTACTGGAAGACTCTACGTGAGAACCCCTCATTCCGTGCGGTGCCAGACATCAAAGCAGTCATCGACTGCAGCCAAGTTCTCGAGTCCCGAATCGAGCAGGCGTTTACGCGCCCCGCATACAAGCCCATGGCCCGGCAGATCATCCAGGCCTTGTCTGTTCATCGCCTGACCACCGGCGACATCTATGCAGCCCTAGGGGCTACAGCCGAGGAGCTGCGGGACGGGTTGTGCCTGTTTCAGCCCGGCATCGAAGAACTCGGCGGCGTACCAGCTGATGACCTCCTATCGCAGGTCGAAACGGTGCTCCGTGAGATTCACAAGACCGTCAGTGGACAGTTCATCTCGTCCAATCCGGACAACCGTCAGTACTACCTAGACCTCAAGAAAACGGACGACTTTGACGCCCTCATTGAGAAGCGGGCGGATAGTCTCGACGACTCCCAACTCGACCGCTACTACTACGAGGCTCTCAAGCGAGTCATGGAGTGCACCGACCAGACCTATGTTACGGGCTACAAGATCTGGCAGCATGAAATCGAGTGGTTAGAGCGCAAAGCGGCAAGGGAGGGTTACCTCTTTTTTGGCGCGCCTAACGAGCGTTCCACAGCTGTCCCGCCGCGGGATTTCTACCTGTATTTCATCCAACCAAACTGGCCACCGCACTTCAAGGATGAGAAGAAAGCCGATGAGGTTTTCTTCAAACTGACGGGGGCTGACGATGCGTTCCGCTCTGCGCTGCGAAGTTACGCAGCTGCCCTCGACCTGGCGTCCACATCTTCCGGACACGCTAAAGGCACTTACGAGGCAAAGGCCAGCGGCTACAACGGCTTCCTGCAGCAACTGGTGAAGTGGCTCCAGGAACACATGACCTCCGCCTTTGAAGTTTCGTACCAGGGAAAGACGAAGCCGCTGCTAGCCTGGGTTAAGGGGAAGATCAGTGGAGGAGCACGGCTCAACGTTCGAGACGTCGTGAATACGGTGGCATCCGTCTGCCTCGGCACGCATTTCGACGAGCAGGCGCCGGAGTATCCAACCTTCTCCGTACTGATCACCGGAACCACCCGGCCGTTGGCAGCCCAAGACGCGTTGCGTGCCATCGCCGGTCAGAACATGACCAAACAGGCGACCGCGGTTCTCGACGCACTCGAATTACTCGACGGCAATAGGCTCGATGCGTATCGCTCTAAGTACACCAAGCACATTCTGCAGCTCTTAAAAAAGAAGGGACATGGCCAGGTTATCAATCGCTCCGAGTTGATACAGGAGGTGCAGGGCGTTGAATTCTACGCCCCGCAATCTCTGCGGTTAGAGCCGGAATGGGCGGTTGTATTGCTGGCAGTGCTGGTCTACTCGGGAGAACTAGTCCTGGCGATTCCAGGCAAGAAGTGCGACGCAACCGGTCTATCGGAGATCGCCGCGACGTCCGTCGACGAACTCGTGCAGTTTAAGCATGTTGAACAGCCAAAGGACTGGAATGTACCGGCGCTCAAGGCGATGTTTGAACTCCTGGAGCTCGCACCAGGAAACGCACAGCTTGTTACACAAGGCAAGGACGTGCCGGTCCAGGAGCTTCAGAAGGCAGTCACCCGCGCGGTGGAGCGGCTCGTTCTGGTTCAGCAACATCTCCAGAGTGGCCTACCCTTCTGGGGGCGTAATCTGCTTGGCGAGGAAGAGGGCAGCACTCTACGCTCGCGCCTGGATGAGACCAAGACGTTTCTGGAATCGCTGCAGGCGTACTCCACGACCGGTAAGCTCAAGAACTTCCGTTACGACGCGGCCGAGGTAACCGCCCACAGGGACGGCCTCAAGGCGCTTGGCGAGATCGAGTCTTTGCAGGAACTCGTGGCTGACCTAGGCCCCACAGCTTCGTACCTATCCACCGCCGAGGCTGTATTACCCGAGAACCACGACTGGCTAGGCGAAATGAAGACGACGCGCGACACGGTTTTGGCGCAAATTTCAGATCCGGCCAAGCGAACTGCCGCCACATTCCGCCAGCAAGCTCTTGGCAAGTTCGCAGCATTGAAGAAGGCGTATGTTGCCGCATACCTCGCGATGCACACGCGGGCACGGTTGGGCGTGAATGAGGACAAGGCTAAGTCCTCCCTGATGCGCGACAGCCGCTTGGATACGGTGCAGAAGCTCTCGACCATTGATCTGATGCCACGACAGCACTTGACCGACTTCCAGAATCGCTTGGCCGGCCTGAAAAGTTGCTTTGCCCTGAACCAGCAGGAACTCGACGTTTCGCCCGTGTGCCCGCATTGCTCGTTCAAGCCAAGCGCAGAACCGACTGCGGCTCCCGCCAAGGCGACGCTCACCTCATTCGACGGCGAACTGGACAGGCTGGTTGACGCCTGGACGCAAACGCTGCTCACGAACCTTGAGGATCCCACGACACGCGAAAACCTGGACCTGCTCAAGCCCAAGCCTCGGAAACTGGTCGATGCCTTCATGAAGGAACGGGCACTGCCGGAGGACCTCTCGCATAACTTCATCCATGCCCTCAAGGAGGTGCTTTCCGGGCTCGTCAAGGTTCCGGTCAAGACGGAGGATCTGCGTGCGGCGCTCCTGGCCGGCGGCTCGCCGGCAACGCCGGCTGAGATGAAGAAGCGGTTTGAGGAATACCTGGATCAACTGACCAAAGGCAAGGAACCCGGCAAGGTCCGCATCGTGCTGGAGTAGGAACGTGAAGTTCATCCACACAGCAGACTGGCAGATAGGAAAACCGTTCGCCGGAATCAGTGATACGCACAAGCGATCGCTGGTTCAGCAGGCGCGGATTGAGGTGATTGAGCGAATCGGCCTCGTCGCAAAGGATGCCGGTGCGGCCTTCGTCCTCGTGGCAGGCGACCTGTTCGACTCACCCAGCGCAAACAAGGCAACCGTGTCGACTGCTTGCAGTGCGATCGGGCAGATGAAGTTGCCCGTCATTGTCATTCCGGGAAATCACGACCATGGGGGTCCTGGAAGCGTGTGGGAACAAGAGTTCTTCCTGCGTGAGCAAGCTGCTCTGGCTCCCAATTTGAAGGTGTTGCGTGAGCCTTCACCCTATGAGCTCGAGTCCGCGGTGATCCTGCCGTGTCCGCTCTTGCGCCGGACCGTCTGCAGTGACCCCACAGAGTGGCTGCGGGGTTCAGATGTCTACGCGGAACTGCCCACTGACAAGTCACGCATTGTCCTGGCTCACGGCAGCACGCAAGATTTCTCGGGACAATGGGATGACGACGAGGAAGGCCACTCTTCGACCAACCTGATTGATCTTGCGCGATTACCCGCCTCAGAGGTTGATTACATCGCACTGGGCGACTGGCACGGGACGAAACAGGTGAGCGCAAAGGCGTGGTTTTCCGGCACTCCCGAGCTCGATCGTTTTCCCAAAGGTGGTGACCACGATCCGGGAAACACCTTGGTCATTGAGGTGCAGCGCGGAGGAATTCCGCAAGTCATCAAGTCTGCGACGGCGAAGCTGCGATGGAGCGAGCTCGTGTTTGATTGTGCTGACGATACCGCACTGAACAAACTTGAGGATCGCCTAGTTGGTCTGTTGGGACAGCGTGCCAATGAAGACCTCCTACGGCTCGTACTGACTGGTTCTATCGGTATCGCGGCGTCTCATCGCCTTGAGCAGATCCTGGAATCACTGGACGCCCGTCTCCTACGGCTGAAACTGGCCAACCAAACGCGCATCGCGCCTACGGAGAAGGAGATTCAAGCCCTCACACAGCGTCGGTCGGATCCTCTGATCGCAAACGTGGCAAGACAGCTCGTGGAGCTATCGGGCGGCGACGGTGATGATGTCGAGGTTGCCCGCATCGCATTGCGTGAGCTTCACGCATCCTGTATGCAGGAGGCGTCATCATGAAGCTGCTCTCCGCGACGGTTCGCAACTATCGGATCCACCACGATCTCAATGTGGATTTCGATCAGACCAGAACATTGATTGGGGGGGCGAACGAAACCGGGAAGAGCACGCTCATTGAGGCTATCCACCGCGCGCTGTTTCTGAAATCGACGGTTACAGGCGAGAGTCAAGAGAGCATGAGTTCAACTCTCTTCCCGGGCCACCCCGAAGTCGAGGTCCGGTTCACGGCGCGCGGCTCAGAATACCATGCGACAAAGCGGTTCAGCGGTCAGAGCGGAACCACGCAGTTGGTCCAGCTGGGCGGGCAGACGTGGCGTGGAGAAGAAGCCGAGTCCCGCTTGGCAGCACTTCTTGGGGTGGAGGAGGCGAGCGGTGGACGAGGAATCCTCGCTCGAGTCTCCCAGCAGTGGTCTCATCTTTGGGTGTGGCAGGGCATGAGCGGAGACGACCCCGCTGAACATGCTGCTTCCCAGCAGACCCATCTACTGCAGCAGTTGCAGCAAACGGGTGGGGCCGTCGCCATGCAGTCCGAACTCGATGGAAGGTTGGCGATTCGATTCGCCGAGGCCAAGGACCGGATTTTCGTTCGCGCTGGAAGCGCCAGGCGTGGATCAGACCTGGATCAGGCGCAGTCAGAAGCGAAACAGGCAGAGGCAGTCCGAGCTACCGCTTCAGAACGACTTGGCCGGCTACTCCAGGCCGTCCAGAACTTTGAAGAGTCCTCATCCACAATCCAACGCGCGACATCGGATCTTGAGGAACTTGGCCGGCAACGGCAAAGCGTTAACGAGCAAATATCACAAGCCGAAATGCTTAAACAGGTCGACAAGGAGCAGGCATCGGCCCTTGATCGAGCCGCAGAGGAGCTGACGGCCTACGAGGGAATTGACAAGAACATCAATGAACTCAGGGAGTCGATCAGTTCTCTGCAGAAGTCCTTGGAGCCAAGACAGGAAGAGGAAGGACGCCTTGAATCCGCTCTCGCTGTTAGACGCAAGAGGACCACTGACGCTGAGCGCGAATACGACGGAGCTTTAAAGAAGACTCGCGAGGTACGCCTTCGACGAGAGTTGGCCATAGCCTATCTGACTCGACTCGAGAAGGAAGCCCGTCATAAGGAGCTCCAAGCACGCCTTGAACGCGTGCGGACGCTCGACAAGGATATCGAAGGGCTTCGTGAGCAGATAGCACAGCTTGCCTCGATTGCACCGGAAGATCTTGAGGCGCTGCAAGACCTGGAAAACAAACTAGCCCGGGCTTCCGCCGCGTTGAATGCCATGGCTGCCGAAGTTGAAGTCATTTCGGCCGATCAACCTGTGCGCGTCGGCGATGCCGAACTAACCGCCGGCGCGAGTCATACCGTCTCCGAACCAACGGAAGTAGCNNCCTGGAGGCGGTGAAGGCCTGGCCAACGCCCGCCAGGAGGTGCGTACGCTCCGAGAGAATCTGCAGCGATCCCTGGATGAGTATGGCGTGGAGTCGATTGCGAAGGCATCAGAGGTGGTGGCACGCAGAGCTAATCTGCAATCCAAGGTGGATAGCGCCGAAGCTGCTCTTGAAGAGCTGGATGCCGATGATCTGGCAGAAGTGTGCGGCAGCGCGAAGGACGAACTCACCGCCGCTGAAGCAGAAGTAAAACGCCGCATGGATCAGGTACCTGATGCGGAACAGCCGTCAACCATGGCGGACGCGAAAGCGTGTCGGGATCGCGAGGAGGCTGCTCTCGCTGCCGCCGAATCCAGCGAAGCGGGCTTGAAGGCCGCCCGGGATACGCTTCAGCAGGAACAGGGCGAGCTTGAGAATGAGTTGAGCACCTTGCGCGACACCATCACAGGGGAGAAGCAACAGCTCACGGGTTTTGAAGCCCAGTTGAAGTTGCTGCTCGACAACCATGGCGATGACGAGGCCCGCACCAAGGAGCTAGAAAAAGCCCGTAAATCCCAAAGGGATGCAGAGGCCGCCCTTGCCGAGACTCGTGCGGCCCTTGAAGCCCTGCAACCCGATCTGCTGGAGGCAGATCGAGAACGATTGCAGCGGGCTTGGGATGAGACGGAGCGACAGAAACAGGAAGCCCAAACCCGACGAGCCGTCAGTCAAGCCGCTCTTCGCTCGGACGGCGCCGATGATCCCCATGCCGACCTTGCCCGGGCGGGGGCTCGGCTGGAGTCCGCTACAGAACATCTTGAGGCGGTCAGTCGCAAGGCCAAGGCAATTGCACTCATCGATAAGCTGTTTCAGCGGGAGCAGCGCGCTCTGGCCGATCAGTTTTCTCAACCTCTGGCTCTGAGAATCACCGGCTATCTCCGGTGCCTGTTCGGCCCGGATGCCCAGGCTGTCGTGACGTTTGAGAATAACACTTTCAAGAGCATACAACTCGTGCGGTCCGCCCAGGGCGGCGCCATGTCCTTTGAGAAGCTAAGTGGAGGAACCCGTGAGCAGGTCGCTGCAGCGGTCCGCCTGGCCATTGCCGAGTTGTTGGCGGCTGACCACGACAACTCCCTGCCAGTCGTTCTAGATGACGCATTTGCCTACTCCGACCCGGAACGCGTAAACACGCTGCAGCGAATGTTGGATCTCGGCGCTTCGCGCGGGCTGCAGATCATCGTGATTACCTGCAATCCATCCGACTATGCGGCCTTGGGCGCCCGGCAGATTATTCTGCCTTCTGCCCCCTTCCAAAGCGTGCGACCTTCAGCCGATTCCCCGCCTGTCGTCAGCGGAAACGCGAACACGACGGAAATCGCCACCGCGGCCCCCCCTGTCGATCCCGCTTCCGTAACAGATCAGGACTGCGAGCATTTCCTGGCGGTGCTGTCTAATCTGGGGGGGAAATCCGGGAACGTATCGCTCAGAGAACACCTGGGCTGGGACGAGGAACAATACGCAGCCGTAAAGGACCAGTTGATTGACCGAAACCGCATCATTCCCGGAAAGGGACGGGGTGGGAGCGTGATCTTAAAGACGTAGCACCACGGAGTGTAGCATGCCGCAGGGCGCACTGACAGAAGACATCGCGATCGAAGCGATTCGCGCTTTCTTCCGCGAGAAGCCGTTCCTCTTCTTCGGAACTGGCATGTCGTGCGCACTGGATACCCGTTTCGGCATGCCGGCATTGAAGACTGCTCTTCTTGATGGTATGGGCGATCAGATCCTCGAAGCCGCCCAACAAACGCAATGGGATACGGTGAGGGACGCATTGGATAACGGTGCGGACCTCGAGTCCTCGCTGGACGCGGTTACCGACCAGACTCTGCTCCAGACAATAACTCGGTTAACTGGGGCGTTCGTCGCATCGGTCGATCGCGCAGCGGCCCTTCAGATCGCGCAAGGTGGCTCAACGTGGCCTGCCACGCCTTTGATAAAACGGTTGGTCGATACACTCCCCGAAGGGGATCGGATTCTCCACGCGTTGACCCCGAACTACGATATGCTGCTGGAGTACGCGTGCGATCACGTAGGTCTGCCGTACACCAACGGCTTCGTTGGTGGCGTTCAACGGTCTGTAGATTGGGCCGCAGTTGACCGCTCCATGCGGCAGCCGCAGCGTGTGCTGCATGCCACCCGCTACCGGACTGTCTACAAGCCACGCAAGCACATTCGTTTATACAAGGTGCATGGATCACTTAATTACTTCTTCCACGATAATGCAGTTGTCGAAAACAATGCATGGATGTGGAATCCGCCACCGCTCGCGGAGCGGGTCATGATCACGCCCGGCCTATCGAAGTACCAAACGCTTCAACGCTATCGCCAGGAGCTATTGCAGTCTGCCGACAACGCCATCGAGAAGGCTAGTTGCTTCCTCTTCCTCGGGTATGGTTTCAATGACTCCCATCTTCAGGAGTACATCCAGCGCAAACTTATTGCGCAAGCCTGCAACGGACTGATTGTGACGCGGGACTGCAATCCTCGCATCGACGCGATTCTGGCGCAGGCTGCCAATCTCTGGATTGTCTGTCGGTCAGATGAAGAAGGGGCGGAGGATACGCGGGTATTCAACAGCCAGTACGACGACTGGCTCTCCATCCCTGGACACAAGCTCTGGGATATTGGCGAGTTTACGACACGGATATTGGGAGGCTGACCATGTCGATTTTTACTTTTGACGCGTCACATGCCCTTGGAAGAGTGCGTGCTGTCGATACACGCCGCGTCAGCATCCAGGTTAACAGCGATGAGGATCTACGCAAAGCTCGCGTCGGTCAGCTCGTTGCGCTCGCTTTGCCTGGTGCCATTGAAGCGTGGCTCATCGGCTTGATCGACAAGGTCGTCAAGACGCCAGTCTTGGAGCAAGCCGACCCGTTAGCTCCTGAAGAGGACGCTACGGATGCNNATGCAGACCTAGATCTTCCGCGTGAGAGCGTCCTCAACACGGTCCGGCTGACCCTGGTTGGCACCGTCGGGCTCGACAAGGACAATCATCCCCGCTTCTCACGGTCGCTCGTGCAAGTCCCGGAAATCGATGGCGAATGCCAGATTCTCCGTGATGCGCAGCTTCAGACGTTTATGAATCTGCTGTCGGCCGAAGGAAAGACAGAGCACTCGCTCGCCATGGGTAAGTACACCATTGATGAGAGCGCCACCGCGTATCTCGATGGGAACAAGCTCTTCCAACGGCACGCGTCGCTGTTAGGCAGTACGGGATCTGGCAAATCCTGGACGGTAGCCTCGATCTTGGAACAAGCGGCCACGCTACCTTCGGCAAACCTGATCGTGTTCGACCTCCACGGAGAATACCGCGAACTCACGTACGCGAGGCATCTACGCATTCCGGGACCGGAAGAGCTTGGCAAGACAGACGACGCATTGCTTTTCTTACCCTACTGGCTCCTCAATGCTGAGGAATTGCAGGCGATGTTCATCGATCGCAGCGAGTTCAGCGCGCACAATCAGGTCATGGCGTTTCAGGATACCGTTGTGTCCAAGAAGAAGCAGACGCTTGAAACGCTGAAGAAGACGGACGTGCTGAACGCCTTCACGCTCGATAGCCCGATCCCGTTTGCGATCGCAGACATTATAGCAGAGCTCCGTAGACTGAACGAGGAGAAAGTCCCCGGCGCGAAGGCTGGAACTGACAAGCAGGGCCCGTTCTTTGGGCAGTTCAGTCGCCTGCTCGTTCGCCTGAGCAGCAAGGTGAGCGACAAGCGATACGGCTTTTTGTTTCAGGCTCCCGATGCCGAGCACGAGTATGACGCAATGGCGGCCACCATGACGCGTTTGATGGACTACTCCGCGGCCAAGGCCCAGGTGAAGGTCATCGACTTCTCCGAGGTCCCGGCGGACATCTTGCCCGTCATCGTGGGCCTTGTTGCTCGGCTCATCTATCAGGTGCAATTCTGGACGGATCGCGACAAACGCAAGCCGATGGCTTTCGTGTGCGATGAGGCCCATCTCTACCTGCCCAAGAGAGAAGGACGTAATCCCGTGGAGCAGCGGGCCATCGAGAACTTCGAGAAAATAGCGAAAGAAGGCAGGAAATACGGTGTTGCGATGATGATCGTGAGTCAGCGGCCTTCCGATGTCAGCACCACGATTCTGAGTCAGTGCAACAACGTCATTGCGCTGCGGCTCACCAACGGTGATGATCAGGCTACGGTTAAAGGGCTCATGCCGGAGAGCCTCGAGGGGCTCATGGACACGCTTCCGATCCTCGACATCGGAGAGGCCTTAGTCGTGGGTGACGCGGTGCTTTTGCCAAGCCGGATGCGGATAGCGCCGCCGACGGAAAAGCCGCTCAGCGCGACAGTCGATTTCTGGGACGAATGGAACGAGACGCCGGTAGCCCCAGACCTGGCGAAGGCAGTCGAGAATATGCGGAAACAGAGCAGATCATGAAACGTGACGATCCGCTAGCCCTTTGTGACTGTGCGAGCGACAGACCAGGGTCTGGGCACGTAGAACGGCGGAGGCCGATAGGTGAAGCATAACGATGGCTAGGAACCCAGATCAAGACACGCTGTTTGAGGACGCTGCGGACCGCGAAGCACAGGGGCCGGTGGAATGCCTCGGCATGAGGTTCGAGAACGACGAGGCTCGCCGGGTGTACTTCCTCGACAAGCTCCGTGAGAAGCTCCAGGATCCAGAGTTCCGCAAGATCGAGGGGTTTCCCATAGGCGAGGATGAGGACATTCTCGCACTGTCCGATCCGCCCTACTACACCGCCTGCCCGAACCCGTTCCTCGGCGATTTCATCAAGCATTGCGGCAAGCCGTATGATCCCGACACTGACGACTACCGGCGCGAACCCTTCAGTGCGGACATAAGCGAGGGCAAAACCGATCCCATCTACAATGCCCACACCTACCACACGAAGGTGCCTCACAAAGCGATCATGCGATATATCCTCCACTACACGGCCCCGGGCGATGTTGTTCTCGACGGCTTTTGTGGTACTGGTATGACCGGTGTTGCGGCACAACTCTGTGGCGACGCTGATACCGCTCGGGCCCTTGAGCACTCGGATCATACGAGCATAGGCGACAACAGTGCCTCCCCAAGAACAGTCGGCACGAGGCACACGATTCTCAATGACCTCTCGCCTGCAGCGACGTTCATTGCGTCCAACTACAACCTCCCAACAAATATACATGCCTTCCAGCGCGAAGCGCAGCGCCTACTTAAGGTGTTCGAGAAAGAGTACGGCTGGATGTACGAAACGGCACATGCACAAGGAAAGGGCAAGGGCCGTATCAACTACACCGTCTGGTCTGACGTCTTTCGCTGCGCCGAGTGTCAGTCCGAGATCGTATTTTGGGACGCGGCGGTCGAGAAGGGCGAAGTGAACGACGATATAGTGTGTCCGGCATGCGGTGCCACAACGAACAAACGAGGACTCGATCGCGCGACCACGAGCGTTCTTGACGCAACCCTTGGCCAAGTCATTCCGAAAGCTAAACGAGTCCCAGTGCTGATCAACTATAGCATGGGTGGTGTCACGTATGAGAAGCGAGCTGACGCAGCGGATCTTGAAGTCTTGCGGAGGGTCGACAAGGAGCCAATACCCGGCTGGTATCCTACACGCCGCATCGATGACGACATTGACCTCTGGTATGAGCGAGACTACCGGAGCCTTGGCATTTTCAGTGTCGATGCTTTCTTCGCTCGACGAAGCCTGATCATGGTCTCGTTTTTCTATCGTGAAATCATGCAATCTAGAGGACGGCTTAGGGCGTTCCTATGGTTTTGGTTTCAGTCAGTACTGATGGGCTTCACGCTGTTGAATCGCTATCTTAAGAACGCGTTTTCGCAAGTGAACCGGATTCTCAGCGGCACGCTTTACATAGGCGCAATGCAGTCCGAGGTCACCCCATGGTATGCCTTGGCGGGCAAGATTCGGCGCCTAAACGCCTTCTCCCGGATCGCGACGCCAACCAGTTGCGTATCTACCAGTTCCAGTGCGAGTCTGACGCTGCCCGACAACTGCATTGATTATATCTTCACGGACCCACCATTTGGCAGCAATATCATATATTCAGATCTCAGTATTGTGTGGGAGTCGTGGTTGAAGCTATCGACGAACACAAGCGACGAGGCAGTCGTCCATCGTCGCAAGAAGCAGGCGGCGTCTACGCTCCCTGACTACACGCACTTGATGTCGGCGTGCTTTGGAGAGATGTTTCGTGTTCTCAAGCCGGGTAGGTGGATAACGGTAGAATTTCACAATTCCAGAAACAGTGTGTGGAACGCGATTCAAGAGGCGCTCCTGAGGGCCGGCTTTGTCATCNNCCACTTGACAAGAAGCTACACACATTTAAGCAGGTCACAACGGCCGGCGCCGTCAAGCAGGATCTCGTCATTTCGGCGTATAGACCCAATGGTGGGCTGGAAGAGCGCTTCAAGTTGAAAGCCGGTACGGATGAAGGTGCGTGGGACTTTATCCGAACGCACTTGAAGCAGTTGCCGGTCTTTGTGATGAAGGACGGTCAGACCGAGGTACTCGTAGAACGGCAAGACTTTTTGCTTTTCGACCGCATGGTCGCATTCCACGTCCAACGAAATGTCACCGTCCCACTATCAGCTTCAGAATTCTACGCTGGTTTAGAGCAGCGATTTTCCGAACGCGATGGCATGTACTTTCTCCCGGAGCAGGTGGCTGAGTACGACAAGAAGCGAATGACGGTCAAGGAAGTTCTTCAGCTCCAGTTGTTCGTGACAGATGAAGCGTCTGCCATTCAATGGCTGAAGCAGCAGTTNNCCTTCGTTCATGCAAGAGATAGGGGGATGGCACAAGAGCGAAAGAATGCTTGAGCTCGATGAGCTTCTTGGACAGAATTTTCTGCGTTGCGACGGCAAGAGCGACGTGCCGAGTCAAATCCACAGCTACCTGTCGACCAACTTCAAGGAGTTTCGGAACAAGCCCAAGGATGATCCGGGCCTGCGTGCCAAGGCCAAAGACCGGTGGTACGTGCCAGACCCGAACAAGGCTGGCGATCTGGAGAAGCTCCGCGAACGCGCCCTGCTTCGCGAGTTCTGGGAGTACCTACCCGCCGGCTACAAGCCCGCGAAGCCCGACTCACAGGAGGGATTCATCCCCGGGCTTGAGCCGAAGGCTGCTCCGATCCCCAAGGGCAAGAAGATGAAGGTGATTCGATTGGAGGCTGTCCGAGCCGGTTTCAAGCAGTGTTGGCAGAACCGTGACTACCGCACGATCATCGCCGTAGCCCAGCGCATCCCGGAAAGCGTGCTCCAGGAAGATCCCAAGCTCCTTATGTGGTACGACCAGGCGCTGACGCGGACAGGGGGTGACTAATAGCGATGGCCAGCGGCGGTACGGACCAGCTCTTCGATGGTACGGCGAAGTGCAGCAATGACTGCCTGGGCCAGCATTTCGCCAGCTTGGCAGACTGCCGGGCACACTTCGGCCGCGCGCTGGCGGCGAAGCTGCAAGACGGCGAGCTGAGGAATACCGAGGGATTTCCGCTCACCGACGATGAGACCATCCTGCGCCTGTCCGATCCGCCGTACTTCACCGCATGTCCGAATCCGTTTATGGCAGACTTCGTGAAGGCCTTCGGCCGGCCGTACGAGCCGGAAACGGACGTCTATCACCGCGAACCGTTCGCCACGGATGTGAGCGAGGGCAAGAACGACACTATCTACATGGCCCACAGCTACCACACAAAGGTGCCGTACAAGGCCATCCTCCGCTACATCCTGCACTACACGGAGCCGGGTGACATCGTCTTCGACGGATTCTGCGGCTCGGGAATGACGGGCATCGCGGCAACGCTGTGCAGCCAGGCCGATGCGGAGACACGGGCAACGGTCGAGGCGCAGATGCCCGGCGTCAAATGGGGCCCGCGGCTGGCCATTCTGACCGACCTCAGCCCAGCAGCGGCGTTTATTGCCTACAACTACAACACCGTCGTCGATGCGCAGCAGTTCGAAGCCGAGGCAAAGCGGCTGACTCAGCGGATGGACGATTCGCTCGGCAAGCTTTACCGCACCGCGATCCCCCGGACCGGTGCAACTACGCGCGATGGCAGCCGATTGGCGGGCAAAATCAACTACACGGTTTGGTCCGACGTGTTCACCTGTCCGAACTGCACCGAGCGGCTGGTCTTCTGGGAATACGGCGTCGACAAGGCCGATGGCGAGCTGGCCATTCTGAGCAGTTTCCCCTGCCCCAAGTGCGAGGCGGAGCTCACTAAGCGGGCCATGGACACGGTATATGAAACCCGCCACGATCCGCTAACGAAAAACGTGTGTCGCCAAAAGGCGAGAGTCCCCGTTCTGATCAGCTACCTGAACGGCAAGAGCCTGCGCAACAAGTCCCCCGACGAAGCGGACCTGCGCCTTGTCTCCGAAATAAACCTGGGCGCGGCCGACGCGCTGCTGCCAGTGGTGCCGTTGCCCGACGGGACGCTGTCGTATGGCAACCGCAAGGACGGGATGACGCACCTGCACCACTACTACACGCCCCGCAACTTCCTGACGCTGGCGAATATGGTCTCCGGGTGCGAGGGTGATCTCTGGCGTCAGCTTGTGCTCGTCGTGCAGTCGATCTCGGTGCGGCTGTGCTCGATGATCACGGGCTACCAACTCGGCAAGCGGGGTAACGTGCCAATGACGGGGACGCTTTACGTCGGGTCGCTCGTGGCTGAGGCAAACCCGCTCAAATCGTTCGAGGGCAAAGTTCGGGATTTCTCGAAGGTTTTCGCGGCGCTCGGGCAACGTAACGTGGTCGGGTGCGGTTCATCCACGGATCTGCGGAAGATCCCGAGTGACTCCGTTGATTACATCTTCACGGATCCTCCGTTCGGCAACAACCTCAACTACGCCCAGCTCAACAGCCTCTGGGAAGCCTGGCTGGGATGCTTCACGAATACGCAGCGCGAGGCGATCGTTGATACCGGTACTGGCCGCGACCTCGCCTTCTATGAAAAGGCCCTGAAGGACTGCATCCGCGAGTTCAACCGCATCCTCAAGCCCGGCCGGTGGATGACCGTCGTCTTCCACAACTCAAAGAACGCGGTCTGGAACGCCATTCAGACTGCGATCTGGGAATCGGGCTTTGTCATCGCCGACGTACGGACATTGGACAAGAAGCAGGGAACGCCCAAACAGGTCAACAGCCAAAACGCCGTCAAGCAGGACTTGGTGATCTCCGCCTATAAGCCGGCCGTCCAGTTGGAAAAACGGCTGACGCTTGAAGCAGGGACGCCCGAATCAGCATGGGACTTCCTCCGTAGCCATCTGAGCCAATTGCCAGTGTTCGTTACGGCCGGGGGCAGGGTGGAGGTAGTTGCTGAACGCCAGGACTTCCTTCTTTTCGATCGGATGGTCGCCTTCCACGTTCAGCGAGGCATCGGCGTGCCCATCTCGGCGGCCGAGTGCTATGCCGGTCTCGCCCAGCGATTCCCGCAACGTGATGGGATGTACTTCCTGTCCGAGCAGGCTGCCGAATACGACAAGAAGCGGCTGACGGTGGCGGAGATCAAACAGCTCGAACTTTTCGTCACGGATGAATCTTCGGCAATCCAGTGGGTTCGGCAGCATCTCCGGGAGCGCCCGCAGAGCTTCCAGGAATTGCATCCGCAGTTCACTCGCGAGACGGCCGGCTGGCACAAGCATGAGAAACCCCTGGAATTGCGGGCCCTGCTTGCGCAGAACTTCCTCTGTTACGACGGACAGGGCGAAGTACCCAGCCAGATTCACGCGTATCTTTCGTCCAACTGGCACGAGCTTCGCGGTCTCGCCAAGGACGACGCGGCGTTGCGGGCTAAGGGCCAGGGCAGGTGGTACGTACCTGACCCCAACAAGGCAGCAGACCTTGAGAAGCTCCGCGAAAGATCGTTGCTTAGAGAATTCGAGGAGCTCTGCCAGTCAAAGCAGAAACGACTGAGCGTCTTTCGGCTCGACGCCATGCGGGCAGGCTTCAAGCACTGCTGGCAGAACCGCGACTACGAGAGAATCATCACTATGGCTCGGCGCATTCCCGAAAGCGTACTCCAAGAGGACCAGAAACTCTTGATGTGGTACGACCAAGCCCTGACCCGTATGGGAGATGAGGCATGATCACCAAGTGGAAGGTATTCAACTTCAAGTCAGTTCGGAAAGAGACGGAGCTTGATTTCGCTCCACTGACCATATTCGCTGGTGCGAACAGCAGCGGCAAGAGCACGATTATTCAGTCGATCCTCCTGGTAGCGCAAACCGTGGCGCACCGTGTAAGCTCTCGGTCTGTCATCCTAAACGGGGCCCTGGCACGCCTCGGCCAATTCGACGACGTCTGCTCTGCGGGTAGCGAAGCGAACCAGATCGTCGTCGGCTTTGAGTGCGACGCGCCACCGAACACGGGCCGGCCTGCCTTCCCGGATGCTAGCGCAATGCGCGGAGAGCCGTTCTTCTATAGGTATCCTGAAGGCCCCGTTGAACACGTTGCATGTGACCTGTCTTTCGATGCCGATCCATCAAGCCCTCGACGCGATGTCCTCCAGCTGCAACCACGACTATTCAGCACGATTCTGTCTTCGCGCGGGCGACTGGATGACAGTGACCCCGACTCAGCAGCGTCCTGCCGTATCGCAATTGTGAATGTCGAGCACACAGGTGAAACCCAAACTAGCAAGATGAGACGACTCGGATTGGGTGAGCTTGGTAGTGATGCGGCAAGAGACAGCTTGGAGTGGAATGTCGATTTGGATGAGGCATCGCTCGAGGAGATACATGATCGGCTGCCGACTGGTGATCCTGTTGGGTGCCTCCTCCGGCACTTCGTGCCTGCCAGCCTATCGCTTCGGATCGATCGCACTGTTGAAGATTCACGATTAGCAGGTGCACTTCTCTGTGAAGCACGCCCCATTATGCGGCGACGGCGCCCTTCCCGAGCGGATGAGATTCTGATCTCTGATGCAGCCATCGATGTGCTTCGCGGTGAGTTGAGGAAGTTTCCTGGTGGAGACGACAGGCGAGAAGAGGTCTTGGAGCATCTGTGTGCGGTTAGAGAGGGGCAGCTTCTCACCGTCGGCGCTTGGTTGGATCACGTCCGAGATTTGCCAGACTCCATCCGTTATACGCTCCGCCGTAGTCTCGGGGGCGATCCGGACCTCCGTGATCGGCTCGCGAAGGCACTTCAGCATGACAAGAAGCCCGATTATGAACTGGTTCCCCACCGGCTTCCGGAGGTGTTAGCAGCTGGCATTGGATACATCGAGCGCCTTTTCACGACTTCCCTCAAGTATCTGGGCCCGCTGCGCGATGAGCCCAAAGCGATGTACCCATTGTCTGGAGTCCACGATCCATTCGATGTCGGGCTTCGCGGTGAACGTACTGCGGCCGTCCTTGATATCCATAAGGCTCGTCAGATTTGGTATATCCCAAGCAGCCAGTTTGGGAACTCGGAAGTAGATTCGTCCCGAGCCCTTCGATCACTTGAAGCGGCAGTCGTGGATTGGCTCCAGTATCTCGGTGTTGCCGATTCTGTGAAAAGTCAAGATCGTGGGAAGTTTGGTCACGAGCTGAAGGTCTATCTTGGCGACAATGCGAGAGCTCACGACCTGACGCATGTAGGTGTGGGTGTCAGTCAAGTGCTGCCTATTCTCGTGATGAGCCTGCTCGCGGAACCGGACACGACACTGATCTTCGAGCAGCCGGAACTACACCTGCACCCGAAAGTCCAGACGCTGCTGGGTGATTTCTTTTTGTCAATGACCGCGCTGGGAAAGCAGTGCATCGTCGAAACCCACAGCGAATATCTGATCAACCGACTACGCTTTAGAACAGCCGCTGCGATGAAGAGCAACCCGTGGGTCTCGGCCACGAAGGTCTATTTCGTCGAACGGCCACCAGATGGCTCAATCTTTCGAGAAGTGAAGATTAACGAATACGGCGCAATCCTAGACTGGCCCGAAGGCTTCTTCGATCAGACGCAAAGGGAAGCAGAGGAGATTCTCCGGGCGGCCATGCAAAAAAAGAAGATGGGTCGCGATCGGGGCACTAGACATGAATAACGTGGTGCAACTCGCAGTCGATCCTCATCTAATGTGTCTGCCCAATCCCTGCAGATCTGCGGATCAGATCGAGCTTTTCGTCGACTCCCTTTTGGGCTGGAGCGAGATCGTCCACCGTCAAGACACGCACATATTGATGGCGGACGTAGTGCGTATCGCGCTGCTAGACGACAACGAATACCCGTATCCTCATCGTTTGCGAGAGATCCTGAAGAGGTGTCGCTACGATGCAGTTGATCACGAAACCGTGTGCAGGGTGGCCCAGAACATAGTCGACAGCATGCCATCCCTCGAGGACTACTTTGGAATTCGATGCGTCCTTTACGAAGAGAAGTGCACTCAGATACTGCCACC
>NPIF01005313.1_pt1 | contig 29543 bp, 13 predicted proteins | sample 8637461 | NCBI WGS metagenome assembly NPIF01 (sample SAMN07420641, study PRJNA396082) | bioreactor metagenome | isolation source: sample BR12 brine-fed electro-methanogenic bioreactor BR | place: Japan: Kochi | collected 2016-12-09
CCGACCAACCCCTTCCGAGTGACCCACCCCTATGTACTGGGCACACCCGACCCGGTCAACCCGAAGCGGCCTGGATTCTAACCACACTTTGGCGGTAAATGGTGAACGCCTCGCCGCAAAAGCACGGCGAACCCAGTCCGATGTGCGGATAAGTTACCACCAACCCGCGCTTCGAACGGTGCCCGAACCTTCGCCCGTGCGGAGAAGGCTCCGCAGAAGTCTTCGCCGATGCGGGAGTGCTCAGCGAATGCCGAGCCGCTTCATCCGCTCGCTCAGAGTGGTCGGCTTCATGCCGAGGAGCTCGGCCGCGCGGCGCTGGACGTCGCCGCACTCGCCCATCGCCCAGCGGATCAAGGAGCGCTCGTACTCCTCGACGGCCTCGTGGAAGGTCGCCCCGGTCGGAAGAGGCTGCGCCCCCGCCCCGCCCCGGAAACGCCGCAGCTCCTCGGGGATCTGCTCGGAGCCGATCTCCTCGGTCGTGGCGAGCAGGACCATCCGCTCGATGACGTTGCGGAGTTGGCGGACGTTGCCCGGCCAGTCGAAGCGCACGAGGGCGTGCAGCGCCTCGGGGGCGAGACGCAGCGTCGGCTTACCGTGTTCGTCGCCGAGCTGTGCGAGGAAGTGCTCGACGAGCAGCGGGATGTCCTCGCGGCGGTCACGGAGCGCCGGGAGGCGGAGTGTGATCACCGCGAGCCGATAATAGAGGTCCTCGCGGAAGCGCCCGTCCTTGACCAGGGCGTCGAGGTCCTCGTTGCTCGCCGCGAGGATGCGGACGTCGACCTTGATCGGCTTGACGGAGCCGAGCGGCAGGAACTCCTTCTCCTGCAACACTCTGAGGAGCTTGGCCTGGACGCTGCGCGGGATCGTGCTGATCTCGTCGAAGAACAGCGTGCCGCCCGCCGCGGCCTCGAAGAGCCCCGAGCGGTCCCCGGTCGCGCCGGTGAACGAGCCCTTCGCGTGGCCGAAGAGCTGCGACTCGAGCAGGTCTGGCGGGATGTTCGAGCTGTTGACCGTGATGAAGGGCGCGTCCGGGTAGCCCTTCTTGTGGATCGCCTCGGCGGTCAGCTCCTTGCCGGTGCCGCTCTCTCCGTGGATCAGCACGGTGGTGCGGGCCTGCGCGACCTGCTCGATCGTCTGGTAGACGCTCTGCATCGCGGACGAACGCCCGACGAGGCGTCCCCAGCGGTGACGGTCGGCGAGCGCGCGCTTGAGGCCGATGTTCTCGAGCTTGAGGCGCCGCTGCGTCAGCGCGGTCTCGACGAGGAGAATGACCTCTTCGTTCTGGAACGGCTTGGTCAGGTAGTGGAAAGCGCCGTTCTTCATCGCCTCGACGGCGGTCTCGACCGAGCCGTGAGCCGTCATCATGATGACCTCGCGCGCGGGGTCGTCTGCCTTGATCCGCTCGAGGACTTCGAGCCCGTCGGCACCCGGCAGCATCAGGTCGAGCAGCACGACATCGACCGGGGTCTTCGCCATCACGGCGTAGGCCTCGTCGCCACTCTTCGCCTGGTGCACGGTGTAGCCGCCGCGACGCTCGAGGAGGGTGCAGACGACTTCGAGGATGACATCTTCGTCGTCGACGACGAGGATCGAGGCCTGTTGGGTCGGTGTCACGCCGAGCCGTCCTCCGGCGGACCGGTCAAGCGGCCCGCTGCGGCGCCCGCCCCGCCCGCTTCGTTCACGGGCTGCGCCTTCTCACGACGGGATAGTAACGCGGAATCGAAAGACCTGCCCGATGCCGAACCTCGCAACGGTCGCGCTCAGCCGGCTCTGCGGTCGAGGACGTCTTCGGTTGCGAGCGGGAGCAGCATCCTCATCCGCGTGCCTTCGCCGCGCACGCTCTCCGCGACGAGGGTGCCCGCGTGTTCGCGGACGATCGCGTAGCTGATCGAGAGCCCGAGCCCCGTCCCGGCGCCCGGATCCTTCGTCGTGAAGAAGGGGTCGAAGATGCGGTCGCGGATCTCCTCGGGGATCCCGACGCCGTCGTCCTCGATCTCGAGCCGCGCCATGCCGTCCCGCTCCCGCCACGCCCGCACCGAGATCGTGCCGCCGTCGGGGAGCGCGTCGAGCGCGTTGAGCATCAGGTTCATCACGACCTGCTGCAGGCGGGAGCGGTCGCCGCGGGCGACGACGGGCTCTTCCGGGGCGACGCTCTTCACCTCCGCGTTGACGCGGCGGGTCTGCGGCCCGAGCAGCCCGATCGTCTCCTCCGCGAGCTCGTGGAGGTCGACCGGCCCGAAGGAGTACTCGTCTTGCTTGCCCTCGCGGCTGATGCTGAGCAGGCCGCGCGCAATCTGCGAGGCACGCTGCGCCTGCCGGATCACCTTCTCGAGCAGCGGCCGCCTCGGGTCGCCCTCCGGCGTCTCGTCGACGAGGATCTGCGCAAACGACGAGATGCCGGTCAGCGGCGTGTTGACCTCGTGAGCGACGCCCGCCGCGAGCATGCCCACCGAGGCGAGGCGGTCCTGCTGGATGAGCTGCTCTTCCATCCTCACCTGCTCGGTGACGTCGTCGAGGGTGACGAGCAGCGCGTCGCCACCCGTCTCACCGGCGCGCAGCGGGCTCAGGCTGAGGTTGAGCAGTTGCTCGCCGTGCTCCTCGCTCTCGACACGCAGGCGGTAGAGGCGCTGCGGGCGCGAGGCGGTGTAGAGCGCGCCGCGAATGTGCGTCGCGACCGACTCCGGGAACACGTCGATGTAGGAGCGCTCGAGGGCCCGCGCGCAACCGACGCCGAGCAGCGCCTCGAGCGCGGGGTTCCAGTGCTGGACGAGGCCTTCCTGGTCGACGAGAGCGAGGCCGATCGGACTCGCCTGGATCAGCGTCTCCGTGCGGGCTTGCAGGCGCTGGACCAGCGTCACCTGCTCTTTGAGCCGGCTGAGATGCAGCGCGCCTGCGACGGTGGCCGCGGCGTGGTTCGCGACGCTGCGCAGAAGGTCGAGGTCGTCGGAGTCGAGCAGGCCACCGTGGCGCCGCGCGCCGACCGCGAGCAGCGCGATCAACTGCCCCTCGACGAGCAGCGGCACGAGCACCTGGACGCCTCCGAGGTGCAGGGTCGGCATCGTGTCGGGCGCGCCGGGCACGTCGGCGAGAGCGACGGTCTTGCCCACCTCGAGGCGCGCGCGCAGGTCGCCGACGAGACGCGCGGCGACGGGCCGCTGCGTGACCGGGTCGAGCGGGCGGGTCGCGCCGCGCGGCACGAGCAGCAGGCGCACGGGCGAGGCGTCGAGCGCTTCGCCGACGCGCTTGCCGAGCACCTTGGCGATGTTGGCGAGGTCCTGCTCCGCGTTGAGCTCGCGCGCGACGCGCTCGAGCGCGCGGCGGAAGTTGTAGCGCCGCCGGTAGTAGAGGCGTCCGACGATGTCGCGCGCCGCGGCGCGCACACCCGGCGCCATCAGGCCGGTCAGCACCGCAGCAATCAGACCGGGCACGAGCCCTGGCGGGTGCAGCACCGTCGGCACGAGCACACGCGCGAGCGAGAAGAGCCCGAGGAAGAGCACGAGCGAGAGGCCGAGCATTGCGGCGAGCTCGACGATGCGCCGCCCGAAGAGCGCCAGGTCCATCAGGCGGTATTCGAGGACGGCGCCGGTGAAGGTCAGCGGAACGAAAGCGAGGAACGGCAAGGTCGCCCACGCCCAGCTAGGCTCGGTGCCGGTGACGACCAGCGGGATCCCCGACAAGAGCACGTAGGGCAGGATCCCGGCCGCTGAGCCGACGAGCATCCAACGCGCCTTCGCGCGCTCGCCCGCGCCCGTGCGCGTGACGAGGGTCGCTGCGAGCAAGGCGAGCCCGGCGAGCAGGCCCGCGCCCACCCACGCGATTTCGAAGCGCGACTGGACGAGGTCGAGCAATCCGACCGGGTCCGCCGAACGCAACGCGCCGCCAAGGCCGACGAGGTGGAGCTCGACGACGAGCAGCGCCACCGCGGGCGCGTACACCGCGGGCAGCCAGCGCCGGAGCTTCGGGCTCGAGATCCGCACCGAGAGCACGAGGTGGATCCACAGCGCGGGGAACGCGAGGCGCGCGACGCGATCGCTCCAGTAGAGGAGCCAGTCGAGCGCGTCGGCGCGGGAGGACCAGCTCAAGCCGAGCACGAGCGCGCCGGCGAGGCAGAGCGCGGCGTACACGAGGTCGGCCGAGGTGCCGCGCGGGCGCAGGAGCACGGCGATCCCGCCGAGGCAGAAGAGCAGCGCGACGCCCGAGGCGACGAGCCGCGTCGGGTGCCAGGTGACGAGCGCCTCGGTCTTGAGGCGCATCGAGCCAGCCTGGCCGAATCGCAGCACCCGGAGGCCGACGTGCTCCCCGGGCTCGATCTCGGCGAAGAGATCGCGCGCAAAGAGGCTCGAGGCGACCTCACGCCCGCCGATCTCGAGGATCACGTCGTCGGGCAGAAGCCCCGCGCGCTGGGCCGGCGAGCCGGGCTCCACGCTCGTGATGCGCACCTCGGTGCGGCTCTCCGCGAGGGTGAGGCCGGTCACCGCGTGGGTCTCGCGCCAGGTCCGCGCCGCGGACAGCGCAAGCAGCCCGAGCACGCCGACCATCAGGAGCAAGTGGACCCAGCGGAGAGGCTTCATCTCCCGGCCCTCAGAACACGACCGCCAGCCCGCCGGAGACCCGTCTCCGTTCGAGCTGCGCGAGGCGTGAGGAGGGCTCCTCCGCCGTCTCGGGGGCGCCGCCGACCTCTCCGCGTTCGAAGTGGAACAGGAGCTGCCAGTCCGCGCCGTACCAACCGAGGGATCCGAGGCGCTGGCGAAGCTGGAGCTGCTGCTGGCGCCAGACGCGCGCGCCCGCGAGCAGGGCCCCCTGCCCCGCGTCGTCGTTCACCTCGAGAAGACTGAAGCCGACGCGGGTGCCGCTGCCCGCCGACGCGACGATGAACTCGACGCGCCGGCCGGTGGCTCGGCCCTCCTCGGCGATCGGCACGACGGGCGAGTCGCCGGGCAGTCCCGCGGCGAGGCGCCCTTCGACTTCGAGCTGCTCACCGCGCAACTCGAAGCGCGGGCCGGCGTCCCAGGGGCGCCAGCCGATGTGCATGCCCCAGCGGTCGAGCGCGCCGTCCCGCCCGGTCAGCAGCGGCATGCGAAGCTCGGCCTCCTCGAGCAGCGCGTCTTCGCCCCAGGGCGAGAAGCCGGGCTCTCTCGCCCGCGCGAACATCCAACTCAGGCGATCGTGACGGCGGCCGAATGCGGCGCGCCAAGCGCTCTCCGGGGCGCCGCTCGCGCCCATCAATCCGCCGGCGGCCTCGACGTCGAATCCGAGCGGCGTCGTCCAACGGACGCCGACACCCGCCGCGCTGCGCAAGCGCGTGTCGTTCACCTCGGGGCCGTGCTCGATGCGCCAGACGCCCTCGATCGCGAGATCCTCGCGTGCGATCCAGCGATCCTCGAGGTCCAGCGTGACGCTCGTCCCGTCGAGCAGGTCGAGCCCCGCGGGCCCGTCGACGCTCGCGAGCGGGTTGAGTAGCCAGGTCCCGCCGGCGCTCTCTTCGAAGGCCCCTCCCGCGGAGCGCACCGTGACGCCGAAGCGCGACTCGTGGGCGCGGCCCCAAGCGCGGTGCTCGGCGAGCGAGAGGGCGAGGCGATGACCGCGGATCCGCGAGGGCACGGCACTCTCGAGGTGCTGGCTGCCCTGCATCCCCGCCGCGTCGACGTGCGCCTCGAGGGCGCGGCCGTGACCGAGCACCGCCCAGGTCGCCTGCACGCGCACGCCCTCGGTGCTGTAGGCAAGCAGCTCGTCGCCGCGCGGGCCCGCCTCGCGGAAGTCGCGCAACGCGTCGACGCGCACGGCCGGCACACCGGAGGAGAGCCCGGGGTCCGGCACCCAGCTCACCGCGAGCGCGTCGGTGCCTTCCTCGAAGCGGCCGCGGTTGCGATGGTCCTCGTGCCGGAACGAGAGCGAGATGCGGCCGAGCTCGTCGATCGGCACTTCGCCGGCGAGCAGGGCCGTCATGCCCGCGAGCTCGCCGCCTGCCTGATCGCTCTGCGAGGAGCTGAGCTCGACGAGCAACGGCCCGGTGAGCTCGTCCGCCTCGGCGGGACGCTCGGCGCCCGCGATCGCGGGCGTGATCTCCTCGAGTCCGTCGCGCGCCGGTTGGCGCAGCGCCCAGCCGCGATCGAGCGGGCGGGTCCCCGCCGGCCCTTCACCCGCGGGGCGCAGGACGAGCTCGATCGTGTTCTTGAGCAGGGTGTCGATTTGACCGACGACGACGGAGTAGCCGCCCTTGAGTGCGACGATGCGGTAGGTCCCGGGGACGAGCTCGCCGACGACGAAGCGGCCGTCGGTGTCACTCCGCACGGTGCGCGTCTCGCTCGCCGTCGCGCCCGCCTGCGCGGGCGCGAGCACGACCTGGACACCGGAGAGAGCGCGGCCGAGCGAGTCCAGCGTCACACCCCGCAGCGCGGGGGGCGCCTCGGAGCTGCCGCTGGCAGCCCCTGTGGCCGAACAAGCGAGCGCGAGGGATCCCAGGATCAACACGGTGAGCCATGTCCGTCGGGACAGGGCGGGCGCCGGAAGACCGGATCGCGGCTCGCGCATCGGCGTTTCCTTCAAGTGAGTGAGCGCCCTGCTCCGCGAGACGCCTGGTCACGCGAGTAGCGCGGAGCACCGACAGGTGGCCCGCGCTATGCAGAAGCTCTTGCCGTGGCTAAGTTTATCTCGAAACGCCGCCGAGACCAGAGGGCGGCTCGCGGGGCCCGCGACCCGCGCGGAGCGTACCCCGCGGACGGGCGCCCCCGCGCGGGGCTCGAAGACCTATATTGAGGGGCGATGACCGAGCGTTCAGAAAGCGCATCCCGCCTCGTCATCGAGGCCCAGGGCTTGACCCGCCGCTTCGGCGCGCTGCTCGCGCTCGACGCGATCGAGCTCGCCGTCCCTGTCGGCACTTTCTTCGCGCTGGTCGGTGCGAACGGCGCCGGAAAGTCCACGACCGTTCGCATTCTCTCGGGACTGCTCGACCGCGACGCCGGAGAAGTCGCGGTGCTCGGTCTCGACCCGGCGCGACAGCCCCGCGCCGTCGCCGAGGTGATCGGCGTCGTGCCCGACTTCCCTTCGCTCTTCGCCGAGCTCTCGCCTCGCGAAAACGCGCGCCGCCTCGGCGCGCTGCGCGGGCTCGCACGCGGCACCGTCGACGAGCGCCTCGGCGAGCTCGCGGCCGCACTCGAGTTCGAAGCGCGCCTCGACGAGCCGGTCGCGACCCTCTCCCACGGGACCCGCAAGAAGGCCGCGCTCGCGGCCGCGATGCTGCACGCGCCCCCGCTGCTCTTCCTCGACGAGCCCTTCGAGGGTCTCGACCCGCTGACGACCCGGGTGCTGCGTACGATGCTCGAGCTGCTCCGCAGCCGGGGCGTGACGCTTTTTCTCACCTCTCACGTGATGCCGCTCGTCGAGCGCAGCGCGACACACGTCGCGATCCTCGACGAGGGGCGGGTGCTCCGCAGCGGCGAGCTCGACGCGGTGATCGGTGAGCACGACACCCTCGAAGCCGCCCTCGTCGAGACCCTGGGCTCGCGCGCTCCCGCCCCGGCGCTCACCTGGTACCGGCCGTGAGGCTGCAGCGCGTCACACAGCTACTCGCCCTCCAAGTCGCGCTGCTCGGCGCCCGCTGGCGCTCGGCCTGGACCCGCCCGCTCGGCAAGACGGCCGCGCTCACCGGAGGCGGAGTCAGCCTGGCCGGTGGAGCGCTGCTCGTGCTCGCGGCGATCGCGTTCGGCGGGGTCGGCGCGACCTTGCTCGGCGCGCTCGCCAGGGCGGAGCACATCGAGCTCGCCGGCGACCTCGCCGCCGCGCTCGCAGATGTCGCCGCCCTGCTCGTCATCGCCACCGTCGCGCTCTCGGACGCGCAGCGCACCGGCGTCGACCCGCGCCCGCTCTCGCTGCTCCCGCTCGGCCGGAGCGAGCGCCTCGCGCTCGACGCGCTGTCGGTGCTGCTCCTCCAACCGAGCGCGCTCGTGCTCTGGTCCGCGTCGCTCGGGCTGCTCGTCGGCGGCGCGATGGCGGGGCGCGCACCGCTCGTGCTGCCCGCGGCTTCCGGGCTCGCGCTGCTGATCGCCGCGCTCGCGGTGCTGATCCGCCGCGTGCTCGGCTCGCGGGGCTTCGGGCGGAGCAGCCCCCTCGTGCGCGGTCTCGTCCTTCTCCTGCCCGCCCTATGGCTCGTCGGCGTGCTGCGCAGCGGCTCGGAAGGCCTCGCGCGCACACCGCCGCCCTTCCCGGGTTTCTGGTGCGGCGCGGCCTTCGAGCGCGCCCTCGTCGGCGACGTGCGCGCCGTGCCGCTCGGTCTCGCCTTGCATCTCATCGCGCTCGGCGTGCTCTTGAGCGCGACCCACCTGTCGCGCCTCCCCTTCACGCCGGGCCGTCCCCGGCGGGGCCGGCGCCTTCGGCTGCCCGCGGAGTGGCGCCGCACCTGGGCGCCGCGCCGCGCGGCGACTCTGCTCAGCCAGAGCCTCGGCGCCGTCGTCATCACGCTCTTCTTCGGTGCGGTGCTCGCGCGCCACGGCCTTCCCCGCGAGCTGCTCGGCACGGCGACGACCATCGTCGCGCTCTGGCTGCTCGCGGCGGCGCCGACGCCGCTTCTGGCCAACGTGCTCGGCCTCGGCGGACGCGCGGCAGCGAGCGCGGGCCTGGTCCCCGCCTCGGGCGCGCTGCTCCTCGTGCGCGGCCTGGCCGCCGCGCTCGCCCCCGTCGCGCTGGCGCTCCCGCTCCTCGCGCTCTCCGCCGCGTGGGTTTTCGGGGCTCCCGGCCTCTTCCCACTCGCGCTCAGCGGCGGAGCGGGCGTCGCGCTCGCGGGCGCCGGTGCGGGCGCAGTGCACGCCGTGCTCTGGCCCCGCGCTGCCGCGCTGCGCGACGACGGCGACCCGATCTGGTCCGGGGGCGCCGGCCGCCTGCTCCTGCCCATCGCGCAAGGGCTCGCCGCCTCGCCGCTGATCCTCGGCTTCGCCGGCGGCGGGACTGTCGCGCCCTGGCGCGCGTTTGCTACCCTTCTCGCCGGAGGCGCGCTCGCGGCCGCCGGCATCGCGCTGGCGAGCCGGCTCTACGCCAAACGGCGCCTCGCGGTGCTGGAGGCCCTGCTCTCGTGAGCCGACGTTCGACCCTGCTTCTCGTTCTCGTCCTTGCTCTCGGTGCGCTGTTCCAGGCGAGCCTCGCCGACGCGCGCTTCACCGTGCTCGAGGAGACGCGCGTCTCGGTCAAGGTGCGCCTGAGCTACCACGTGCCGGGGCAGGACGCGGTCGTCGTGATGGAGACCCTCGCCGGGAAAGCGGGCACCAACCTGACGTTCGCGCGCCAGCTCGGCGACGACGCGAGCGGCGTCGCGGTCGGCCTGCTCCTCAGCGTGCAGCCGGAGAGCGGGAAGCCGATGGCGCGCCTCACCCTCGAGTCGGACACCCGCGCCCTCGCCGGCGGCAAGCTCCACGAGGTCCGCCGCACCCTCGACGCCGTGCGCGATCGCCTCGTCCTCGTCGATGTCTACGGCGAGTCCGGCGCGCGCCTCGTCGTCGGCCTCGTCCCGAGCTGGGAGACCGTGCCCGTCGTCAGCGCGCTCGAGCCCGGCGGCCAGCCCGTGGACTTCGTGCTCGAGATCCTCGAGTCCGCGGAGCCCGCGCCCTTCGTCATCGAGCGCCACCGCCTCTCGAGCCTGATCGGCTCCCCCGTCAGCTACGTCTACGAACACCGCCAACAGGGCCCCGCCGAAGCCGCCGCGACCGGCGCCGCGACGGGCCCGCTGCGCTTCGAGGTCACCCTCGAGCCGCGCGCGATCGAGGCCGACCTCGTCACCCTCGTCATCCGCCTCAAACACAAGAGCGAGCGCAAGGACGCCTCCCTGCCCACCCTCGACAGCACGCTGAGCGAACGCCTCGGACCGGGCCATTCGCTCGACGTGCCGTTGCCGCGCTCGGCGTCGGGGCCGGGGTTGATCGTGCGGGTCACCCCATTCTTCTAAAGGCTCGGAACGCTCCCACCGATTGAAAGCGAAGAGCGCTGGCGGATGCTCCATCCGCTCGCGCGCTTCTTGAGCGAGCGCAGAGCCCCTCGGCCATCTCCCTGAGACTCCCGCCTCCTCGGACGCGGAAGCGAACGGTTCGTTTTCCGCCTCGATCTCCCCCGATTGAGCCGCGTGCTGCAGTGCCCGATACTGGCCGGGCCCGTCGGCGCGTCCCCCGCCCGCGCACGGCGGAGGGGGTGTTTCCGATGACTCGCCGGCGCTTTGCGACGCTAGTGTTGTCGCTCGGAGTCTTCACGGCAGGAGCCACACTCTTGTTCCGCCCGGTGGCAGCCGCCAAGCCGCACGACGAGGGCTACACGCGCCTCGACAGCGGGCTTCTCGTCGTGACAGAGAAGAGCGAAGGCAACTTCCTGGTTGTTGGGCTTTGCCCGCACCGAGCCAACGAAGCTCAGACGCGCGCCACACTCGAGGAGCTCCTCGGCCGGGCCATCGGGCATGCACTCCACGAGAAGCTCGATCGCAGCATTCGTCGTTTGGTATCCAACTCGACGGTGCTCCTGTCGGGACGACCCGACCAGCTCGACGAAGTGCTCGTCGGGATCTCGGACTTGCGTGAGACGACCGAGTTCCCGACAGCGGCCTTGGTGTTCTTTCAAGATCAGCTCGTCCAGAACCTCCTCGAAACACCGTCTCCGGGCTGCGTGACCGCGAGCCAGCTCGCCGCTTTCAGCATCCCGCGACTCCCCCCGGGGTGCTCGATCGCCGACCCGATCGGGGGGAGCGAGATCGACGCTGCCGAGTACCAGGCGATCGTGAGCCAGTCTTTCGACGCAGGCGCTTCGTGGGTGATCGCTGGAGTCACCGATCCACGGGGCGAGGCCGCTCGCCAAGTCACCGCGGTCTTCGAAGACTGGAAACACGCCACCTACCCCTCACCGAAGCCGCCTCCCAAGAGCACGCGCCATGTGTGGCGCCCTTACGTCGAAGAGAGCTCCGTTGTGGTCGTCGTGCCGCTGGTACCCGGCTCCCAAGAACAGTGGCGGTCGATTGCACGTTTCCTGCCACGGACCACGGAAGACGGCATCAACATCGACGCGAGCCTCGACCCACGCGTGCCCAGCATGGTTCTCGCCGCCGCATCCGTCGTTCCACCGGGTACTCCTGCCGCTGAGCTCCTCGATCGACGAGATCTCATTCTCGAGGCGTTGAGACAGTTGCTCCTCGATGCCGAACGAGGCGAGGCCTCCGTTCGCGCTCCCTCCACCCCGAGTCCTGCCTCCCCCGAAGCAAGCACCGGAGAGCCTGCCGCGCCGGGGAGACGTCGATCTCCTTCTGTACTCGACATGCTGCTCGAGGGTGTCGGCGCCTCCGACATCGCCAAGGTCGCGATGTGGTGGGATCACCGGAACGCCGCACCGGACGACTCGCGCGAATCGGACAGAGAGAGCCCCACGTCAACGGTCGAGCGCACGCTCGCCAGCGCACAGACCCTGTTCATCCTCAAAGGAGAACATGGCTATCCGCGGCCAGCTCTCGGCGAGGAGTTCGGCGAGGAGATCACCGGCCTTGCGACCGCCAAAGCGTGGCGCGGCGAGTACGCCGCGATCCGGCCAGCCTTCCTCGCCCTTGCCGGGGAGGAGCCTGGACGAGCACTGGCCCTCTTGGACACCCCGCCGCTCTCGAGCTCGCCGCTGACGGTCGTGCACTTCGCACGGGCCTCGAGCCTCGCAGCGCTCGGGAGGCGCCGCGCCGCGCTCGGCGCGTGTCAGGCTGCGCTCCTCGCCAACGCGGACTTCGCGCCTGCGCTGCGGCTCGATTCTCGACTCCACCTCGAGCTCGGGCACGCCGCCGCAGCTCGGAAGGCAGCGCATGCGGTACTCGCTCTCGACGCGCTTGACGATGAAGCGCTGAAACTCGCGGCTGGGGCGTCGGTTCAGCTCGAGGAGTTCGACGAAGCGGAGCGATTGCTTCGACTCCGCGGGGAGGAGATGCAGCCCATGCTGGACTTGGGGGCCTTCTTGCGGGACGTGAGGAAGCAGCCCACCGAGGCGTTCGAAGCGTTCGTCCGAGCACGCCTCTCCGACTCGTACGGAAGGACACCCTCCATGGATGTCGACATGGCCTTTGTCCGCGCTGTGTCAGAGCTAAGCGATCCAGAACGAGTCGTCGAGATCGTCGAGAAGAGCATGGACCCCTCGGAACACAAGGAGATCCGGGGTCTGATGTGGACACAGATGGGCGTTCTGTTGGCGCGGGCCCGCGAGAGAGGCACCGCCGAGGCGTTCTTCGTGCAGGCGTCCAGTCTCGGCTCGCTGGGCAGCGAGTATCAATGGGTCGAGATCGGCCGCCTCCTCTCCGATGAGGGGCTCTTCGAGGACGCGCTCGACGCCAACGAGCGCGCTCTTGCGCTCGCCCCCGGCCGGCCCGGGATCCTTCGCGATATCGCGTGGTGCAAGATGAGGCTCGGGCGCCCGCAAGAGGCGCTCGAACAGCTCGATGAGCTACTGACACGAACGCCGAAGAACGGCTCGCTCTGGCGTGAGCGGGGTCACGCTCAGCTCCACGGCCTGAAAGACCCGGAGGCTGCCCTGCGGTCGTATCGCCGGGCGCTCGAGATCGACCCGGAAGACTACCGTACGCTCGACGCCGTGGGGTTCCTTCACGAGCGCGAGGGGCACTACGAGGAGGCCCTCGCCGCCTACGAGCAGAGCCTCACCGTCAACTCGGAGAACGGGCGAGCGCTGGTAGGGATGGGCCGGCTGCTCCACGAACACTTCGACCGCCCCGCGGAGGCCGAACGCGCGTTCCGCAAAGCTATCGAGATCCACCCCGCGAGCCGTGGGGGCTGGGCGGGACTCGGGAAACTTCTATCCGATCAGGCGCGTCTGGAGGAGGCGCTCCCCGCTCTCGAGCGATCGATCGATCTCGCACCGACGAGTGCCAGGTACCTGGCCCCGCTCCTCGAGTCGCTGGAGACCGTCGGGAACAAGACCGCACTGGCACGCGCCACCAGCGCCATCATCGAGCTCGCGGAGAAGAGCACCCGCCCCTACGATCGCGCCGAGATCGCGCGGACCCTGGCGACCGCCCTTTCTTCTCCGAGCCAGGATGAACTCCGGCGGGCGTTGAGCTACGCAGAGGAGGCCTGCACCCTGACCCGCCGCCAGGACGCCTACTACCTCGACACACTCGCCAAGGTTCACTTCCGCCTCGGAGACCGCGGCGAGGCGCTGCGCGTGATCGACGAAGCGCTCGCGTTGCCAGATGCGGACACGGAGTCTCTGAAGGAGCAGCGGGCGCGCTACGCCGGCGAGGGCGAGCTGGCCACCCCTGCGGATTGAACGCCCTCCGTTGCGAGGTGATAATCGGCGGGCTCACCGGCTCGGTCCCCCCAACGCGGTCGGTGAAGGGGATCTTCTCGATGATGCGCCGGCGCCTCGCAACGTTGCTGCTCCTGTGGCTTGGTTTCGTCACGGTGGGGGCGGCTGACGGGTTGCGGGCCGAGTTTCGGGCTCGCCTCGAGAGCGGGATGCTCGTCGAAGTCCAACGAGACGAGATCGATGTCCTGATCGTCTTGTTTCGGCCCGGTGATTCCAACGCGCGTCACACCCGGCCGACCCTCGAAGACCTCTTCGACTGGGCCATCCTGAAGGTCCTGGAGGCGGAGCTCGACCCCGGCATCCAGCGCTCCGTCTCCGAATCCTGCGTGGCGCTCGTTTCCGAAGGCGAAGAACTCGACGCGATGCTCGAGGCGGTCGCCACGCTGCGCGAGACCACGGAGTTCTCCACCTCGGGCCTGGTCGCGTTTCAAGACGCGCTCGTCCGCGGGTTGCCCAGTCCTCCGAGCCCCGACTGCCTGCTCGCAGGCCAGCTCGCGAGCTTCGCCATCCCCAAGCACCACTCAGGCTGCTCGCTGACCGATCCCCTCGGCGGAGCCGAGATCGACAGGGTCGAGTACCAAGCGATCCTGAGCGTGACGATCGACGCCGGTGTCGCGTGGGTCCAGATGGCCAGTGCCGCACCGCTCGACGAGACCCTCGACAAGCTCGAGGAGGCCTTCGACGACTGGGAGTACACCCCCCCTGTCGCAGGGAGATTCCCTACCGCGAGCACGCGCCACGTCTGGCATCCCGGCGTGGGCAAGAGCGTCGTCGCGATCCTCGTGCCGCTCTTTCTCCCTGCCCATCACGAGTGGGAGCTCCTCTTCCAGTCGCTACCACGGGTCACGGAAGACGGTGTCGAACTCGACGTCAGGCTCGACCCGATCGATTCCACCGTAGTACTCACCGCCGCGGCCGAGGCGCCGCCCGACGCTCCGGCGGCCGAGATTCTCGGCAAGCGGGAGCTCCTCTTCGAGACCGTGGAAGAGCTCCTCGCCGACCCAAGGCCTGACGGCGAGACCGAGCACGACCCGGACCCGGCGAGAGGCGGCGACACGAAGGCGAGCATCCGGAGGTTGCCAATTCAGCCTCCAACGATCTTCAGCGGACGGCTCAACGGAATCCGTTCCAGCGAGATCGACGAGTTGAAGAAGTGGTGGACGCCCCACGGATCCGCTCCGGAGAGCGCGGGCGAGACAGGCGTGACGAGCACCGCTTCACCTGCTCAGCGCGCGCTCGAGGGCGCGCAGACCTTCTTCATCCTCAGCGACGACGGCGAATACGAGCGCCCCGTCCTCGGCGAGGACTTCGGCGAGGAGATCACCGACATCGCCGTCGGACCCGAGTGGCGCGGCCAGTACGAGGCGATCGCGCAGGTGTTTCTCGCCCTCGCCGACGAAGAACCCTCAAGAGCGCTCGCCCTGCTGGACGCGCCATCGCTCCTGGGCTCCTCGTCGCCGCTCGTGCTCTTCGCGAGAGCCTCGAGCCTCCAGGCGCTCGGCAGACGCCGCGCGGCGCTCGGCGCATGCAGGGCCACGCTCCTCGCCAACCCGGACTTCGCCCCTGCACTTCGACTCGAATCCCAGCTCCACCTCGAGCTCGGGCACCCTTCCGCCGCGCAAGAAGCGGCGCACCGGGTTCTCGAGCTTGCACCCCACGATGCCGGCGCCCTGTTGCTCGCCGCACGGGCCGCCACACAGCTCGGCGAGATCGACGAGGCCGAACGTCTGCTTCGGCTCCGCGGGGAGGACTCCCAGCCTCTGCTGGACCTGGGGCTCTTCCTGCTCGACGTGCGGAAGCAGCCCGCTGCCGCATTCGCCGCACTCTCAAGAGCCAGGGCGATACAGTTCATCCGCAGCAGCGAGCCGACCGGCACGGTCGACGCTGCCCTGATCCGCGCCGCTTCGGCGCTCGACGATCCGGCCCGAGCCGTCGAGCTCCTCGCAAGCGCTCTGGACGACCCGAAGGGACCCAGGTCGTACCGGGCTCTCTGCTGGATAAGGCTTGGCCTCGTGATGTCGCTCGCGCGCGAGGAGGACATCGCCTCCGCGTTCTTCGAACAGGCCTCACGGCTCCTCGAAAAACTGGGCCGTAACCCTTGGACCGAGACCGCGCGTCAACTGACCGCGGCCGCTCTGTTCGAGGAAGCAGGCGAGGCCTACGAGCGTGCCCTCGCGCACGACCCCGAAGACCTCCGGCTGCTGGGCCAGCTCGCGCGATGCCGCAGCGATGCGGGTCGACCGGAAGAGGCGCTCCAGCTCCTCGACGAGGCGCTTGCCCACGCGCCGCAGGACGCGTCGCTCTGGTACGCCCGGGGAGAGGTTCAGCTCTTCGGCCTCGAGGACCCCGAGGCCGCGCAGGAGTCGTTGTCCCGGGCGCTCGAGCTCGACCCCGGACACCACGACGCACTCAGCACCCTGGGCCTCCTGCACGAGCGGGAAGAGCGCTATCAGGAAGCTCTCGCCGCCTACGAGCGGTGTTACGCACTCGAGCCGTACGACGACCGGACGCTGACACGGCTCGGCCGGCTGCTTCACGAACGCCTCGACCGCCCCGTGGACGCCGAGCGCGTGTTTCGCGAGGCCACCGAGCACCGCCCGAGAAACAGCCTGAGTTGGGCGGGGCTCGGGCGCCTGCTCTTCGATCAGGCGCGCTTCGAAGAGGCGCTACCAGCACTCGAACGCGCCGTCGACGTCTCGCCCACCGACACGGAAGTCCTGGCGCCACTCCTGGCGATGCTCGACGCGGCCGGAGGACAGGAAGCGCTGGAGCGCGCCACAGAGGTGATGATCGACGCCGCGGAGAGGAGCGCTCGCCCGAAGGAGCTCAACGGCGTCGCCTGGACTCTCGCGGCCGAGCTCCCCTCCCCGAGCCGAAAAGTGCTCGAGCGAGCTCTCGGTTTCGCGGAAGCCGCCTGCACCCTGACTCGAAGGCAAGATGCCAACATCCTCGACACCCTCGCCGAAGTCCACTTCCGTCTCGGACAGCGGAGCGAAGCGCTCCGCGTGATCGACGAAGCGCTCGCGCTGCCGGACGCGGAAACGGATTATCTGAAGGAGCAGCGGGCGCGCTTCAGCGGGGACGACGAGGTGGCTCCCCCCGCGGATTGAACGCCTGCCTTCGCAAGGGGATAATCGTCGGGCTCACCGGCTCGTTCTCCCCAGCGTGGCCGGTGGAGGGGGTTTCTCGGTCATGCGCGCTCGTCGCCTCACCGTCGCTTCCGTGACGCTGCTCTTCTGTCTGACGAGTGTGGCGTTCGCCGCCCACCCAGCCCCGCACCCCGCACCCGAACACGAAGTCGTCTCGACCCGACTCGAGAACGGGCTGACGATCACCGTCGTGCGTCACGACTCGGAGGAGACTCAGCTCGCACTCCTGCTTCCTCCCCCCGGGTCTTTCGCCGAACACTCCCGCGCAACCTACGACGCCTTGCTCGTGCGCGCTCTCGAGGACACCCTGCGCGCGCGGATCGGCGAAGGGATCCACCTGAGCGTGGAGGACAACGAGGTTCGGCTGCACACCGACGGAGCGCTCCGCGACGTCCTCGGCCCCCTCGCCTCCTTGCGGAGCGGCGAGAACCTCGACTTCCACGCCCTCGTCACCTTCCAAGACGGTCTCGTCGAGGCATCAGGGGTATCGAAAGGAAACTGGGCGGCCAGACAAGCCCAGACCGCCGAGCTCGCACCGATCACCGAAGCCGCCGCGGGGGGTGGCGACCCGCTCGCCGGCGCCGAGATCGACTCGAAGGCGATGCGCGCAGCGGCGCGCACCTGGCTCAGTGCGAGTCACGCCAGCGTCCTGCTCCGGTCCCCCGGCTCCGCCACACGCGCGCTGCGCCACGTCGAGAAGGCTTTCCGGGATTGGGAGAAGGCAGACAGCGAAGCGAGGTGGTTGCGCAACGCGGAGGGGCGCACCATCCGGCTCTCCGATCTCAATTTCGGCATCATCTCCGTGAGAGTCCCCATCCCGGCGCTGGACATGGGCCGCCTCCAGGATGCGCTCCCGCCGCTCTTCGGGACGCAACTCGGAGGGGTCTATCTGGACTCGATGACCGATGTCACGCGGTGCACGACCTGGCTGCGCGCCAACGCTCCAGTTCCCAACGGCGCCTCGTCGAAGCGGATCCTGGAGATCCGGGACTTGCTGGTCGCAGCGCTCGACGGTGACACCTCGGCTCTCGAATCGCTTCGCGAGATCTACCCGCCGGAGAACGTGCTCCCATCGTGGAACGACATGCCGCCAGCGTTCGGCTTCGAGCAGAAGCCTTACCATTTCGCACCACTCGACACCCAGCCCCTGATCGTGGCCCGTTGCCTGAACAGCACGGCTCCAGGCGCGGCACGCGACCGGTCGGTTCCGGACGCACCCGCCTCCGCTCTGGCCCGCACGCTCTTCGAGCTCTCGAAAGACGATGGGACCGACGAGATCGAGGCGGAGCTCGGCCCCGCGTTCACGGGCCTGACCACTCGAGCGTCTTGGCGCAAGACCGAGGCGACGCTGCTACGCGCTCTCAAGGCGCTCGAGGCTGGCCAGGCCGAGAGGGCGCTCTGGCTATTCGGAGAACCCGATCTCGCGGGGAACGGGCTCACGATCATCCACTTCTCGCGGGCTCGCGTTCTGGCGAGGCTCGAGCGGTTGGAGGCAGCGCTCACCGCGTGCCGCGCCGCCCTCGACAGAAACCCGGACTTCGTTCCTGCACTCAGATTCAAGACCGAGCTCCTGCTCGAGCTCGACCGCGCCCCCGAGGCGCTCGGCACGGCGCAGCGCATCCTCGCGCTCGCGCCGCACGACAGCGCGGGCCTGACCCTCGCCGGCCTGACCAGTGAACGCCTCGGCAAACTCGACGACGCGGAGCGATTCCATCGGCTCGCCATCGAGCAGACTCCTCGCGATCCCCGCGCGTTGCTCGCGGCGGGTAGCCTCCTGACCGACAAGCGTGATCGCCCCGCCGAGACCCTCGCCCTCGTCGGTCCGACGCACCTCTACTTCGCCGAAGACGATCGACCCCACGTCAAGGGCACGCACGACTCGATCGTCGGCGAGCTCGAGTCGCTCATCGCACGCTCCGCCGTCGCCGTGGGGGACGCAGTGAAGATGGTCGAGATCCTCGGCCGCGACGTGGGCACGCTGCCGAGCACCACCCTCCATCACTGGCTCCGTTTCGGCGCCCTGTTGGACGATGCGGGGGCGGAGAGTCTGGCAACGGCCTGTTACGCCCAGACGCTGCAGCAGGACCCTCCGAGCGGCGGCCAGCATGGCGGCTGGAACTACGTCGGCAGGAATCTGTCGGAGGCCGAGCGTTGGGACTTGGTACGGACGGCCTACGAACGCGCCCTCGAGGACGACCCGAAGAACCCCTGGGCCCTCCACTCCCTTGCCATCTGTCTGGCCGAACTCGACCTTGTCGATGACGCCGTAGCCCTGATCGAGGGCGCTCTCGAGCGCGATCCGAAAGACAGCAATCTGCACCGCATTCACGGCTCCGTGCTCATGTACCAGGCGAAGAGAAGCGACGAGGCTCTCCTCGCCTACGAGCGCGCGATCGAGCTCGACGCGGACAACCAAATCGCCTGGGCAAACAGCGGCCAGGCACTCGAGAGGCTGGGGCGCAACGAAGAAGCAGTGAGGGCGTACGAGCGCGCCCTCGCGCTCCAGCCTGCGGATGTGTGGAGCCTCGAGAAGCTCGGCCGGCTGCTCCACGAGAAACTCGAGCGCTCCGACGAAGCGGAAGCCATCTTCCGAAAGGCCACGGAGGTATCACCGAGGAGCGTTCGCGGCTGGAAGTGGCTCGGAGATCTCCTCACCGACCAGCGGCGTGATGCCGAGGCGATTCCAATCCTCGAACAAGCGATCGAACTCGACGAGAACGACGGCATGGTATGGGACGACCTCGCCATCGCCTACGACCGGGAGGATCGCCACGATGAGGCCCTCGTAGCCTACGAACGAAGTGTGGAGCACGACCCGGAGAGTGTCTGGGGCCTCGTGAGGCTCGGCCGGCTGCTCCACAAGGAGTTCGACGAGACGGAGCGCGCGGAAGCACTGTTCCGCAAGGCGATCGAGAGCGATCCCGAAGACGTGCGGGGCTTCCGTTGGCTCGGCGACTTTCTCGCCAGAGAGCGGCGCTACCTCGAGGCCATTCCCGTGCTCGAGAGAGGCGTGATACTCGCTCCGAAGAACGGCGAGATCTGGTACGACCTCGGGAGGAGTCACGAGTTCGGGCGCGAGGACTTGACGACCGCCAGACGTGCCTACCGGCGCTGTCTCGAGCACAACCCCGATGCCAACTTCGCTTGGTACCGTTTGGGGCGGGTCCTCGACAAGCTCGGTGAACCCCATCAGGCCCTGGAGGCGCAGAGAAGGAGCACCGCGATCCACGGCGAGTTCGCCCGCGCCTGGTTCGAGACCGGGCGGATCCTCCGCGACGATTTCGGGCGCCTCGAGGAGGCCGAGGAGGCGTTCCGGCGAGGCGTCGCGCTCGAGCCAGATGACGACGAGGGCTGGGCCGAGCTCGGGACCACCTTCGCGATGCAGGGTCGGCCCGACGAGAGCGTCGAGGCGTACGATCGTGCGATCGCGCTCGCGCCCGACGATCACTTCCATTGGGCCTATCGCGGCGACGTCCTCCGCGAGTCGCTGAACCGCTTGGAGGAGGCGGAAGCGTCGTACCGGGAGGCGTTGGAGCTCGCGCCGAGATACGAGAGCGCCTACTTGGCACTCGCCGAGCTGCTCGCCAGCCGTGGCGACGCGGAGGGAGCGCTCGCCCTGACCGAGCGCTGCCAAACGGAACTGCCGGAGTCCGCGGCCTGTCGCTTGGTTCGCGGGAGTGTGCTGCGCCTCGGGTTCGATCGCACGGACGAGGCCATCGCGGTGCTCGAGAAGGCCCTCGCCCTCGATCCGAGCCGGACGAGCGGTTGGATGGAGCTCGGCATCGCGCACACGGTCCGAGGCGACCTGGACGCGGCGCGCGCCGCCTTCGAGCGCGGACTCGAGCACGGGGACGACCCTTCGAAGCTGAGACTCGGATGGGCCGTCTTCGAGCGGCGCCACGGCGACCGGCCGCGCGCCGTCGAGCTCTGCCGCGCGGCGCTCGCAGCCGAAAAGCCCGATGAGCGCGCACCGGCCGTGCTCGCGCTCTACCTCCTCGAGGACGGCGACATCGAGGGTGCCCGCCGGGCGACAGAGGAGGGCGAGCGCCTGGCGGGAGAGAACGCCGAGCGCTGGATCCCGATCTCGGCGAGCTACCTCCGGGACTTCGACGATCCGGAGTCGGCAGTGCGCTGCGCTCGGAAGGCCGTTGCCTTGGCTCCCAGGAATGGCAAGGCGTGGAACATGCTCTCCGAAGCCCTCGCAGCCGCCGGACTCACCGCCGAGCGCCAAGACGTGATCCACCGCCTCGCCGACGTCGCGAAGGACAGCGCCAACGCTGAAGTGAAGAACAACGCCGCGTGGGCCGTGGCCACCGAGCTGCCCTCTCCGAGCCGCGCCGAGCTCCTGCGCGCGCTCGCGCTCGCCCAGGGCTCGTGTGCCCTGACCCGGCGCCAGAACACCAACTTCCTCGACACCCTCGCCGAAATCCACTTCCGGCTCGGGAACCGCGCCGAAGCGCTCCGGGTGATCGACGAAGCGCTCGCGCTGCCGGATGCGAACACGGAGTACCTGAAGGAGCAGCGGGCGCGCTTCGCAGGAAGCGAACCGCCCAAGACGCAGTGAGGGCGCTCGAGTCCTCCGATTGAGAGAATCCGGCGCGGGCCCGATACTGGGCTTGCCCGCAGGCGCTTCCCCGCGCGCCTGGCGGAGGGGGCTCGCCATCCATGCGCATGTCAACTCTTGCTGCACTCGTAGCCACGACTCTGTTGTTTCCGTTCGCCGACGCCGGCGAGCCGGCTCCGCTCGCTTCTGGCTCGGACGCCCAGTGGGCGGCCGCGCGGCTCGACAACGGATTGACGATCGTCGCGCGGCGCACCGCGGAGCCCACGGGCTCCGGCCACATGCGGCTCACGCTCCCGCCTGCGCCGGCGATCCTCCCGCGCTCTCCTGCGATGAGCCGCGGCTTCGTCGAGCAGACTCTGAGCCACGCCCTCTTCCGGCATTGGGACTTCGGCGGCGTTCGCGTCGCGGATGGCTGCCTGACAGGCCACTACCCACCGGGCGAGAGCCGTAGTTTCTTCACCAGGCTCGCGCACGTTCTCGCGCCCGGGTTCCTGGACGACGCCGCGTACTTCGAGCTCCAGCGTAGCGTCCTCGAGTACGAGCCCGATGCGTGGCGCAGCGGCGGAGCCTCGCTCTCGGCCCACACCGAAGAGCATCTCGATTGGCCGGCGGGTGAAGTGGCGGTCCTCGACCCCCTCGCCGTCGCTCAGATGCGCCGCGACGCGTGGCGCGAGGCCCATCGACACTGGTTGACTCCCGAGCGCGCCGTGCTCGCCCTGATCGTCCCTGGACCGGCTGACGCGGCCGTGCGCGAGGCAGCGGCCGCCCTCGCTGGCTGGCGCGGAGAGGAGAGCGGGTCGAGCACGCCGGCGGAAGAGCGCCGTTATGCAGGGCCACGCATGCTCCTCGCCGGGGCGAAAGGCGATGCCCCGAGCTCCATCATCACGACGCAGAGTTGGGAGGTTCACTCGCTCGACGCGCTCGGAGCCCCGTTGGCGCTCGCGAAGATCGTGGAGGACATCGCCGACGTCGATGTCGCGTTCGACGCCGTGGAGTGCCGCGTTCACCTCCGCGTCGCGCAGGAGATTGCCGGGCAGCGCCCCACCATCGAGCTCGACGCCGCGCGCCGTGAGCTCGCCGCGCGCCTCGAAGCCGATGGACCGGTTGCCGTTCATCACAAGGTGCAGCCCTGGCGAACCCAGCGCGAGGGGTGTTTCGGCGGCTCGTTCCGGAACGACGACAACGCGCTTGACTTCGACGCCTACGCCGCGCGCTGCCTTCTCGATGCCGAACGGCCCGCAGCGCTCCGCCGCGCGGAACAGCACTGGCAGATCGAGACTCTTCCGAAAACCGAGGTCTCCGCGTGGCCCGCGTTGATCGTGCTCCGCGGCGCGGCCAAGCCGCCCGGGCGCGTGTTCACCGGGGGGCTCAGGATCGAGTTCGACGACGTGACGACCGACCCGGCCTGGAAGAGCGCGGAGCAGGTCCTGCGCCATGCCCGCCAGCAGGTGGACGCGGGCGCGTTGCGCCCGGCTCTCGAAGCGCTCGACGAGCTCGGTGACACGTCGCTCGCCTTCGTCGCGCTCACCCGCGCCGAGCTCCTCGAACAGCTCGGCGAGAATGAGGCGGCGCTCGCGGCAGCGGATCGCGCCCTTGCCATCAACCCCGACCTCGTCCGCGCTCAGCGGGCGAAGGCGCGCCTGCTCGCGGGCCACGCCGAGCGGCGCGACGAGGCCAGCGCGGTGCTCGAGTCTTTGCTCGCGCTCTACCCGGGGGACATCGAGGGCTGGCAGACGCTCGTCACGTTCGAAGTGGCCCGGGGTGATCTCGATGCGGCGTCCGAGGCCCAACGCGGCCTCGCGCGGTGCGCGCTCGACCACGAGCCCACCAACGCCGTGGAGAGCGCGGTGCCGCTCGATGCCGCACGGTTCTTGCTGGAGAAGACCGGGGATGCGGCCGGCGCCCTCGAGATCGCCGCCGAGGTGCTGGCGCTCCCATGCGCGAGCGGACGTATCTCTCACACCACCACGTTGACCTACGCCAACGGCCAGCCCGTCCGCAGCTTCCGCGACGCGGCCAAGGCTGCAGCGAACGAGAAGACGGACGCGGCGAGCCGCAAGATCAACGAGGTCGGTCTGGTCCAGGACTTCACCGAGTTCAGCGAGGTCAGCGAGCTCGAGCTCGCGCCGATCGCGGCCCTGATTCGCGAGGCCACCGCACGCCTCGGCGACCCCGCTCGCGCCTTCGCGATCTTGCAGAGCCAAGACCCGGCCGGGCCGAAGGCGGCATGGAGACACGCGACCGAGGGTCCAGCGCCCGTCGATCTTGCGCATTCGGCTCGGTACTGGCTCATCGTGGCGAACCTCGAAGGCCCCCCCGAACTCCCCAGCCGCGCTCTGAAGCGTGCGATCGCCGCATACGAGTCCTACGTCGCGCGCGGATTCGAAGATGCCGAGCTTCTGCGCGAGATCGGGCTCGCAGAGCTCCGCCAGTTCGCGGACGCCGACACCGTCCTCGCGCGCTTCGAACGCGCCGAGGAGCTCGAACCGGCGGAGGCGGAGAGCTGGGTCGAACTCGCGCGGACCTGCTACGCACGAGGCTACGGGGAGCTCGGCGTGACCGCGGCCCGCCGCACCCTGAGTCTCGCGCCGACCGACGCCGAGACGTGGTCCCTCCTCGGCAACATCCAGTACGAGCTGATAGGCGACTTCGCGAGCGCTGAGAGCGCCTACCAAACGGCCTACTTCAGCGACAGGCAACAGCTCCTGCCGCTCGTGAAGCGGGGCATCGTCCAGCGGGAGGCGGGCCGCATCGAGGACGCGATCGCCTCGTTCGAAGAAGCGCTCGAGGGAAACCTCAACTACCGATACGCCAGGTTCCAACTCGGCGACACGCTCTTCCGCCATGCCGGCAAGCCCGAGGAGGCCCTCAGGCACTACCAGAAGATCCTCGACCGCACACCCCACTTCTTGTTCGCGGTGCTCGGCAAGGTCGAGGCCCTTGCCGCGACCGGGAGACGCGACGAGGCCCTCGACTACGCACGGCGCATCGAGGACGAGACCAAAAACGACTTCGCGCTTCGCCCTCCACTCTGCGAGTCCTATCACCTTCACCTCGAAGACCTCGACGAAGCGGTACGCTGCGCGCAAGCGTTCGTGGAGGACGCCCCCGACCGGGCCGAGAGCTGGGATGTGCTCACCGTAGCCCTCGACCGGAGCGGGGACACCGAGGCGATCCGCCAGGTGCTCCCCCGCTTCGTCGCGCTCGCCGAGCACTCCCTCGATCCGCGCGTCGCCAACAACGCCGCTTGGCGGGTCGCGAACTACGACGGGGAGCTCCCTCCCGCGCTCGCTGAAAGCGGGTTGGCACTCGCCAGACGCGCCTGCCACCTCTCGAACCGGAGGCGAGCTGCTCATCTCGACACTCTCGCCGAGATGCAGTTCCGGATGGGCAACGTCAAGGCCGCACTCGAGACGATCGACGAGGCCCTCGCCCTGCGGAGTCCGGAGGACATCGCCGACCATCTCGAGGCACAACGCAAGCGCTTCGCCGAGGCACTTGCGGCCGAAAAGCCGTGAACCCGGGCGATTCCGTGTTGTGGTGCCCCGTGCCTGCCATGTACCATCGCGCGCATGAGCGGGTCGTTCATCTCGGAAGGGGAGCTGCGCCGCGTCGCCCGCCTCGCCCGTCTCGCCGCCTCGGACGCGGAGTGCGCGCACTTGGCGGCGGAGCTCGACGGGATCGCCCGCGAATGTCGACGGCTGCCCGAGGCCGGTGACCCACCCCCGAGCGAGCGCGCAGAGAATCGCGCGTGCCGCTCCGTGCTTCGGGAAGATTGCGTGACGGAAGGCCTCCCCCAAGAGAACGCTCTCGAGAGCGCGCCGCGGCATCGCGGCGGGCACGTGCTCGTCCCGCGGGTGATCACGCGATGAGCGCCAACGCGATCGCCGCCGGCGTCGCCGCGGGCTCGCTCTCTGCCGAAGACGTGATCGCGGAGACGCTCGCGCGCATCGACAAGGCCCAGGGCCTCAACGCGTTCTGTCACGTCGCGGCCGAGCGAGCCCTGGCGGAGGCGCGGGCCCTCGACGCGCGGCGCGCGCGCGGCGAAACGCTCGGCCCGCTCGCGGGTGTGCCGCTCGCGGTCAAGGACAACATCTGCACGAAGGGGCTGCCGACCGGCTGCTCCTCCGCGATCCTCGACGGCTGGATCCCGCCCTACGACGCAACGGCCGTGGCGAGGCTCACGGCCGCCGGCGCGATCGTCGTCGGCAAGACCGGCTGCGACGAGTTCGGCATGGGCAGCTCGAACGAGCACTCGATCCATGGCCCGGTCCGAAACCCCCACGACACGTCCCGCGTGCCGGGCGGCTCGAGCGGCGGCTCCGCCGCGGCCGTCGCCGCGGGGCTCGTGCCGCTCGCGCTCGGCTCGGACACTGGCGGCTCGGTGCGCCAGCCGGCCGCGCTCTCGGGCATCCTCGGGCTCAAGCCGAGCTGGGGGCGCGTGTCGCGCTACGGGCTCGTCGCCTTCGCGTCCTCCTTCGACCAGATCGGACCGCTCGCGCGCTCGAGCGCAGACCTCGCCCTCGCCCTCGCCGCGATGGCCGGACAGGACCCGCGCGACGCGACGAGCGCCGACGCCCCCGTCCCCGCACTCGAGGCAGCGCTCGACGCCGGCGTGTCCACCCTGCGCATCGGCCTCGCGGAGTCGTGGCTCGCCGAAGCAGCGCTCGACTCCCGCGTCGTTGCCGGCTGCCGCGCTGCTGCGGACGCCTTCGCGGCCCTCGGCGCCCGCGTCGACGCGGTCCGGCTGCCCGACGCGGAGCGGACCCTGCGCGCCTACCGCCTGATCGCGAGCGCGGAGGCCTCCTCGAACCTCGCGCGCTTCGACGGCGTCCGCTACGGCCGCGCAGCGGAAGAGGCAGAGACGCTCGCCGAACACTACGAGAAGACGCGCGGGCAAGGCTTCGGCCCCGAAGTCCAGCGCCGCATCCTGCTCGGCACCCTCGCGCTCGCCGCCAACACGCGCGAAGACCTCTACGGCCGCGCCCTCGCCGAGCGCGCGCGCCTGTGCGCCGAGCTCGACGACCGCTTCGAGGAGCACGACCTCCTGCTGCTGCCCTGCACCCCCGAGCCCGCGTTCCCCTTGGGGAGCCGCACGGAGGATCCGCTGGCGATGTACCGCAGCGACCTCCACACGGTGCTCGCGAGCCTGACCGGGCACCCCGCGCTCGCGCTGCCGGCGCCACGCGCCGCCGGGCAGCTCCCGGTCGGCGTGCAGCTCGTCGCGCGTCCCTTCGCCGAGGACACTCTCCTCGCTGCGGCGGCCGCGCTCGAGGCGCGCGGCTTCTGCGCGGAGGCGGCGTAGCCGATGAGAGCCCGCCACCTCGTCCCCGCGCTCCTGCTCGCGCTCGCGCCCCTCGCGCCCCTCGCGCTCGCCGCGCCCGCTCCGGCGCCGCCGACCCCGGTCTCGATCGACGCCGTCGAGCTCTTCGAAGACGAAGGCATCGAAGCGAGCCTCGTCGATGGCCGCCGCATTGCGGTCAGCGTGCTGCCCGAGAAGGGCGACGGCTACATCAGCCTCGCGCGGCGCATGTGCCAGAGCGAACAAGCCTGGCCCGCGCTCCAAGCGGCGAACAGCGGCCACGAGGTGATCATCGGCCGGCCGGTGCTCGTGCCCTGGGACCTCCTGCGCGAGGAGTACCGCTACCTCGCCTTGCTCGCGCTCTTCCCCGAGGACCGCCACGTCAAGGCCGGCTTCGAGCACCACCCGCACAAGGCCAAGGTTGAGAACTTCGGCGAGGGCTTCTGGCAGGTCGCACTCTGGTACACCGGCAAGGGTGAGAACTGGTCGGCGATCGCACGCGCGAACAAGGTCTCCGGGCCGGACCTGCCCAAGGGCAAGTCGATCACGATCCCGACCGAGCTACTCCTGCCGCTCTTCAGGCCGGTGCCCAAGTCCGAGGACGGCGGGCTCCGCTATCGCCGGGACAAGAAGGGCGAGTACGCCGAGTACCGCCTCAAGAAGAAGGAGGCGCTCTACTCCGCCGTCGTCCTGCGCTACACCCCGCTGACCGACCCGCCGGACGTCAACGAGGCGGCGCAACAGATCGCGGAACGGAGCGGCATCGCCGACGTGCGCAAGATCCCGATCGGCGCGCGCATCAAGGTCCCGCTCGAGCTGCTCTCGACCACCGCGCTCCCGACGAACCACCCGCGGCGCATCGCGGCACGCCTGATCGAGCGCGAGACGGCGGAGATCCCCCTCCCCGTCCGCGCGAAGAGCCTCGCCGGCGTACACGTGATGCTCGACCCGGGCCACGGCGGCAAGGACCTCGGTGCGATCAAGAACGGCATCTGGGAGAGCGACTACGTCTACGACATCGCCTGCCGCGTCAAGCGCCTGCTCGAGAAGGAGACCGCGGCCAAGGTGCACATGCTGGTCAAGGACACCCAGCACGGCTACCGCGTCTTCGACAAGAAGAAGCTGCCGAAGAACCGCCGCGAGGTCGTCCAGTCCCACCCCGTGCACAAGATCGAGGGCAACGGCAGCACGCGGGTGGGCGTCAACCTGCGCTGGGCGCTCGCCAACGCGAAGTACCGCCACCTGACCGGCAAAGAGAAGGTCTCGGGGGACAAGGTCGTCTTCCTCAGCCTGCACGCCGACTCGCTGCACCGCGGGATCCGCGGCGGCATGGTCTACATCCCCGGAGCGCGCAAGCGGCGCGGCAAGTACGGCACCTTCAAGCAGAAGGCCTACCGCCGCTACGCGGAGACGAAGCGCGTCAAGCCGGTGTCGTTCTCCCGTAAGACGCGCCTGCGCGACGAGAAGAGCTCGCGCCGCCTGGCCGAGGCGATCCTCGCGGGCTATCGAACCGGTAAGTTGCCCGTGCACAAGAACCGCCCCGTGCGCGAGTACATCGTCAAACGCGTAAGGCGCCGAACGCGGAAGTTCGTCCCGGCGGTCCTGCGTGGGAACATCGTCCCGACGAAAGTCCTGATCGAGGTCGCCAACCTCAACAACAAGAAGGACGCTGCGCTCGTCGCCGACCCGAAGGGGCGGGAGCGGATCGCGGAGGCGATCGTCGCGGGGCTCAAGCAGCACTACGAGTNNACGAGTAGCGGTCTCGCGCCCGGCGGGCGCTGCCCTCCCCCCTCTGCCAGAATGGTCGGCATGTCGCCGACACCTGGAGCAAAGAGCCGGTTCCGCCCGACCTTCCTCCTGCTCGCCCTCCTCATCGCGGGCGTCGTGGCCACCCCAGCCGCGACCCAGACCTGCTTCGAGGACTGGTGGCGTGCCCAAACCGACGCGATCGAAGCGAAGCGCCGCAGCGTCAGCGCGCTGATGCCGCTGCGTCTGATGCGCGGGCTCGTCCACACCGCGAGCGACCCGGGCGCGGTGTACGCGCGCCTCGACGCGGTACGGGCCAAGCCCGGCACGCACCCGCTCGTCGCCGCCCAGCTCGACGCCGAGCTGCTGCGCTGGGAGTTCGAGCAGGGACACGTCGAGGAGGCGGCGGCGCGCGCGCGCCGGCTCGGGATCATCCCGAGCTACTTCGTCGCGGGGCCATACGACGACCTCGCGGGCGCGGCCGAAGCGCTGCGCTCCAGTGGCGACGCTCCGAACTGGCGCGCCGTCACGGTCGGCACCGATACCCTGCTCCCGCTCCACGCGCTCATCCACCCGCGCGAGAGGCGCGTCGCGCTCGTCGCCACGATCTTCGAGCTCGACGAAGAGACGCCCCTTGCCGTGCGCTTCGGCGCCGACGATCGCGCCGAACTCTCGATCGACGGGCGGCTCGTGCTCGCGCCCGAAGGCCACCACGACCGCCGCTTCGACCAGCACTCTGCGTTCGTCACGCTCGACGCCGGGCGGCACGTGCTGCTCTTCGCCGTTGAGCAAGAGAGCGGCCCGTGGTCTCTCTCCGCGCGTCTGACCGCCCCCGACGGCAGCCCGCTCGCCAAGGCGCCGCGCTTCGTGACGCCGGACGATCTCACAGCGACGATCCGCGAGCTCTCGAGTGGCGGTGACGAAGGGTCACGGCGCCGCGCGCCGCGCGGGGCCGCCACCTTCGAGACCCTGCTCGAGAAGGGCGCTCGCCGGGACCCGCTCCTGGCCACGGCGCTCGCCCTCGAGCTCTCGGAGCGCCAGGTGCCGGACCGCGAGCACACGCGGGCCCTCGCGATGATTCGCGAGCTGCGCAGCAGCCACCCCAAGAATCAAACCGTGTTGTGGGCCAGCGCCCGCATCGAGACCGACCCGGCCCGCGTGCGCGCCGCGTACGAGTCGCTGCTCTCCGCGATGCCGCGCCACTCCGCTGCGCTGCGGCGCATCGCGCGCTACCACACGAGCTACGGCCAGAGCGAGACGGCCCACGACTATGTCCGCCGCGGGCTGCGCGCGTGCACGGAAGAGGACCCCTTCCTCGAAGGCTGGAATGCGATCTCGACGAACACGCCGGGCTTCCGCACCGGCGCGATCGCGAAGCTGCGCGCGTTGCACGAGGCCTACCCCAACCAGCCGCGGGTGCTCAGCCAGCTCGCCCGCCTCAGCGCTTCCGAGAGCATGCCGACCCGGA
>NPIF01000166.1_pt1 | contig 29523 bp, 13 predicted proteins | sample 8637461 | NCBI WGS metagenome assembly NPIF01 (sample SAMN07420641, study PRJNA396082) | bioreactor metagenome | isolation source: sample BR12 brine-fed electro-methanogenic bioreactor BR | place: Japan: Kochi | collected 2016-12-09
GCGAGGTCGCAGACGTCGAGCAGTCCATTGGCGTTGCAGTCGGCGGCCAGACCCTCGGCGATCTCGTAGGTATCAGGCAGTGAATTACCGTCACAATCCGGCTGGCACTCGTCCGGCCGGGTATCTTCGTCAATGTCCACACTGGCGCCGGCCATGATGTCGCAGACGTCCATCAAGCCGTTGCTGTTGCAGTCATAGAAGGCGGCATCGATGACGTCAGCGGGCGCCGGGCCCGCGATAAATTCGCACTCGTCCGGAACAAGATCTTCGTTGCAGTCGTCGCTGGCGCCCGCCGCGAGGTCGCAACGATCCAGGATGCCGTTGGTGTTGCAGTCAGCGGCCCCGGCCGCCGCGTCACAGAGATCTGGAATCCCGTTGGCGTCACAGTCGGTGGCGCTGCCGGCGTGCAGGTCGCAAGAATCGGGCACACCATTGGCGTCACAATCGGTCGCCGTGCCGCCTGCGATGTCGCACGCATCGGGCGTGCCGGTCGAGTTGCAGTCCTCTTCCAGGCCCGCAGCAAGGTCACATTCGTCCGGCACACCGTTGGCATTGCAATCCCGGCTGACGCCCACGACATCGCAAACGTCCGGCACGCTGTTGCCATTGCAGTCAGTGGCCGTTCCGCCCGCCAAGTCGCATACGTCGAGGATGCCGTTCACGTCGCAGTCGTTTGCGGAGCCGCTCAGCAGGTCGCAGAGATCCGGCGCCCCGTTGCTGTTGCAGTCCGCCAACGCTTGCGGGCCATGCTCGCAACCATCGGGAACGTCATTGGCATCACAGTCGGTGGCACTGCCGGCGGCGATTTCGCAGGCATCCAGCACCCCGTCGTCGTCACAGTCTCCGGCCGCTCCGCTGGCCAACGCGCAGGCATCGGGTACATCGTCGCCGTCGCAGTCCACTTCCATACCGGCGGCGATGTCGCAAACGTCGGGCCAACTATTGCTATTGCAGTCTGCGGCCGTGCCACAGGCCAGGTCCCACCCGTCGGGCACGCCGTTGTGATTGCAGTCCGGATCGCAGACGTCCAACACGCCATTGCCATCCAGGTCTGGTGCACCGTTGACGATCTCGCAAAGATCGGCTTGGCCGTTGCCGTCACAGTCGGGCCCAAGTTGGACGATTCCGGCAACCTGCTTTCCATTCGGTAGCGCGATGAGAATTCGGTCACCGCTGATCGACATGGCCAATCCGATCAGATTCGTCCCGAATACCTCGGGCCGCAGGTCTATTCCAGACTCGCGACGCCAACGATCCAACTCGCGTCGATAGGCCACAACCGGAGGTACGTACCTCTTGGTCACAAGCAAGCCACCTTTGGAACGGAAACCGTCATACGCTTCACCACTTGAGCCAAAAGACTCGTCCTGGAACCATGTGGTCCCATTGAAACGGTACACGGAGAATCCAGGATCAGGTCGTGCATAGGAACCTAATAACCGCCACCAATTCGTGATGAGGGCACCGTCATTTAGCTCGACGCCCAACCACCTGCGATTGTACGGATGTGCTCGCCAGTCGCTCAACACCCATTGCTCCGCCATTCGATGATACCAGTACAGGTTGGTTGGTGACGTCCTGTCCATCTCGTCCTCCACCACCGCAAGCACATTCCCTTCGATCGCGATATCCCAGCCGAACCAATGATTCGAGCTGGGAACCGGCGGAGCGACGATGTCCTCCAAGGTCCACGTTTCCTCGTCGCGGATGTACACAAATACCTGATCCGTGGCACGTGCATTGACAGCCAACCTCGAGCCGTCGAAACTGAGTCGGGCTCCGAAGCCTCGCACGTCGCCCATGCCCACGGGCGGCTCCAGTCTCTCCGCCAAATGCCAATTGGAAGCGGGGCTTCGCCGATAGGTGTATACCGCCCCAGGCAGTGCGCTGGTATCGCTACTTGCGGCGGCTCCCACAAGCAGCAATCCGTTTGCCAATTCCATCGATTCGCAGAAGACCGCGGCAAGCTCCGGATCCGGCGGCTGGAGCACCTTCTCGATTTTCCAGAAACCTGCTTCCCGCTCGTAAACCACCACCCCATGTCCACGTGTGCAGACTGCGGCCATCGCGCCATCCAGGGCGACCGCGTTCCCGAACTTGGGCCAGTCCGCTCCGGGCGGCGGCAACAGAAGAGCCTCCCACCGCGGCGTCACTTCCTGCCGGTCGAGGATACCATTGGTGTTGCAGTCCGTGGCCGATCCCGCAGCGACATCGCAGGCGTCGATCACGCCATTCACGTCCCCGTCCGCGTTGGGGCGAGCAGCCAGCACGCAAACGTCCAGATCGAATCCGTCGCAACTCAGTTCGGGATTCGCCAGGATCTCCTGTTCGTCCATGACGCCATTGGCATCACAGTCCAGTGCCGGATCATAGTCGCACACGTCGGGGCGCTCGCACGCGTCCGGATAGTTGTTCGAATTGCAGTCCGCAGCGCTTCCCGCAGCCACTTCGAGGAGATCCACCAAGCCGTTGGAATTGCAGTCGTCGACGGAGCGCCGCAAGTAGCGGATGACCCGTTCCCCCTCGGACGGAACGGTGTAGAGTACATGGGTAGCCTCGTCGTCGGACACCACGGTCATGAACGCCCCAAAGCCTCCCGCCGCGAGCGCCGGGGCGTGGGCAAACGCGGCGGCAAGCTGCTCATTCGGCGACCAGGTCCGGCCTTGATCGTGCGAGTAGCTGTAAAATAGCGCCGATTGCTCCCCAGTTGGATCAACACGGGTATCGTACCACACGGCGTCGATACGACCGCTTGGCGCGAGATGCATGGCGGGGAGCCACTGAGCTGCGAGGGAGCTTGTACTATCGTCGTTGATTCGACGTGAAGGCGACCAGGAATCAGAATAAACGTAATCCCAAGCGGCAGTGTACAGCAGATCCAGAGAATCCGGTCCCGGTGGATTTGCCGAGGTCAACACACCAACAAACGCTGTGCTACCGTCCTCAGTCGCTTTCCCAACGATGGCAAAGGGGCCGTCCCCCCCTGTTACATTCGGCCCGCTGGCGCCTCCTGATACTGCGTTGATAAGCGGATCCCTCGTCCGCCAACTCCAACTCTCCGGCGACTTCCAGCCAGTGATCACGCGCGTTCCGTCACCGCAGGCGGCGAACAAACCGCTGGTGTCATGTGAATGTAGTCCAAATGGTTGTTCATTGGGATTAAAAGGAAGATCGTCCCACAGGTCGATTTCAGCGAACGTCATACCATGGTCTGCCGATCGCAGGAGTCGCAAACGACCCGCTGTTTGCTCACAGGTGACGAGATACACGTTATTCCGGCTGACGGACTCGCCTCGATCGATCGCCAAGCGCCGATATCGGGCGTTGGGGGCATCCGGTGCCGCGCTCAGCCACGACCACGTTTCGCCCCCATCCGTCGACAGGTAGTTGCCCAGCTCGCTCGTGACGAAGAACCGCCCGTCCGCGAAGGCGGCCACGGCGGGATTGGTCCGTTCCGCGCGGTCGGGGCTGAGTTGCCCGCCATAGACCCACGTGTCACCCCCGTCATGGCTATAAGCGAAGCTCACGTTGGCGTCGCCGCCGTCGGCCGCGAGGTATCCTTCCCATACCGCCACCATCCGGTCGGGATCGCTCGGATCAACCGCCAGCGTCGGGTTGATGCCGCTGTCGCCGGGAATCGTTCCACCGCCCGCATCGGCGTTGAGCTGCACGATGATTGAGCGCGGCCCATCAGCCCGGGAAGCCGCCAGCCGGTCTTCGGCCGATGCCGCGCATGTCAGGGCGAACAGCACGACCACGAGAATTGCCGCACATCTTGTATTCGAAAACAAGCAGTCCCGCCGCATCGTCCGCCGCTTGAGCTGTGTTTGCATTGCCGGCTCCCAGTTCGAGGTCGTGTCCGCCCATGATGCCCGGGCTGTCCTATTCCCCTTCAACGGAATTGGTTGCCTGGATGCGCGAAGATTCCGTAGGAGATTCTGGATTCGATGGGTGCGCAGAATACTGGGCCGTCGCGACAGGAAGCCGGATCAGGCCGCCGGCCCGGCCGGGCCCGCTCGCTCAAGTTCCGCGGTAAGCGTCGAGACCCGCCCAGGTCAATGCCGCAATCAGCCGATCAACAATCCTGGACGCTCCGATTCTACCAAGTCAGGATCCGCCATCCCAGCGCGAGACTACCACAGTCGTGGCGTTGCAGGCCATCTTCGATTTCGGCAATACGTGTAAATACGGATCCACCCTGCTGAGGCGCTTGCCCCCAGAGGACGATGGGAGAATACCGCCTCCGACACCCGCCGAGGCGTCCGAGCACGGTCAAGGGTGCGGCATTTCGCCGCAGCGCTGTCGGTTTTGGGGTGGTACTCGATCGCCACCGCTGTGAATGGCGGATCGCGTCGCATGCCGTGGGAGACAATCGATCAACCACATTCGCGGGCGGATATGCCGGGATTCGTCGCCGCTGGGGGCAGCGCCCCGATTGGGGCGGTGAGGTATTCAGCAGGTCTTGGAGATCAGCGACCAGGCGCTGCCGGCGCGCGGCGGCGCGGGGGTGTCTTCCCAGACGCCGGGGATGGTTGCGCCGCACTCGCCGCAGGCATTGGCCTTCATGCGATTTTCCAGAACGGTGAACCCGGTCCGGCGAATCATGGTCGACCCGCATACCGGGCACACGGTGTTCTCGCGCTCGTCGACGGCCCCGGGCGCGTTGCCCGCATAGACGAAGTGCAGCCCGGCCTTCTTGCCGAGCGCATGGGCTCGGGCAAGCGTGTCGGCCGGCGTCCGGCCGGGATCCAGCATCTTGTAATCGGGATGGAACGCCGTCACGTGCCAGGGGATGTCGGGCGAGACGGAGGCGATGAACTCGGCCATCTGCTGAACCTCGTCGTTGCCGTCGTTGAAGCCGGGAACCAGCAAGGTGACCACCTCCACCCAGAAGCCCATCGCGTGCGTCATGCGAATGCCGTCCAGCACGTTCTGCAACACGCCTCCCAGCGCGCGGTAATTCCTGTCGTTGAAGCTCTTCAGGTCGATCTTATACAGATCCACGAAAGGCCGGATGAACTCCAGCACCTCCGGCGTCGCATTGCCGTTGCTCACAAACCCGCACACGATTCCCCGCTCCCGCGCCCGGCGAAACACCTCCACAGCCCAGTCCGCGGTGATCAGCGGCTCGTTGTACGTGCTGACCATCACTGGCGCCCCTCGTTTCACCGCGATCTCGACGAGGTCGTCGGCGGAGACGAAGTTCGGTGCGGCCGTCGCCTGTGTATCGCGTAAAACCTGGCTGCTCACCCAGTTCTGACAGTAGCCGCAATGGAAATCACAGCCGAGCATCCCGAACGACAGCGCATCCCGACCCGGAAAGGCATGGAAAAACGGCTTCTTCTCGATAGGGTCCACCTGAAGACCGGCCACATAACCCCATGGCGCGAGCAGCTTGCCATCCTCGTTAAATCGGACCCGGCACACGCCCGCCCGCCCGGGACGCACGATGCAGCGATGCCCACAGGCCACGCAGCGCACCGCCTGATCGGCGAGAGGCTGCACCAGTTCCGGCGCGGACTCGTGCGTGCTTTCGTTGAGCAGTTCGGCCAGGGGCATTTTCGCGGACATGGACAGAACTCCTTCCGATAATCGACATGGGCCAGCTTCCTGGGGAATTATACGCGGGCTACCACCTTGAAGCATCCGCATCCACGTTGAATCGGCCGTTATGCGGCGCCGGTGGGGATTCTCGTACAGCGCCGCCTTGAACCCGGCCACGCGAGCCCGTAGGCTGGTGCCAAGGCGTCGGGCCCGGGACGGACGCCGTCACACGCAAACCTGGAGGAGAAAGAAGATGCCTGACATCGGCCGCCGCGCTGCGCAAACGCTGGTCATTCTCACCGTCTTTGCTGCCGTCGTCGTACCCGCGGCCGCCCAATCGACCGCCCTCCTCGACGAGGACGCCGGATCAACCATCAGCGCCACGGCGACCGTGGTGGGAACGGCTGAGGGCATCAACTTCAACGAAACGGATACGGCTTCGGCGGCCGTCACCGGCGACATGACCCTTTCGCTCTTCCCCCTCGATCCGCCGTTTGACGGGGTGACGCTCCAGGCGATGAACGTGTCGGCCGCCAACCTCAACTTCGAGTACTGCCTGGCGGGTTTCGGCAGCGTCTGTCTCGCCGGCGCGGACGTCGTGGTCACCGGGCTTGATATCACCTTGCTTTCCCCGACGAGCAGCGATCTGAGCGTTGCGGGCGACGCCGAGTTTCAAGCCGCCCACCTGCACATCACCGGCACGGCCACGGTCACCGGCACCGGCCTGGTCGCCGACCTGAACGAGACGCTGCCGATCGACATCACCACGAACGCCACGCAATCGGCCGTGATCACCACCGCCGGCGGCGTGGTGACGTTCACCGGCCTGGTCTTCCCCGAGGTTTCGCAGGTCATACCGCCGGAAGACCTGCCCAGCGGGGTCAGCGCGTTGGCCATTGACTTGAGCGTAAACGCCGCGAATGTGTCGTTCAGCGGACCGCACCAACCCGCCCTGCTGGGCGATCTTGACGCGGACGCCGATATCGACGCCGCTGATCACGCGGGCTTCGTGGAATGCCTTGCCGGTCCGGGGGCGCCCATTGACATCCCGTGCCCGCTGGTTGATTTCGATTTCGACGGCGACGTGGATCTGATGGACTACGCGGCGTTTGTCCGGGCGGGCGACTGATGCAAGGAGCACAGAGCCGCGGCGCTGCCCCGCTACTTTTCAGTGGCTGTACCGATGGGCCCGGCGATATGCGCTGGGGGTCAAGCCGGTATGGCTGCGAAAGACCTCGCTGAACCAGTCGGCGTTGCGGTGCCCGCTGGCGAACGCGATCTTCTTGATCTGCCAGTCGGTGCTGATGATCAACTGCCGGGCGAGGGCGATACGTCGGGCGGACAAATAGCGGCCCATGCGCCAGCCGGTGTGCTCCGCGAAGGTATGGGCGAGGTAGGTCGTGTTGACCCCCAGGGCCTCCGCCACGCGAGCAACGCTTGTATCCAGGTCGGTGAGGTGGGCTTCGATGTAGTCCAGGGCGCGCTCGATTAAGGGGTGCCCGCTTTCCAGCCTGCCCATGCTGCCGACCGCCGCCGAGGCGTACGCCCGTGGGTCCGCGACAACCTCCCCGTCGCCGTGCACCTGGAAATTCTCAACCAGCACATTGAGCAGCTCCGCATACGACAGGATCGTGCGCTCGTCCATATCCCCAGGCGCCACCACCTTGCACGCCGCCCGGCACTGCCCCTTGTCCATGATGGGCGCCAACACGCACCACTTGCCGGCCGGACAACGGTGCCAGTGAATGGAGGCCTCCTCACGCAGGGTCTGAAGGTGCGATCGCCAGGCGCGGCGGCATGCCGCCCCGGAATCACAGTCCGCGCACAGCGGATGCCGCGGCGTCCGCCCGACGTCGCGCCGCCCGCGGGCCATCAAGCCCTCCAACGGCACGTACACGCCCTCGACATCCGTCATCCGCCGCAGCCGATCGAGGACGAACCAATGCACCCGGTCTTCCCAACTCAGTGGCTTGGCGCCCGGCGCCGCAGTGTCAGCGGCGCGCATATCGGAAAATCGCCGAATGTCCTCTCGGTCGGGCATGGTTCGCGCTCGCTCCGGCACGAATGACTTGCTGGCCAGAGCATACCCCATCTGCGAGCGCGCTTCCAGCACGAGCGATCCGCGTGCGCTGGGATTGCAGATATGCACGCCCCACCCGTATGACCCGTGTCACGGTCCTGCCGGGGGCGTCCATGGGTTGCTGTTCGATTGAAGCCCTATTGAAGCAGACTGCCTCGCGCGCAGGGGTGTGTGCTTGGATACAGAGTGGGACCAAGTTGGCCCCATCGGCCAGAAACGCACTCGCTAGCGCTTGTGCATTTTGACCTCGGCATCCAATGGCTGGACACGGGCAACCAGGGCCTGCGGCGCGGATTCGTTGCGGCCTGTACGTGAACCTCCATCGACACATTGCACCACGGCCCAGAATCCGGCGTACGGATTCGCCGGGGCGCCACCCAGCGACGCGGCGCAATCCCACGCCCCGTTGTAGACCGCGAAACTGTCTGGTGTGAAACCGGTTTCGGCGGCTTCCGCCACCACCCAACCCGCGCTTGCAGTCGAGAACTGGGTCATCATCCACACCGTGTCCGGAAGCGGAATAGGCGTTTCAAGGTCGAATTCCAGCAGATACACGCCACCGTCGGCCGGTACCGCCGCTGCGGATCCTCCCGTTCCCGCGATCGCTACGCCGCCATTGCACGGCGACCCATCCCACAATTCCACGAGCACTTCAAACGTGCCGCCGGCCGCCGTGCCATCCGCAACGGCAAAGGCGTAGTAGGTCAGGCCGCGGGCGCTGCCGGCCAACATCAGGCCGTCACCAACGGCCACGTTCGCGCCCGGGGCGTACCCGGTCGCGATGGGATCGATCTGATTGCGGTACTCGGGACAACTGCCGGTACACGCCACACCGATACCCTCAAAGACGCCGCCCTGCGCGGCACATGCCGTGGCCGTGGTTTCACTGCAACTCCAATCATCGGCAAGACAGCACGCGCCCAGGTTACCGCCGCTGCTGCAATCCACCTGTGCGCAGGTTGTTGCAGCGCCCTGATAGCTGCCACCCTGGCCAACGCACGCGGCCTCCTCAAGTTCGGCACACGTCGCACCGGGCAAACAGCACGCACCCTGCGCTGGCGGGCCGGCGATACACTGCACGCTCGACCAGAAGCTGGCTTGCTGACCATCGATGCCGAAGTCGCAACCCCATGGTGGATCGTTCTCGCCGAAACCGTCCGCCGAAGCCCCCGCTTCCGCCGCGCCTGCAAGCACCCAGCCGGCCTCGTCGGTCGAGAACGTCGCCGCCATCCACACGGTTTCCGGCAGGGGCACGGGAGCGGCTGACAGGTCAATGCTGATCACGTGCACGTCGTCGTCGTCCGGGACGGCGGACCAGATCGCGGAGGTTCCCGCAATCTCGACGCCGCCTTCCCCCGGACAGGCGGTGTAGAGCGAAACGGTGACGTCAAAGGCGCCTCCGCCTCCACCGTACACGGCGAGATCGTAGTAGACCAGGCTGCGGTCAGAGCCACTCAGGGTGATGTCATCCGCCATCGCGTAGCCCGCCCCGGGTGGATACCAGATCTCGATGGGGTCAACCACGTTGCGGTACTCTCCACAGACCGCTGCGGCGCAGGTGGTATCGGAGCCCTCAAAGCTGCCACCGGCCGCCAAACAAGCCGCTTCAGACGTCTCGGTGCAACTCCAATCCGCGGGGTCGCAGCAGGCCCCAGGTGGCGCCGCACAGTCCACGTCGACACAGAGGGTCTCATCGCCGAGGTAATCACCACCGATTGCGGCGCAGTCGTCGGCCGTCTGCTCCGCGCACGATTCGTCCGGCGCGCAGCAAGCTCCGATCGGCGGGATGGTGCAGTCGGCCGAGCCGCAGTCGGTGTCGTCGCCTTGGTACACGCCCTCAGCCTGGGCGCATTCGTCCGCCGACAGTTCCGTGCAGGATTCGTCCAGGTGGCAACACGCGCCGGTGATGCAGCTCGTGTCGGCACACAATGTCCCGATCCCCTGAGAATCTCCACCCGCACCAGCGCAGTTCGCCTGGCTCAGATCGAGGCAGAAGCCGTTGGGCAGGCAACATGCCCCGGTGCAGACGGCTGAAGCGCAGTCGCTGCCGTCACCGGCGTACACGCCGCCGTTGGCCGCGCACGCGCCGGGGCTGAGCACACTGCACGTGCCGGTGCTGGTGCAGCACGCTCCCAGCCGCGGGCCGATGAACTCCACCTGGAAAATCGCCAGATCAACCAGATCCACATCGAAGTCGCCGTCCAGATCCACGCACGCGCATGCGCCATCGACGGCCGCTTCGGGACCGGCAACGCAAGCGGCGAGCTCCACATAGTCGTCCAGATCCACGTCCCCGTCCGCATCGCGGTCGCTCACGCCCACCACGTCGAGCGCAAAAGACACGGTCCCGTTGCCGGCCGCATTGGTCGCCCGCACGGTCACCGTGTACGGCGCCCCGCTGCGTGCGGGCTCGGGCCAGGCAACCTCACCGGTGTCATGGTCGATGGTCATGCCGCTGGGACCTGCGTCGAGCGACCAGTTGAGAATCGGACTCATGCACGCGGGAACGGTAGTCTGGGGCGCGGGGCCGCTGAACGGGACGCCGCACCCGGCGGTCTGCGCACCAATCGTGGAGATCTCCGGCGCGACCCCGTCCACGCCAAGGTACAACGTGGTCGTCGACGATCCCGCGGAATTCGTCGCCCGCACATAGATGGTGTAGAGGAACGGGTCACGCACCGGACTGGGCCACGACACCACGCCGGTCTGGGGATCGATGGTCATGCCCGGCTCCGGGTTGTCGATGCTCCAGGTGATCGGGGCCATGTTGAGCGGATGGGTTACGGTCGGCGTCGGCCCGGAGTAAGGCTGCCCGCAGTCGGCCGATTCCTGCGGCAAATTGTTAATCACCGGGGCGAGTTGCGCCACGGTCAGCGGTTCACAGTAGCGCACCGCGTTGTTGTCCTCGTAGGCCTCGGCGACCTCCTCGAGGTCGTCGAAGATCGAGCCGACGAAGTACTGGCCGGCGGGCAGATCGGCCGGCATGTCGATGATCGCGTCGAAATCGTGCGCATCCTCGAAGGCCAGGTCGAAGCGGACATCCGCAATGAGCGTATCGCTCGACTCGATGACGGCGTCATCGGAAAGATAATAACCCAGGCGGACGTTGAATTCGTTGGTGGTTCCGAAGTTCTCGATGACGGTGCGCAAGGTCAGCTCGGCGCCGGGATACACGACGGCGGGCGTGAAGAATACCGGAATGGCCTTGCCCACCTGGGTACTGCTGAACGAATATCCCGCATTGGCCAGATCGCGGAAAGGGGGTTCCGACGGACCCGAATGCGGATAGAGAAAACGCACGCCGTTGCGATCCTCGGTGTGCAGTTCGACGATGTTGTTCTGCCCCACCGGGCCGCCGGCCGGATACCGCGGATTCATGGTCTGGATGAAAAACGGCGTGCCGGGCGCCTCGTCTCCGTTGGGGTCGTGCCCCAGGCCCAGCGCGTGCCCCAGTTCGTGCGTTGCCACCAGCAGAAACGAGAAGCCGTGGACCGTCGGATTCGCGACGAGTTCGCAATCCGGGTTATCCTCGAAAATCCAGCCGACGCCTTCCGGAATATCCGCGAACAACATATCCATGTCGTACCACTGGGGCCCGAGATTCACCATGTAGGTGACGCCGAGCACGCCCGGCCCGAGATCCGCCGCCGCGACGGCCGCGGTGTCGCTGTAGCCGTCGTAATTGTCGATGGGTGGATCTTCAGACGGCCTGGCGAACGAGTACGCGAATGTGCACGCCGGCACGATGGTCCACAGTCCCATTCCTTCGCGGTAATGCAGGTCCGGAGCGCTGTCAGGCGGGAACGTCGACGGCGAGAGGTAGCGCAGACTCTGCCCGCCCGGCCACACAATGTTCTGTCCGTTGACCTGAAAGTAAGAAAACCCGAACACCTGCTCGCTGTGCAGCCCCATTGCGAAAAGGGCGCCGAGGCAAGCCAGCAGGGGCGCCACGCGCCGACGCTTGACCAGGATGCTCATCATTCCGCCCTCCCGTCACGCTCGTCCGCCGGCGCCGTTTGCACCTTGTCGGCCGCACCGCGTGCACGCGTCGATACGCCTTTGCCGCGCTCGTGAGCGACCGCCCGCGACATCATCGCGGGTTGTTCCGCCGCCTCTGTCGTCGCTGTGGCGTCCTGTGCTTCCCGCTCCTGTTTCACTTGCTCTGCCGACTTCAACGCCGTTGGCGTATAGCGGATGGGCGTGTATGCGCCCGCCGGCGATCGCAGGCCGTGGTCGCGGCTCGCGTCGAGAATTGGTTGCAACGTCGCCCGCAGATCGACGTAGCGCATCGCCGCCCGCACCGGCGCTTCCGGACGCGGCGCGATGCGTACGTTGTGTGCGTCGTGTGAGGCCGGTGACGCGTGGGCTCTGGGCGCGCCGACTGCCTGGACCATACCCGCATCATCGACACCGACGACCGGCCGGGCATCGGCCGTCTGCACCCGCAGAATATCGTCTTCCTCCACCACGCGCAACGCCCCCTGGTGCAGCCCGACCACCGGGTACATCGGCGACGATGGCAGCAGGAAGAGGATCCAGCGCTCACCGGTTGCAAACTGCGGAGCGCAGCACAGCCGCATCTGCATCTCGCCGACCGTGCCGCCCGGGACCCGTAACACGAATGCGTCATCCGCGTTGGCGAAACCGCCCTTGAGGTACTCGACCTGGCGGAAGACGATCTCGCTTTCAATCCTCCGCGGATCCTCCGCCCAATACGATCGAACGCTGACCACTTCGCCGTCAATCACCTGTCCGGCATGGTCCGCCAGTGTTTCCAGCGACATGGGCACCACGTGCGCCGCCCAGGCGCCGCTCGTCCCCGCGACCATCAATCCCAGCGCCAACAGCGCGTACCGCCTTCGATGCATCCGTGACCTCGCTTTCGTATGTGTCAGGGATCGCGGGCGTCGGATGTTGCGCCGGCCGCCGTCCTCCGAACGGCTGTGCGCAACAAACGTCCCGGGCGAGCACAGTGGGCGCGCCTTTCCCCGCCCGATCATAAGCGGTCAGCGCCCGCGCAATCAAGGGATCGCGCTTATACCTGGATGTGGTATGCAACAAGTGGCGATGTTATCGCACGTACGACAGCCTCCACCCGCCTTCGGGGTCCGGGAACCCTCAGCGCGGCAGGTAGATGGCCTGGAACTTGGCGAAGTCCCTCAGGTCAATGTCACCATCGCCGTCCAGATCGCACAGCAGCGCCTCCGCGGCCGTGCAGCCCGGCGGAAGGTCGCCCACGTTGACGCCGGCGAGGCAGTTGATCAACCGGGTCAGATCGTCCAGATCGACGTCCCCGTCACCGTCGACATCGCCCGGCAGCGGCCCACCCCCGATCGTCGCGCCCGGATGACCGTAGAGGTACGCGATCTCCTCCGGCCCCAACGCCCGGCGGTAGACCTGGAGGTCGTCCATGACGCCATCGAATTTCTCTCCCGTCCCGTTGCTCGCGAGGAACCACGGCCGCGTGGCGATACTGGCTGGGTCATTGCCTTCGGCCGTCCCTGCCGGCGCGCCATTGATGTAGAAGTGCACATCGTTGTCCGCATCGTACGCTGCAACGACATGTGTCCACACGCCGGAGGCCACCGTCGCCCCGGCGTTGTAAAGATGCGTCGGCCCCAGCCGCTCGATGGCCACCGCGTCGTTCACCAACCGCAGCGACCAACCGTTGTAGTCCTCCCAGTTTGCGCCGAAGATGATGCGGTTGCCGCCCAGGACGTCCGGACGAACCCAACAGGCGATGGTGAAATCATTGACCAGTTCGTTGAAGACGGCGGAGGCGCCGAGACTCACTTCCTGACTGGTTCCGTTGAAACCGACCGCGGTGGCAGTGCCCTCGGCTGCGCCGGGAATACCCAGTTGCGGCGCGCCGACGTATGCGCCGTGCACGCCGTTGCCCGACGAATCCGTCGTGGTGACGCCGGAGAGCTCATCGAGTTGGTAGAATGCCACCAGATCAGCGCCGGTGGTCACGGAGACCGTCACCTCGTCGTGGGCGGTGAGGGCGCCGTCATCAGCCGTCAATCGCAGACGGTAGGTTCCCGCCGCGGCGAGTTGCACCTCAGTTACCAGAGCCGTTTCGTCGGCGAACGCTCCCCCGGCCGGTCCGGCCACCACACTCCAGTACACCGACACGGCGGCCGGCGGATCCGGCAAGCCGTCATCCTCAACCCAACCCGACAACTGAACCGACTGCCCCAACTGCACGCTCTGGGACGCGCCGGCATCCACTTTTGGCGCGAAGTTCTGCATGCCGTTCGTGTTTATCGTGCCGGGTGCCGCGTGAAGTTCCGCGATCTCCAGGTCTGTCAACGCCCGGCGGTAGACCTGCACGTCATCGATGCGTCCATCGAGCATCCGCGGCGCCCCCGAATCGCCGGCCCAGCGCCCGATCAGCACCGTGCCAAACCCGCCGAACTGATTGTGGCCGTCATCCGCCCGATCCAGCACTCCGTCGACGTACAGCGCCTGTTCGCCATCCCGGTAGCGGAAGGCAAGGTGATGCCACTGCCCCGGATCCAGCGTCTGTGCGCCGGTGGTGTCGTTCGCGTAGAAACCCATGTGCGCCTTACCGTCCCGCACGCCGAGCATCAGCCCCTTGCCCGGAGCGTACGCATCGGTGCCGAGAACCGCATGATCACCGCTGGTATCGTCCAGGTTCACCCAGGCGGTCACGGTGAAATTGCCCAGCAGGCCGAGTTGCAGCGTGCTGACCAACTCGGCATAGTCGTCCGCACCGTCGAAGTCGACGGCCGTTTGCGTCCCGGGGTCAGCGCCCGGCGCGCCCAACGCCGGCGCGCTGAGGTAGGTCCCGTCTCGGCCATTTGCGGCATCAACGACGATCGTGCCGGTCGTCTCGTCGAGTCGGTAATGCGCTTGCAGGAACGCCCCTTCCTCCGGCGTCGCCGCCTCCGCCACGCTGAAGGTGAACGTATACGCTTCCGACAGCGTGGCGCCATCCTGCTCCGCTGACGCCGTCGCCGGAATCGTCACGAGGTACGTTTCACCGGCCGCCAACGCCCCCTCGATCTGAATGACGGCCAGCAGCCCGTCCGGCGCTGTGGCCAGCGTCAGCCCGGCGACGCCCGGTCCGCTGATGTTCACCTCGGCGAGACTCTCGGCGACCACGGCGCGGCTGAAGACCACCGCCACCTCGTCCGTATCCGCAGCGACATCGACATCGCCTTCGTGAGGCGCGGTGTGCAGCACCTCGAACGCGTCGCGAGCCTCGAGCAGTTCAGTCGCCCGGCTCAGCTTCCTCGGAGCGGCAAGAACAAATCCGATCCGCGCGTCGTCACGGTAAACGTCCGCAAGGATGTATTCGTAGCTCGGGTTGTACACAACGTAGGAATGTTCATCGCGATCGGCGTTGTAGTACACCTGGCTGGTCGGCACATCGATATGCATGTCCCACTGGATCTCACCCAGCAACCGGTTGGCGTGGGTGAAGTAGTAGGTGATGCCGCCCGTGTAGTTGTCGGTGGCCACCGGATCGCCGGCGTCCCACAGCGCGTCCATCCGTGCTGCGACCCAGTCCGGATCGAAAAGCTGCACGTAGCCGAGGATGACGTTGCCCAGCGAACCGCCCATCTGAGAGATGGTGTTCTCCGCGATATCGGGATTTGCGTCGCGCTCCGCCATCATGCTGTCGAACTGGTACTCCGCGAACGCCGGATCCTTGACCAGGTAGTTCAAGAACGGCGAAATTGGCAGCCACTGAATACCATAAATCCACGCGGGATCGCCACTGAAGTACGTCGCGTATGCCTGCCCACTGTCGAACAGAATGCCGGTGATGGTCTCGTCGTAACTCGGCGAGAAGTTGCCCGCGGCCGGGCCATTCAGATAGCGCTCGTAATCCAGCCAGTATTCGCGGATGGCGGCCGCCTCCATCGCGTGGCCCATGGCCCCCGTCGCGACCATGCTCTCATCGCCCAGCATCGTGCCCAGCAGGAACAAACCGCCCCATGACTGCATCGCTTCGGAGCTCGATTCCTGGTTGTTGCCGCCGGGTGAACTCAAACCTCCCGCGTAGGAGTGCCCGTTCCACACGTCGAACGTCCGCAGCCACGGCAATTGTGCGTCGTCGCGCTCCCAGTTGGCATACTCCTTGGCGACCAATCGCGCCATCGGCCCGTACGCCTCGAGAAACGCCGGATCGCTCATGGCCAGCAGCGCGGCCGCCGTTGTGAAATAGCCATAGTGGAAATGGTGATCGGTGAACTCGAAGGAATAGTAGCTTTCATTGAACCCCACCAGGGCGCCCCAGTTCGGATACGCCGCAAAGTAGCGCTCGATTTCGCCCGGCACGTAGGTGAACCAGTCCATCAGCGCCGCCCGCAATGTGTCTTGCAACGGCGCCCGCGCCGGATCGTCCAGTTGCTCGGCAAAGCCCATATACCGCGCGTAGCGCACCAGGTCCTTGCCGCCCCAGTAGGTGTCCGCTCCATAGCTGTCGTTCGTCGCGTACATCGCCAGGTATATGGCCATGCGCTCCGGATCGAAGTCGTGCGCCCCCGTTCCCAGGACCTCGGGCGCCGGCAGCGTCGGCAGGAGTCCATGAAACGGATACGCGATGTTGAACACGTTGCCGGCCGCACAGCGCAGCACGCCCCTCGGGGTGCGATACGCCAGGCCGTTGAACGCCAGATCGTGGGCCGTGCTCCGATAGTGGTGCGGAATCCAGCCCTGCAGAACCGTCGAATTCGCGCCCTTGAGCGCCTCGGCGGTGATCGTCCACTGCGTGTTCACCACGCCGGCCGACATGTCCAGGGCGTAATCCAACCGCGTCGCTCGTGGAATGGCATAGGCGTGCGCGTGCAGTGTCGGCAGATCACCCTCCGTCGGCATCGCCGCCACGGCGATATAAGCGTCCATCCCGCCGAACTCTGCGGTCAGCATGTCTGATGAGCGGCGAAAGGTCGTCCCGTCGGGCGCGAATACGCCGTAGCAGCGACCCGCGTACTCGACGCCCAGATGGTCGCTCACGTACGGAAAGCTGACGTCGCCCGAGGCGTCGAAATAACGCGCCCCCTCACCTGTCCGAATGGTCGGGGACACCCCGGTGAACTCGACCCAGACATAGGGGAAACCATGACCCAGCGTGACATCCATCAACTGATCGGGCGATTCCGCCATCTGGAAGCGAACCAGCCAGTCGCTCCAGGCCCGCGCCCGCGCATCCGCCGGAGAAAAATCGGTGTTGTACTTGTCGCCCGGGTCTTCGAGGTCATTGCTCAGGAAGAACTGATCGGCGCAGATGTGTCCCCATCCGCCGGTGGCGCTGTCGATGATTTCCAGGCGCGCCGTCGCCCCCTGCATCGCCGAATCGGAGAGATCCCATGTCGTCCACTCGAGTGTCTCGGAGTTGTCTCCCGTGGCGCTCCGTGCAATGGCGCCCTCCACGATCAGCCGAACCTCGGTCTCACCCGGATGGGCGCCACCGGCAATCAAGAAGTGCAGGTAGTCTCGATTGATGACGAACGGCGCCGAGGTCAGCGTGCCGGTCGTCCCATCGCCCGGTAGAAACGAATTGACCAGCCCCTCTCCCAGATAGCCTGACACGGCCGACTGCCCGGGAAACCCGCCCAGAGCCGGCGCCGCGCCAAACGCCGTCCCGGTTGTGGTCCACCCGGCCGGATATGCCCCGCCCTCGAAATCGGCCAGCACAATGTCGTCCGGCGCGGGACTGGGCGGCACGACTCCGCCGATCCGCAGGGGTGCATTCAACTCCATCGCCGTGCCGGCGTCATTGAAGGCCGTCGGGAAGTAGACGTTGAGCCCGTTGGCATCGGCCGAGACGGTCAGTGGATGCGCCCACATCGCCCCCGCGTACTGGCTTGCCACCAGGTCTGTCCACCAGTCGTTCGTGGGTACCGCGCGATCGGTCGGCGCGGTGATGTAGATCTGCCGTGAGATCATGTCGGCCGGTCCGTCTCCTTCGTGCGCCGGCGGATAGGCCGCATAGGATCCGGCGCCCACCTGCGTAACTTCGGGCTGGGCCCAGACGCCCAACGGGGTCCCCAAACTGGCGATCAACATCATCCGAACAAAACGAGGCAGAGAGGAACGAAACACGCGGACGTCTCCCGGACAGTCGAAAATGGCCTAGGTCGCCACAAGAACAGTTGCCGCAACTGTTTCTAATGCGGCTCAAAAAGAAGCGGACACGGTACACGCCCGCGCCGCCACTTGCCCCATCCTAACGGCTCCACACGCCCCATTCCAGTCCCTTTCCTACCCATCGGTCAAGATCGCCCGGCCGCTTCGGCAACTCGTCGAGCGGGTCGTGCCCACACCCGACGACACTCGACCCTGCCCCCCCGTCACCTCGGCGCTACACGCCGCCGGAACATCATCCCCGCCCCGTCGCCCGCTACCCTGTTCATCGACTTTTTTTCGGACATTCCCCCAAGATCGCGCACTCCCGGTACGACTCCGCATCATCCTGCGAACCGAGCCCGGGTGCGCGGGTGAAGAAGTGTCGGAAACATGTCCACCAAAAGAACAACCGCCGGTCCGCCCTATCGCCTTGAGCTTCCGCATCTACAGACGCTAGACTGGGCCATGCGGACCGGAGTGTAGCGCGTCGCGTTCCGCGCGGCGCAGGAAGTTACGTTGCAGAGGCGGCGATGCCTTCCGCCTCTGGTTTAAACACCGAAAGGTCCGCCATGCGTTTGTCGGTTTATCCCAAGCCTCGATTCCTCGCCATCGCCCTGCTTGTGTCCGCCGGCTTCGTTGTCCCGGCCCCCGCCACGGACGAGGGCATGTTCGCGGCCGACCAGGTGAGCCTGACCAGCTACGTCGACTATCTCGACAACCACCTGTTCACGCACGATGGCGACGACCGCGGCCCCAGCGCTTCTTCCGACCTGGTCGCGGCCCGCAACAACATCGTCACCCTGCTGCAAGGTTATGGCCTTTCCGTGACCCTCGAGCCATTCTCCTACGGCGGCAGCACCTACCACAACGTGGTGGCCACCAAGACCGGCACGCTCTACCCCTCGCTCGAGTACATCATCGGGGCACACTACGACTCGGTGGACAATCCCGGGGCAGACGACAACGCCAGTGGCGTCGCCCTGGTGCTTGAGTCCGCGCGCATCCTCAGTCAGTACGATTCGGCTTATACCATCCGCTTTGTCGCCTTCTCCATGGAGGAAGTGGGGCTGGTGGGCAGCGAGGCCTACGTCATCGAACATGCCGGCGACTCCATCCTCGGCATGATTTCCGCCGACATGGTCGCCTTCGACACCAACACCAACGTCGCCCGGGTTTACGGGCGCAGCGCTTCGGCCGGCCTGAAGGCTCAGTTGCGCGCGGCCATCAGCGAATACGGCGACGGCCTGACCAGTATTGACGCCGGCACTATCAACGCCAGTGACCACGCCCCGTTCGAAGACGCGCTGATTCCCGCGTGCCTGCTCATCGAGGGCGAAGTCTGGAACAATCCGCATTACCACGAAGCCGAGGACAGCTTCGACACGCCCAACTACCTCGATTTTGACTATGCCGTCCGCATGACCCGCGGCGTGGTCGGCTGGCTGGTGGATGCCGCGGAGGTCGCCGTGCCCGTCGACAACCTGAAATTCGACTATCCCGACGGCCTGCCTGAGTACGTCAGTCCCGCAGGCGGCGATCGCCTTCGCGTGGAGGTCTCCGGTCTCGGCTTGGAGGTTCCTCAGCCCGGAACGGGGACGCTGCACGTCAACACCGGCGGCCGCTGGATGACGTTCCCGATGGAGGAGATCGCCCCGAACGTCTATGACGCAATCTTCCCGGCCGCAACCTGCGGAAACGAGGTGCGCTACTACTTCAGTGCAACCGCCCAGAGCGGCTTGGTGTACATCTACCCGCGTTCGGCCCCCGCCTCCTGTCACGCCACCGTCGCTGCATACGGTGACCGGATCATTTACGCCGAGCCGCTCGACGTGGCGCCGACGGGCTGGATCGCCCAAGGACAGTGGGCATTCGGACAGCCGACCGGCGATGGCGGAACCAACCACGGCGGCCCCGACCCCACCAGTGGACATACCGGGCTGAATGTGTTCGGCTTCAACCTCAACGGTGATTATCCCGCCGGCATGGTGGAAACGCACCTGACCAGTCCAGCCCTCGACTGCACCGACGCCCTCCGAACCCGCCTCCGGTTCTGGCGCTGGCTCGGCGTAGAACAGCCGTCCTACGACCACGCCTACGTGCGGGCTGGCACCAACGGCGTCAACTTCACGACCATCTGGGAAAACCCTGCCGAGATCGCGGACACCGCGTGGATCCCCATGGAACTGGACGTCTCGGCGATTGCCGACGGACAGGCCGCGGTGCAGCTCCGCTGGACCATGGGCCAGACCGATGGCTCCTGGCAATACTGCGGATGGAATATCGACGACATCGAAGTCGTAGCCTTGTCTTGCACGCCGCCCCCCAACGGTGATCACGACGTCGACGGCGACGTCGATCTCTACGACACGGCGGCGATGCAGCGTTGCTTCGGCGCCGACGGCACGCCGTATCCCGCCGACGGCTATTGTCCGCCGTTTGACTTCGATGCCGATGGGGATGCCGACCTGCTGGATTACGCCGAGTTCTGCGACCTGGTGACCGGCCCGGAATCTTGAACCGGGCATCGCCACTCGCGAATCTTACTCGTCGCCTGCGTCCACACCCGGAAGTCCGGAGGGTGGGGAATGCACACCCACCGTCCCCAGAGATCCCGGGCAACCACTGCCCGATGCAGACGGGCGCCGCCCGGGCTGCGCGGCCGCACGATCGCGTAAGCTCTTGTAAAATCCGCACTTAATCGACAAATGCGTACGCTGCCGCCCCTGGCACGCAACGTGTCCTCTGCCACGCGCATCGTCAGCGCGCGGAACGCCGGGCCGCAGCCGGCGATGCAGGGGCCGGAACCGCCACTGCTCGCGCAACCTCATCGCCCAACTGCCCCGGGACGCACGGGGGCCCACGACAGGCCCCACCGAGCGGCGTCCCTCGGACCCATTCCCGGCATGCCCTAAGGCGAGGAGGACACGATGCCACGTTGGCCTTGGAAGACCTGTTGTTGCGCCGCGATGACGATGTTCAGCGTCATGCTGACCCCGGCCCCGGCGGATGCCCAGACGCTCACCTGCGATGAGCAGGAAGGCGGAGGGCGCTGCCGGCTCGAGTTGACGCCCGCAGTGACCTTTGATGCCGCAGCCGAGAGCACCGTGACATTTCCGAACGGGAGCGGTTTCGCCATGTATGGCGACGTCGTGCTGCACACGCCCGCCGAAGACTTCCATCTGCTCGACGCGGAACTTGTGTTCGAGCCCACCGACGCCGGCGAGACCCTGCCCTACAGCATGCACGGCTTCGCGCAGGCGCCGCTCGATGAACTGAACCTGACCGGTGGCATGGTGGGCGCTCGGCCCGTCGCGGCGGTCGGACTGGTCACGCGCAATCGGTTGCGCGAGCTACTGGACGACCCTGCGAACCCTCTGCCACTGGCCGTAAACCCCGGCACGGCTGAGCCGGTGTACTTTTTCTTCCACTTCGCCACCGGCGTGCAGTTGGATTTCCCTCTGGCGGCAATGATGGGCCTGGATACGTCAGAGGGCGCACATGATCCTTTCCAGTATGCCTTTCCCGGCGATGTCGCCTTGACCATGATCTTCGACCCCACCGACCCGTATTTCTACGTCTCGTCGGACGCCCGCACATTTGTGCTCGACCGCAGCGCGGACAACGCCGGCGATGCGCATGCAGATGCCCGCGAGGAGGGCACGGCACAAGCAACCAACCCGTCTCAAACGTCCGATGATCCTGCCGATCGCAATCACGAGAGCGACGCAGAAGCCGACGGTGACCAGAAAGACGCCGAAGGCCCATCCCTGGGGAGCTTCGCCGTGTCGCGGCTGGGTGGCATTTCCTTCAATCCCCAGACCACCTGGGGCCTGCCCGAGGGCGTGTCGCCCTTTGCCGGCCAGTTGTACGTCGAAACCGAGGCGCCGCTGGGTTATGGCATCACCATCAGCGGGCCCATCGTCACCTATGCCGGCCCGGAAGGTTTCGAACAGGGCGGCAACGGCGACGTCGTCATCGGATTCGAGGTCCTGGGCGACGTGCTTGGCATGGAATTTCCCCTGGGCGCCGCGACTGCCGGCTATGGCTTTCGCAACGGTCGCGAGTTCGCGTACTTCAGCGGAGTCCTGGCGCCCGACACATCTTTCCTGCCGCCAGCCGTTCCCATCGTGCCACGCGCCGAAGTGCAGGTGGCCGCGTACATCGATAGCGCCCATCTGGCCGACACCCGTCTGCGGGCTCACGGCAAATTCGATCTGGATGCTGACGCCCTGGGCAAGTTGTGCGGACTGGACCTGAACGAACTGTTCGTGCGCGAAGGCGAACTGGTCATCGACCGACATGGATTCTGGCTGACCGGCCGCACCGCGACGAACATCCATCCGGAGCTGGTGCTGGGCAGCGAGGCCGTGGTCGAGGCGTTCATCTCTGCCGACCGATTTGCCGACTCGTACATCCTGATCCGCGGTGACCTGCGCATCGGGGGCGCCGCCCTGGGTACGTCTGCCGAGGCCCGGCTGACCGGCGCCGGCCTGTTCATCGACGGCGCCTTCAGTACGCCCCTCAACGAGATCATGGTTCACGGCGAGATCACCGCCGACGGCCCCCTGGTGGCCGGCGAACTGGGCCTGCGCTACGACCTGACCGATTTGCACCACGCCCAGCAGCAAGCCCTGCGCGAGATTGAACAGGCCCAGGCCGACGTGGATCGGCTGGAACACGAAATCCAGGAGCAGCGCCGCGCGGTGCAAGCGGAACGCGATCGTGACTCCGAGCGAGTGCGCACCGCCCGGGCGGCCGTCGAATCCCAACAATCGTCAGTCAACGGTCTCCAGCGTCAGATCGACAACCGCAGATCCCAGATCGCCGGGCATCGCCGCACCATCAATAACTGGAAGCGCTGGTACAAGCGACAAAGCTGGTGGAAGAAGACCTGGGCCTGGGGGAAATTCCTGGCGAAAACCAGCGGACCGTCCGCCGCCATCGCCCGACTCGGCGTCGAGATCGGCGCCTTGGAAACCGCCAAGGCCACGGCCAGCGCCGGTTTGACCGTCGCCCAGGCCACGCTGCGGGAAGTCGAACGCGCCATCGCGAGTTTCCCCGTCGATGCCGATCCCCGCGTCGCCGGACTGATTGCTGCTCGAGAAACCGCCAGGGCGACCCTGAAGGCCGCCCAGGCAGCCGTTGGCGCTGCCCCCGTTCCCGCTGGCGTGTTGACCGGCCGGGTGACTGTCGAAGTCTCCGTCGCGGGGGCCAGGGGGTCGTTTGCCGCCGCCTTCAACGGGCGTCCGTTGGCGGGCGGCCGTGCTGAATTGAGCAGCGACCCCGCCGCCTGCGTTAGCATTGCGGCGGCCGGTGAAGTCTGCATGCCGTTCTGACGGATCACCAAGCCCCCGCGGCCGCGACGACGAACCGGCCGCGGGGGCGCGTTGGCCGGGCCCCTCCCCCGGGCGACTTCTGGCGGAGCCACGATTCCATCTGCAATCAGCGAGCCCCTTTGACCAGCAGGTACCGAATCGCCTGCCGCAACCACCGGCGATCCTTCTTGCTCAGCGTATAGCCCACCCGGCAGGTCTTGCGATCCGTCCGCAGCAGCACATTGTCGCCGCTCTCCACCAGTTCCTCGATCTCGTCCGCCGGCAGCTTGAGGGTCCACGCCCCCTTGGGAAATAACCAGATCCGCCGAAATGCCCGGGGGGTGATTTCCACCCGCTCTTGGGCCACCAGCAGCGCGACGCCGAACAGCAGAACGTAGACCACGGGGATGATCAACACGGCCGGTACGATGGCCGCCCCCAGAGAGGCAGCGACCCCGTCCGCCATTTTCATCAATTGCGTTCCCCAGGCATACGCCATGCCGCCCAGCACGCCACCGTAGATCGCCAGCAGAAAAACCAACCCCACCACGCCCTCCTTGATCATCTTGCGGCTGGGGCGGGGCAAATCGAGCACCGTCGCGTCGCCTTCCTGGCGCACCGTGATCCGTTTGTGCCGCGCCGGCTTGGGCCAGTGCACGTCTTCTCCCAGTCGTTGCGCCCGCGCCGCAACGGACTCGTTCAGCGCGCCCGCCTCGCGTACGACCATTTCGCCGGAGGTCTCGTCGTGCAACGGCAGCCCCATGTAGTCGGCAACCCGCTCACCTATGGCCCGTGCCTGCTTTTCCCCCCAACCGTTGGAAAGCTCCACCTCGTCGCCGCCTGACAGCAACCTCACCGGGAAGTTCGGCGCGCGACTGCCGGTGTCATGCGCCGCATACCGGGCACTCTGACGATGCACCTCCATCGCGTAAAAGTCCTCGAACGCGTGTGTTTCCTGCTTCCAGCACCACCACCGCCCGTGCCGCACCCGCACTTGGCGCGTTCGGGCATCGAGCGTGATATGCTCGCCGCCCAAGGTGAGCAGAAAGCCGAGCACCGCCGCACCCAGCGGCAGCGCTGCCGCGACCAACAGCCCGACGCGAAGCCAGAGCGACATCTCGGCCGCGGGCGTGAGGGTCACGATCGCGACCGCCGCCGTCGTCAAGCCCAGCCCGGCCAACAGAAACACGCCGCCGGTGGCGATCACCCAGCCGCCAGTCTTGAAGACCAGCGGCGCGACCTCGGCTCCTGATGCTACCCGTGTGGAAACACGCATTTTGCTCATTCCCTGTCTTGCGGATGGTCGTCTGTGGCCCGATGCCGGGGATGTCCCGTTGCCCGATTCTCTCTTGATTTGATGCTAACACATCTGTCGGGAGCGCCCATTACAAACTGATTCGCTTCTTGGATCCCGCTTTCGCCTCTAAGTCCAAGGCCGGCTGGATACCCTGACATCGAATTCACCTCGGCGTCACGTCCCTTTCAATGCACTCGTGCTTAAATGGCCAACTGGTTTCGCGGCGCTCGCAACGGGCCGGCCGTGCAAACATCGAGAACCTGACTTGCAACCTCCTTGATAGAAAGGCAGCCAACGCATGCGTGGCATCCGGGTATTGCCTCTCCTGATCTTGCTGACCGGGCTCCTGGCCTCCCTCCCCATCGCGCGGGCCCAGCAAACGACCAACGGCGAGCCGTCCGCCAAGGTGACCGCAACCGCGCCGGCGCGCGCACCGACCACGGCCGAACGCATCATCGATCTCAAGAGCGTCATCGCGAAAAGCGAAGCGGCGCTCGCCGACCTGGAAGCCCAGTTGGAGGATCCGCGCGGCGAGCGCGCCGACGCAGAAGACGAATTTACCGCCCTCGACGAGCAGTTCAACGCGAAGCAGGCGGCGCTTGCCGAAGCCCGCGCCGCGGACGACGCTGAGCAGGTCGCCGCACTTGAAGACGACGTCGCGCAACTCCAGGAGCGGCGCGATCTCGCCCGCCAGCGGTTCGACCTCGCCCTCGACGAACAGGCCGCCCTCCGTGAGCAGATCCAGACCCTGGAAACCCGCTTGCAGCAGGATCGTCTGGCCCTCGAGCGCCTGCAGGCGCCGCCGGCCACGCAGCCGGCGTCTGTGGAAGAAACCGCTGCGCCTGATGCGACCACCCCGGGCGAGTCCCGGGAAACCGCCGCGCCCGCCGCGCCCATGCCCGGCATCGCGCCCACCGTCCCCACCGCAACGACCGATGCCGAAGCCCCCAAGGCGCCTACCGAGGAAGAACCGGTCAGCGAAGAGGTCGTGCGGGCGCGAGAGGTTGCCGAGGAGAAGAAGGCTGCCGCCGTCCGCGCCGAGGCCGAAGTCACCTCCATCGCGGAACGCATCACCACGCTTGAGAACCAGATCGACAGCAAGCAGAAGCTCCTGGAAACCGCACGGGAAAAAGTCCGCGTCGCCGGTGAACAGCAGGAAACGCTCACCGCCCAGATTCGCGAGCAGCGACAGGCCGGGGCGGCCCAAGCGGACATCGCCGCCCTGCGCAAGGAACTCGAGCAGGCCCAGGACCGCGCCGCCGAGGCCGAACTCGAGATCATCGAGCGACAAACCGCCCTCGACGAACTCCAGACCGACCTGGCTGATCTCCAGGCCGAACAGTCCACCGCCCGCGAAGCGGCCGAATCCCGCCGCGAAGAAGCGGAGGCCGCCACCCAGGAGGTCGAAAGCCTCGAGAATCCCTTCCACCCTGACAACCTGCTGCGCTGGCTCATCGACCATGGCCCGCGCATCCTGGGCATTCTGCTCGGCGCGTTCCTACTCATCTGGATCACCAAGGTCTTTGAGCGCCGGCTGGTGAAAATGCTGGTCGGCCGCAAAGACCATGGGTCCCGCGTCGAGCGTGAAAACCGCGCCTCCACCCTTGCGGCCGTGTTCCGCAACGTCGCTTACATCGCGATCATCGTCGGCTGCATCCTCATGATCCTCGCGGAGATCGACGTGCAGATCGGCCCACTGCTCGGCGGGGCAGCGGTCATCGGTCTGGCTGTCGCCTTTGGCGCCCAGAGCCTGGTCAAGGACTACTTCTACGGATTCATCATCCTTCTGGAGAACCAGTACACCGTCAACGACGTGATCAAGATTGGCGACACCGCCGGCCTGGTGGAGCGGATTACCCTGCGCATGACCGTCCTCCGGGACCTGGAGGGTATCGTTCACTTCGTGCCCCACGGCGAAGCGACCCGGGTGAGCAACCTCACGCACGGCTGGTCGCGCACCGTGCTCGACATTGGCGTCAGCTACAACGAAAACGCCGACCATGTCATGGAGGTTCTGGAGGAAGTGGGCAAGGAGCTTTACGAAGACCCGGATTTCCGCCCCCTCATGATCAGTGCGCCCGAGATTCTGGGCCTGGACGCGTTCGCCGACTCGGCCATCGTCATCAAGCTGCTGGTCAAGACCCGGCCTCTCCAGCAGTGGACCATCAAGCGGCAGTATCTCCGGCGCATCAAGAAGCGATTCGACGAAGTGGGTATCGAGATCCCCTTCCCGCATCGCACCGTGTATCACCGTTGGGAGGATGGCCAGCGGCTCACCCTCGAGGGCGACGGTGGTGGAGTCGCCGCGTTGAGCGATCGCCACCGAGAAAGCAGGGAGTGAAGATTCAATGGGTCCAGCAGCTTCGAATTGCGCGGAACGCCGGGTCAGCGGCGGCCCATGCCGATGACGCGTTGCCCAGGGTGACCACTCATGTGCACTGATGCGACCAACCATGCTTCGCCTTCGGCCTGGCCGCCGCGGATCGCCCGCGTGGTGCTTGGACTTGCCGCCTGCGCCATTGCCGTCTACCTTGGGCTTTACCAGATCGAGGCGGTGGACCTCGTCTGGGAGCCTTTTTTCGGCGAAGGCAGCCGCATCATTCTTCGGGAGAGCTGGATCTCCAACCTTTTGCCCGTACCCGACGCCTGGGCCGGAGCGGCCGGCTATTTCCTGGAGGCCGTGGCGGCCGTCGTCGGCGGGCGCAAGCGCTGGCACACGCTCCCCAGAATCGTCATCGCCGAGAGCGTTCTGATCGCCAGCGTGGCGCTTGTCAGCATCCTGCTCGCCGTCGCTCAACCCGCCCTGTTTCAGGCGGGGTGCACGCTGTGCCTGGTGGCAACCGTGCTTTCGTTGCCGCCGGTGCTCCTCGCCATTGGCGAATTCCGCGCGTCGGTTCGCTATCTTCGACAACGCCGCACCTCCTCTAATCCGGCAGAAAACGCCGGATAAACGCTCCGGGCGTGAGCACCGTGAGCGGAAGCCGGTCGCTCACCCCCAGCAGGTGGTCGTCGTTGGATACCAGCACAGCATCGGCCGCGACGGCCAGGGCGGCGAACTTGCGGTCGGCTGGATCCGCAATCATGTCGAAGCCCGTGGGAGGAACGTCGCCCGCGTGACGGCCTTCCGCTGTGTAGAGATCCGCGAATGCCTCCCAACGCAGCGGTGGGATTTTGCGGAGAATGTGTCGCGTCTCGGCCAGCGTCGGCTCGTCCCAGGTCAGCACGATGCGATCCGCCCGCACGGCTTGGACAATCTGCGCCGATGAACTTCGCCGCTCGAATCCGGCAGCGACCAGGATGTTGGTGTCCAGCACGACCTTCGTCACCTTCTCCGCCTCCTGGGCGCGCAACGATGAAGCCACGACGCGCCCCCTCCTATTCGCCGGCGTAGGTGATCCGCCAGACGCGCCCCTGGGACGAATCGACCACGAACAAGGCCCCGTCGGGGGCCACGGCCACCCCACACGGCCGGTGTTCCGCCTGCCGCGGCGACGCGAGCCGGGCCTCGCCGGCGAAGCCGTCGGCGAATGTCTCGTGGTTGCCGGAAGGTTTTTCCCCACGGAAAGGCTGAAAGACCACCTTGTAGCCCTGTTGCGGCAGCGGCGCCCGATTCCAGGAGCCATGAAAAGCAATGAACGCGCCCCGGTGATAGCGTTCGGGAAAGGATTTGCCCCTGTCGGTGAACTCACCCCCCCACCGGCGCGCATGGTAGAAAACGAGATCGTTCGGCGCCCAGTGGGCGGGATACGCGGCGAGCGGTTGGGCATACACGCCCGTCTCGGCCTGGGTTTCGCCGTCTCCGCCGTATTCCGGCGCAACCATTCGCGCGTTTTTTCGCGGGTCCCAGTAGGTGTAGGGCCAGCCGGCATTCAGGCCTTTCGTCACCAGGTGCAGTTCCTCGGCCGGCAGCTCGGCATTGTCCTCGGTGGAGTAATGGTCTGGAAACAGCGTATTGAGCTGATCGCGGCCGTGCATGACCAGGTACAGATGATCGACGGCCGCGTTCCACTCCAGGGCCACGGTCTGCCGCAGACCCGTTGCAAACTGCTCGCCGTCCTGCGGGTGCTGCTGATTCACCTTGGCGGCGTCGTAAACATAGATGCCCCGCCCTTCCAGTTCCGGACACGGGCGCCGCCCGGGGGAACCCGCGGTGCGGGTCTGCTCCTGGCACGCATTCGACGGCACGCCGATGTTGACGTAGAGGCGCCCGGCGTCGTCCAAGGTAATCGGCTTGGCCGCGTGGGCTTGCTGATCCGGGAAGCCGTCGACGACCACCTCCAGGCCGCCGCTGGGGACCAGTTCATCGGGGGCGGCGAACTTGAAGCGGACGATGCGGGTGCGCTCTCCGAAATAGAGGTAGCCGTCATGGAGATCGATGCCGGTGCCGGCGACGTCTGCGAAGTGGCGAACGTCATCGGCCTGCCCATCGGCGTCGGTGTCGCGGAGGGCGACGACTCCGCCACCACGACTGTTGTTTTTTTGCCGGAGGGAGAGGTATACGTCGCCGTTGGCCCGCACCACGATATGCCGGCCGGCGCCGAGATCATCGGCGAACACGGTGGCACGAAAGCCCGGGGGCAAGGTCAGTCCGGCCTGGGGTCCGCCCGCGGCCTGTTCGCCCTGGCAGGCGGCCGCGGACAACAACGACAGACCGGTGCACAGTTGAAGGATATTTCGTCGCGTCATGATCGCATTCCTGTCACATCGCCCGGTGTCTCCGAGTCACGTACAGGTCCGATCGGCAAGCTCGGAGCCGTCGGCCTATCGAGTACCTTATCTCCGGGGGAATCGATAAACCATTTGTTATCCGGTGGCGACCAGGGGAGCGGATCTACAGGAGAGCGGGATCGCGGGGCGACTGCATGGCGGCGCTCGACTTCGTCGAGCTTGGCCATGGCAGCCGGGTTGGAGAGGTGAGCGGAGAGCAGGGGAACAGGTGAGGATGGGTTCACACGCCTCCAGCTCGGCTCGGGCTCGGCAGTGGCGTTGATTGGGCCGCGGCGGGTGGGTCTGGTGCGGTTGGGCCGGTTGGGTAATTCAACATACGCTTCAAAATGGCTTCGTTTTTTCATTTTTCTTGCGCGCGCTTGGGGGCGAAAACCGCGTTGGCGGTAGCGCCAGTCGGGAAAATGGGGTTGCGTAAAACGGCTTCGGTTTTTCGGTGCGGCGGGCATGGGGATTCTCCG
>NPIF01004520.1_pt1 | contig 29510 bp, 42 predicted proteins | sample 8637461 | NCBI WGS metagenome assembly NPIF01 (sample SAMN07420641, study PRJNA396082) | bioreactor metagenome | isolation source: sample BR12 brine-fed electro-methanogenic bioreactor BR | place: Japan: Kochi | collected 2016-12-09
TGCTTTTGCCGTTGCTTTTGCTTCTGTTATACAGAGTAATCCTCCCCCCGCAAAAAAGGCTTTGCCCTCGCAGCGGGGTAAAGACACAAGGGCGGCGAAGCCGGGGCGAAGCCCTTTACCCTTGTGCCTTTACCCCCCAGGGGTAGACTATTTGGAGGGGGAGAGGATGGATCAACCCTACAAATTCCCATGATTGGAGGAGCTTTTATGGACTCTAACTATTATTCCATGGAGGAAGCCGTGGAAAAAACGTGCTGGACGGAAAGAACCATTCGCAGGAAAAGAGACGACGGGGAGATTCCCGGAGCCTTCAAAAGAGCGGGAGCCTGGTGGATTCCCCGCCTCTGGGTGGAGGAAAACACCATTCCGGAAGGATACATAACTACCTCGGAATACATCGAAAGACGGGGCATATCCCGCCAGCGTCTTCACGAGATTATCTCTGCCGGGAGGCTTCCGGTTATCAAAAGAGGCCCCCGCAAGTGGTTCGTGCCGGAGAGTTGATTATTGAGGGGTGTGGGGGAACGTTCCCCCACGGTTCTGCCTTTGCCTCTTGGGGGGGGTGCCGGGGGGGACTTGTCCCCCTCCGGGGTCTGGTCTTGACCTACGGGGGGTATTCGGGGGGGCTTTTCCCCCCGCCATAGCCAGCGGTCACTAAAGGGTTCAGTCGAGGCCGAAACCCCCTAAGAGCGTCAAGCCCTCCTCGGCGGCGGCCCCCAGGACTAAAAAACTGGTGGTGGTGACTAGAACCTGAAAACCCCTGGTGGTGAACCCTTCCCTGATAACTATAAACCCATACAGCATCCAATTACCCCACACAACAACATGGAAGGCAGCATGTTCTCAAACACGTAATTGTATTCTATCCTCGGGAAACAAGAGCTTGTAACGGATTACCACCTCTCCCCACCCGAAGACAACCTCGTTAATCAAGGCTAGAGCCAGGGCCTCTTTCCCCTCTGGAGACTGGATAGCCTCCTCCAGCAACACCTCCCACTCTGAAAAATCCTCCTCTCCCTCTTGCAGCTCCTCCAGCTCTCTCTCCGCTACATTTAACTGTTCCCGGATCTCTTTCATCTGCTCCCGTGCATCATCCCCCTGGAGTATCCCCTCCGCTATAGCCCCTACCAGCCGTCCCCGCTTCTTTTGCAGCCTCTGTATCCTTCGCTCTATCTCCCCCCGTTTTCCTTCCGGCTCTCCCTTTCCCGGCTCTTCTTCCTGTAACGCTTCCCGCACCTTCTCTATAATCTCTCCCGTAACATGCCTCTTTGCCATCTCCATCACCCGAGGATCCAGCAGATCCACCCGCAGCCAGGGGGAATCATGCCGTGGCACCTCAATTCCCTTCACTTGCCGCAACAATCGACTCCCACAGACATAATACCGCCGTCCATTACTCACCGTAGACGAAGCCTTACACCCGCACTGCTCACAGACCAACAGCCCTTTCAGCAGCGCCACCTCTCCCACCCGGGTATTCCTGTTCAGATTCTGCCATGCTGGCCGTCCCTGCCGTGTAAGCTGTACCGCCTCTACCTCCTGGGGAGTAATAATTGCCTCGTGCGCTCCCTCTATCACCAGCCACTCTCGCTCATCCCGCTGTATATGCGTCTCTCCGCGCCCCGGTTGCCGGGTCTTCCCATACACCACATTCCCCAGATATACCTTTGTGTGTACCGTCAGGATCTTGCGCACATAGGCGCTGCTCCACTTCCCCCCTCGCCGCACCGGAGCCCTCTGTTCGTCCAGCCTCCGGGCAATCTCTATCATGCTAACCCCCTCCCCGTACCACCTGTAAATCTTCCGTACCACCTCCGCTTCATCCTCCTGGGGAACATATTTCAGATGCCGTCCCTGCCGTTCCTTCCGGAACCCGTAAGGGGGCGCTCCTCCCGGAACCCCCCCCTGCCGTACCGCCTCCTTCTGCCCCCGGACAACCTCTTCCGCAAGCTGTAGCGAATAGAACTCATTCATCGCATCGAGGAGCGTACTCACGATAACTCCCGTAGGCCCTTCCACCGAAGGCTCCGCCACCGTAAGCAGCTCCACGCCCTTCCGTTTCAAAAGCCCCCGGAAGGCCGCCGCCTGTTCCACATTCCGGGCAAACCGGGAACTCTTCCAGCAGATAACTGCCCGAACCTCCCGCCCCTCCCGGAGTTTTGCCAGCATATCCTGAAACGCCGGGCGGTCCGCATCCTTCCCGGAGTACGCATCATCCACGAACTCCTCAAGGATCTCGTACCCATGCTCCCCCGCCCATCTCCGGATCTCCTCAAGCTGCGCAGGGATGGACAACCCTTTATCCGCCTGCATCTGTGAGCTATCCCGAGCATAGGCATACGCAGGAATCACCAGGCCCTCCGGGGGCTCCCCTGGAGCGCCACCACTTCTCCCAGAATCTTGTACCACCCCAGATCCTTCTCCTCCGTAGAGACAGCAAGATCGTCATAATCCGGACTCGCCGCCGCAAAAACAACTCCCGTGGGGGAGGGGACATAGTACCGCAGCATCTCCGTACCTCGGAATGACAGGAACACCACGGATCCCGCCTGGGGTTCCCTGGGTACACAGAGACAGAGGGTATCCCGAAAGATCCCGGCTCTCCCCATGCTCTCATCTGTAGCCACCTGGACAAACATATCGTCTCTCTGCTGGATCCTCAGAGCTTCCAGCTCCCACAACATCCTTTGTTCCTTCTCACGTTTTTGGGTTGTAATGCCCTTCTTCTGCAATGTCTTTTGTACATCCCAGAAGGGGGCAAGCTCCTTGACCAACTCTGGCCAATCCAGGCACAACCCCAGCATCCCCTCGGGGATATCATCGCTGTTTTCCACTCCCCAGAGGATCTTCTCCCGGGCGCTCTCTTCGGAGGAGGTCTCCATACCATCCAACAGATCGGAGAAGCTGGTCTTGAAGGTCTCTTTCAGGATCTCCAACGCCTCCAGAGGGACGGGTTCTTCCCCCTCTTCCCACGCCTCAAGCTCCTGGGGTTCTCCCCGTACCACTTCTGCTACCTTCCACAGAGACAATTCCCTTCGCTCTCTCCACTCCATCAACTGGTCCCCTACGGCATTCTCTTGAGAGAGCAGCCTGGACAAGGGGACTTTGAGCTGTTCCGCTATCTGCTCCAACGTATCCAGGGATGGCTTGCTCTTCCCCCGCTCGATATCGCTGAAAAATCCTGCGCTGAAATTCAACTCCCTGGCAAGATCCCGGAGGGTCATCTCCCGTTTTTTACGCCACCGCTTTATCCGTTTTCCCAGCTCCATAACTGCGCCTCCTCTCTGACACATCTCAGTGTACGCTCAAATCGTATTTAAGAGAAGCAGCTAAAAGCGAACAGTGTTAGCTTTACAAGAACACTCTCCCTTGATATAATCGCTCTAGACTTACAAAAGGAGGTGTTCCCTGTGAGCATCGGTAAAAAAATACGGTTGAGCAGACTGTCCAGGGGCCTTACCCTGCGGGGGCTCGCTCGCCTCTCTCGCATCTCCGCCCCGGCCTTGAGTAATATCGAACTGGGCAAAACCACACCGAGAATTGCAACGCTCCGAAAGATCGCCGCTATTCTGGGGATCGCTCCGGGCGAACTATTTGAAGAGGAGGAAGCCCATGTCGCTCGATGAATGGCTGGAAACTCCGGAGACTCGAAAAGCCTTGCGAACTATCCTCACGAGAGCTCGGAATAGTGCGAAGAAAAGAGGTGCCCCATGCAAGCGTTATGGATCGTGATACTCCCTCTCCTGGGGCTCTACTACTGCGGAAAGCTCCTGGGCCGCCTCGCCGAACTGCGGCGGTGGCAGCGCTACGGGCTCTATAAAAAAAAGGAGGTGTGACCATGCGGGAATACACCAGAAATGATGGGGGAAAACGAGAAAAGCGCCCTCCTCGGAAGAGGAGGGTTTCGCATCCCCGAAGGAACGGAGCATGAGAAGCGAACTTCTTGAAAAACTCTTGGAAGCCATGCGGAATCAAGGTCTTGCCCCTTCGCCGGGGCAATCCCTTGAAGCAGACGGGAATCTGCACCGTTACCATATAGACGGTGACAAACCCCGGACGAAAAACGGGGCATACCAGATCTTTTTGGACGAACACCCCGCCGCCTGGTTCAAATCATGGAGAGATCCCGATAGGGTCCACACCGTCTCCCTCTCCTCTCAAGAGGGCGTGTTGAGCGTGGCGCAGAAGGAAAGGATGTACCGGGAGCTGGAAGAGCGTAAGGCGGAACGGGAAGCGAACCAGGCACAACTCGCCGCCGCTGCCGCCAAAGAAGCCCTGCTGCTCTGGGAACAGGGGACCCTTCCGGAGAAAGGGGAGTACCTCTTCCGAAAGAACGTTCCCCCTCATGGTCTTCGGGCTCTCGGTGAGGTGCTTCTGGTCCCTCTCACGGACATCTCCGGGAAGATCCAGAACCTCCAGCAGATCTACCCGAACGGGGGGAAGCGGTTCTTGAAACACGGGGCGGTAAAGGGGAACTTCTGCTCGCTCCCGGGGGACCGTACTGCCCCCATTCTCCTCTGTGAGGGATGGGCCACCGGAGCCTCTCTCCACGAAGCCACGGGGTGGTCTGTAATCTGTGCCATGAACGCCGGGAACCTCCTTCCTGTGGCCTCGGTGATTCGCAAGCGCTTTCCGGACAGAGGGCTCATTATCTGTGCGGATGATGACTGGCCGGGACCAAAAATCCTTGAGGCCATGCAGCAGAAGAAACTCTCCCTGGAGGAGCTGGCGGAGCTGGGTATATCCCGGAACTCCCTCAAGCTCTGGACCACCACGAGAGCCACCCCTCCCCCCAGCATCCGGGAAAAGCTGGCGGAGGTACTGGGCCTCCAAAAGGGGCAGCTCGGGAACCCTGGAATAGAGAAGGCTCAGGCGGTAGTTCTCGCCCTTGGTGGGGTACTGGCGCAGCCTCCCTTTGGGGTAGAAGACCCTGGCTCAGACTGGAACGACTATGCCTCCCTCTACGGGCTCCCCTCCATTCGGGAACAGCTGGAGTCCTTGTGGGCAGCCCAACAGGAAGCCCGAGGGGAGGAGGAAAACGTGCGGGAAAACTCTATCCCCTCTCCCTGGGATGTTTTCGATCCCATCTACATATCCAACAAGGGGAAGCCTCTGGGGAATCTGGCAAACCTGCGCTCCCTGCTCTCGTACTACCATATCCAATGCCGCTACAACCAGATTACCAAGGATGCGGAGGTGGATGTCCAGGGCTCTCTCCGGGGGGATAACTCGGAAAATGCCTCTCTGGCAGAAATCTATTCCAGGGCAGCAGAACACGGCTTCCCCACCCCCAACATGGACACGTACCTCTCCCGTATCGCCTTGGAAAATCAGTATAACCCCGTGCGGGATTGGATCTCCCGGTCCCCCTGGGATGGCATCGAAAGGCTTTCTTTGTTTTTCGAAACCATCTCCCTGGCTCCGGGGTTCCCGGAGGGGATGAAGCGCATCCTCATGACAAAATGGCTCACCTCGGCGGTGGCAGCGGCGTTTCTTCCAGAGAATTTCCTCTGCCGTGGGGTGCTGGTGCTTCAAGGCCCCCAGGGGATAGGTAAAACATCATGGTTCCGGAACCTGGTACCCCATGAATCCGGCTGGTTTGGAGAGGGGCGCATACTGGATCCCGCAGACAAGGATTCTGTCTATGGGGCTATCTCATATTGGATAGTTGAGCTTGGGGAGCTTGAGGCAACATTCAAGAAAGCTGATCTGGCACGGTTGAAGGCTTTTTTGACGAGCCAGAGCGATAAGCTACGGCTCCCCTATGGGAGGAGACAAAGCACCTTTGCCCGGCGCACTGTTTTCGCAGCTTCCGTAAATTCTCCAGCCTTCCTCCTGGACGACACGGGTAACTCCCGCTGGTGGGTGCTCCCATGTCAGGGGGTAAGCTTCAACCATGGCATCGACATGCAGCAGCTCTGGGCGGAGATCTACCATTGCTATTACCGCCCATATGAGCAGAACGGGGGGCGCTACCTCTGGTGGCTCACCCCGGAAGAAGAGGAAACCCTCTCCCGGCTCAACCGGGAGTATGAAGCAGCGGATCCTGTGGAGGAGCTGATCCTTGCGAAGCTGGATTGGGATACCCCCCGGGAATATTGGGAGGAGAAATCCGCCTCGGAGATCCTGCAATCCTGTGGGGTTGCCCCGGTTTCCCGGGCTTCCGCCACAAAAGCCGGAAGCATCCTGGCTAAACTTTGCGGCCCCTGTTTCCGCAGAAATTCCCGGCGGCTGTATCACGTCCCCCCCCGAAGAAGCACCGGGTATTTACCGTGACACCTACGGTAGGTGTCACGGTAGGTGTCACGGTAGGTGTCACGATCCTTAACCCTTGCCACCACTGCATCTATACACTTACAGTGACACCTTGACACCTCTTTAGAGATAAAAGAAAGGTATGGAAAGAGGCTGAAAAGGGAGGCTCCGGGAGGGTCGGATTTGAGGGGTGTATAGAAGCCTCTATAGGGAAAGGTGTCATAGGTGTCACGGAAGCCCTTAAAAACCTCCTCCAGCCCTTGCAAATACTGGCTGTGACACCTATGACACCTCCAGTGACACCTCCTCAAGCGGGGGGGCACGGGGGGGCGAAGCCCCTTCCCGCCATCAAGAGCGGCCACAAGAGGCATCAGTCGAGGCCGGGAGGCCATGAAAGCGTCTCACCGGGGCAAGCGTCGGCCCCCATTCTCATAAAAAAGGAGACAACAAAACATGACGAACAAAGAAAAACTCCGCCAGCACATACAGGAAATAATGGAGGATCCAGAGAGGAAGCACAACCTCATCTCCAACATGGGAGCATTGCAGTACCAGCTCAATCAGGAGCTTGAAGAAGAGTACGAAGAGGGGGGAGACCTCCTGGAGGGAATGGAAATGGAACCCGAAGGCCTCAAATACGACCAGGGGAAACTCCGCTACGACCTCCTTCCCCCGGATGCTCTGGAAGAAATTGCCAAGGTCTACACCCTGGGAGCGGAAAAATACGGAGACAGGAACTGGGAAAAGGGCCTCCGTTGGGGACGAATCTTTGGAGCCGTCTTCCGGCACTTCATAGCCTGGGCAAAAGGAGAGGACCAAGACGAAGAAACAGGCCTTCACCCTCTGGCTCACGCCGCCTGGGGATGCCTCACCCTCCTGGCCTATGCCAAGCGGAACATAGGAGAAGACGACCGCCCCACCACAAAAGCAAAGGAGGCTTCCCGTGGGTAGAAAAAAGAATCAGCTTAGAACCCTCTCCCGCTACGAAAACGCCCAGGTGGTATCCCTGCTGGAACGCCTTGTTCCCATGGAGGCAGAAATGCACGCCCTGGAATCCGCCTATGATCGTTCCGCCTATGCCGCCTGTTCTCTGGGAGACCTGGTATCCGGAGGAGAATCGCTTCCTTTACAGGAACGCATCACGGTACAGAAAGAGACAGACCCCCGTCTCCGGCTCCTTCGGGACTTTGTCACCACCATAGAGGATGCGCTCTCATCCCTGGCTCCGGAGGAAAGAGACGTGGTGAACCTTATGTACTTCCGAGGACAGAACGCCCGACACATCTCCAGCCGGCTTTATATCTCCTCCCGCTCCGTCTGGAGGATCCGGAACAAAGCCTTTGCCAAGCTCGGAACTCACCTCCTCCCCCTGGTCTCCCGGTACGACTGGAGGTCCTGATATGACTAAAACAGATGAGTGCATTGCGGCTCTCGAAAAAATAGGCCGGGCTGCCACCGCCGCCGAAATTGCCTTGGTAGCCAGACAACCCAAAGAGAATGTTTCATCCCTCCTGCGAAACCATGCAGCGAAACATAGAAAAATTGCGTATCGCTTTTTTGAAAGCAAAGATGGCCCCGGCAAGAAAGCCTATTATTACGTGATCCGATGGCCGGATCACAAAAAAAATCACAGGGATGTGCTTTTCCGTCCTCTTAATGATGACCGGGAACCTCTCTGGCATCTCCGGAAAATAGCGCACTATGGAATCAACAAATGGTGTCAGATGGTCCTCCGGGATCCTTTTGACCTCCTTCTCAAGCTGAAAGGACACAACTATGAACACAAACACGCATGAAGACCTCCTCCGCTCCACCTTTACCAGCCTTCTGGAAGAGCGGTATACCTTGGCTCGCCGCCACGAAAAGCTCCTCCTGGCTGTAGAGGATCTCCTCTGGCTCAAGAACCTCAAGACCTTTGATCCCGTAATTTACTCCTCTTTCAAAGCAAAAAAGGAAGAGGCTTGGAAAGCCCTCGAAGAAGCAGCTCGGGAATGCCGGGCGGAAAGGACCTAGTATGAATAAGTTTTATTGGATTCACCTGGACTGTGAAGGCTTTATCGGCTATTGCAAAACCTATGAGGAGGCCGAACAGTTTTGCAAGGAATACCTGGCCGTTGTGGGGGAGGACGGCTCTCTTGAATCTATGAGAACGGGAAGGGAGATTGAATAATGTTTACAGGAAAAATGGAAGATCGCATTAAAAAACTACTGAAGATCGCCGAACAATCTACTTTCCCCCACGAAGCGGAAGCGGCCTTACTTAAAGCCCAAGAATTGATGGCCATACATCGTATCTCCGTATCCATTTCAGGAGATGCGGTAGAGGAAGAAATTGAAACCCATGAAATTCTTTTAGAAGCTCGTCTTGAAGAGTGGAAGAAGTTGTTGGGCACAGTCATCGCGGAGAATTTCAGGTGCTACCCTTTCTTTCGCAGGTGGAAATCTCGACATCTCTCGGCGTTATGTTTTTTAGGAAGACATCAGGATGTGGCCCTGGCCTCCGCCGTTTTTCACGCCGCAGCCTTGGGAGCGATGAGTTGTTATGGAAAATGGCAAAACAAAGACAGCTCGACTCGAAGAGAATTCTTGATGGGATTTTGTTACGGGTTAAAAGAGCAATTCGAATTGCAAAAACAAAAAGAGGAAAATCAGGAATGGGCGCTTGCCTTGGTTGTGGATAACGGAGTGAAAAAGGTCTTTGAAGATCTTGATATGAAGAAAGCGGACAGGAGACGCCCTTTGGATTGTTGCTCTACGGCGTTTTCATCCGGCTATGCGAGGGGGCTGCGCCATAACGTGGTCAGGGGTGAAGCACTTGAAGGGGTGGTGTCAGGAACATGAGTGCTCCCAAAAGAAAAATTATCCAGATGGCCGTTACAAGAAAGTTGGCACACCTGTGACATAAAAAACGTGCTATACTCTTACCATCGGAAAAGTCGCCCCTCGTGGCACGAAAAGAGCCTTTTCTCCTCCCCCGGAGAGAGGGCTTTTTTTGTACCTTTTCGTCTGTAACTGTCTGCTACAAACCCTTGATATCACTGGGTTTTCCTTCATTCCCCCCCCAAGAGAAAGGAGGTCTTTCCATGGGCATGCTCACGGGACAACACGAACTTTTTTGCCAGGAATACATCAAAGACTATGACAGCATATCCGCCGTGAAACGGGCATACGGCGACAAATCTTATGCCGCCCTCCAAAGGCAGGCCCACCGTCTCCTCCAGAGGGAAGATATCCAAGCCCGGATCAAAGAGCTCAATGACAAGATCTGCGAGGAGGTTGGACTCTCCCGCCACCTGGTAGCCCGTCAGATCGTGGCTATCCTCAAAGCGGATCCCCGGAAGATTGCTCGGTGGGCTCGCACCTCCGGGCAGATCGGAGGAGGAGAAGAAGACGGCCAGCAGCTCCTCTTTGACGTGGAAGCCCTGGGCTCTGAAGAGCTGGACGATGACACCGCCGCTGCCATTGCGGAAATCGAAACCACCAAAAGTGGCGTGAAAATAAAAACCCACAGCAAAACAGCCATACTCAAACTCGCCGCTGAAATCTCCGGGCTCCTCTCCCCCACGGGTTCCGAGGAGAACCCCCTCTATCTGGCACACACCGGGATAGCTCTGCTCCCGGAGCAGGAGGCTTTAGATGGATAGCCCCTTGAACATCCAGATTACCAGGGAAGAGGAAGCTCTCGAAGTTGAAGTAACGGGAAACCCCGTGGAAGCCGTGGATGCTCTGGTGAAGGTTCTGGTGAGCTTTTCCCTGGGAGCCTTCGAAGAAGTTGACCCGGAAATGCTTCAACGTGCGCTCCAGAAGGATCTCCACCAGGCTTTTCAGAATGCCACCGTTAAAGCAGGAGACCATGTTACTGGCAGCAGTAACATGGTCTCCTCGCCTTCATGAAAGGAGGGCAGACCATGACCGCACACAAACGCACGCCGTGCCAGGTCTACAGCAGGGTAGTAGGCTTCCTGACTCCCACCTCCCAATGGAACAAAGGGAAGCGTGAGGAGTGGAAGGACCGGGTAGCCTTCGATCCCGAGAAGTCCCGTCTTCGCTCCCCATGAGCAACGTAGTCTGGAAACCCAACCCCGGCCCCCAGACGGAATTCCATCGCCGGGGGGAGTATGAGGTCCTCTACGGAGGAGCAGCGGGAGGGGGGAAATCGGACGCTCTCCTCATGGAAGCCCTCCGGCAGGCGCACATCTCGGGATACAAGGGCATTGTCTTTCGGAGGACCTTCCCGGAATGCGAGGAGCTCATCACCAAGTCCATGCTCTACTATCCCCGCATCTTCCCCCACGCTCAATGGATACGCAGCAGGAAAGAATGGAGGTTCCCGTCCGGGGCCTCCATTCGCTTTGGATATCTGAAATCCCTGGGGGATGAGCTTAACTACCAGGGGCATGAGTATCAGTACATCGCCTTCGATGAACTCACGCACTTCCCGGAGAGCCAGTATCTCTACCTCTTCTCCCGCTGCCGTACATCCAACCCGGCTCTCCGCTGCTATATCCGCTGCGCCACCAACCCCGGCGGCCCAGGCCATCTCTGGGTAAAGCAACGCTTTGTAGACATCGCTCCCCCGAAGGAAACCTACCGGGACCCCGCCACCAACCTTACCAGGGCCTTCATCCCCGCCCGGATCCAGGACAACCCGAAACTCCTTGAAGCGGATCCGGAATATCTGAACCGTCTGCTCATCCTCCCGGAAGCCCAGAGAAAGGCTCTCCTTGATGGAAATTGGGAAGCCTTTGAAGGTCAGGTCTTCGGGGAGTGGAGCAAAGAGGCTCACGTTATAGATCCCTTCGATATCCCCCCCTCCTGGCACAAGTGGCGGTCTCTGGACTGGGGCTTTGAGGCCCCCTACACCTGTCTCTGGATGGCCTGTAATAACGATGGCCAAGTTGTCATCTACCGTGAGCTCTACGGAATCCAGGACGGCAAGCCCAACCAGGGCACCAGGGAGACCGCCCGAGAGGTGGCCTCCCGGATCAGGCAGATCGAGGCCGCCGCCGGGGAAGAACTCTACGGCAGGGCAGACCCCAGCATCTGGGCTTCTTCGGGACACCAAGGCCCCACCATCTACGAATCCTTTGCCTCCGAGGGGGTCCACTTCCAGAAGGCAGACCACCGCCCCGGCTCCCGGCTCCACGGGAAGATGCAGATACACCAGCGTCTCCGGGGTTGGCGGTACGGTACCCCGGAATGGAAGCCCGGCCTTCTCATCTGCTCCAACTGCACCAACCTGATACGCACCCTTCCCGCCCTTCCTCCGGATCCGAACCGCCCGGAGGACATAGACACCAAAGCGGAGGATCATGCCTATGATGCCCTCCGCTATGGACTGGAAGAACGCCCCTGGACTCCCCCGGTCGAAACCCCGATCAATCGGGACGGCTGGGCGGATATGTGGGATGACCCCAAAGGAGGTGACACCGCATGGCAAGCCGTGTAAAGAACAACGTGGCTCTAGTCTCCCTGGAATATATGCTCCCAGGAGGCAACCGCTGGACCACCGTGCCCGTGGACTGCACAGGTACCGGGATCCTCTACGGAACCCGCAATGCAGACGGACTCTACGTACTTCCGGAATACGTAACCCCCGGAGTAAACATGGTTCTCCTGTTCTCCCCCCAGCTCACCAGACTACAACCGGGGGACGAAATAGGCCGCATCACCCCGGAAGCTCCCCCTGCCCCGAAGAGAAAGGCCGAAAAAACCCATGTCCACACAGCAGAAGAGTAGCTTTCATGAAATTCGTGACTGGTTTCGGGCTGCGGTTGCCGCGGATGCCTCCTGGCGTGAGGAAGCCCTGGAGGACATAGAGTTCTACGCCGGGGAGCAGTGGGACACCGCTTCCAAGGACTCCCTGAAAGAGCAGCGAAGGCCTGCTATAACGATTAACCACATCCGGCCTCTCATCAACCTTCTCTCGGGGTATCAACGGCTCAACCGCTACGAACCGGATTTCCTCCCAAGAACCGGAGATGACATTGAAAAGTGCAACGTGGCCAAGGGAATCACCAAGTACCTTTTTGACACCAACGAGTTCGATTATGAGGAGAGCCGGGTATCTCTGGATGCCTTTCTCACAGGCAGAGGATGGTTCTACCTCTCCTACCGGGATGAAGAGATTCGCTTCAAGCGGGTTTCTCCCTTCAACATCTACCCGGATCCCGAAAGCCGGGAGGAGGACCTCTCGGATGCGGAGTGCATCCACTACGCCCGATGGACTTCCAAGCGCACTCTCAAGCGCCACTTCCCGGATCATGCCGATGAAATCGACCTGGTGGTAGCTCGCTACGATGCGGAGGAGACCAGCGATCACATGGGGGATGACCCCCTCTGGTACGCCGCTGAGACTAAAAAGGTGCGGCTCATCTCTACCTGGTACCGCTCCTACCGTACTGACAAGATCTGTTTCTTCCCTCCGGAGCTTCAGATCCCGGATGCCCCTTTCGAGGAAGTGCCCCCGGAGCTTCGGGCTCTTGCCCAGGTCCGCACCGAGAGCAGAGAAGAGATCCGGGTAGCCACGTACATCGGGGAGCTGCTTCTTGAGGACGTGCCGTCTCCATATTCCCATGGCAAGCTCCCCTACGTCATGGTCCCCGGCTACTGGCTGGGAGAGGGAGACACCGCCGCCGGGGTAGTGCGGGATCTCAAGGACCCCCAGCGGGAGATGAACAAACGAAGAAGCCAGCTCCTGCACATCATCAACACCATGGCGAACCGGGGTTGGATGGTCAAAAAGGGCGGCCTGGACTACGCCAATAAGAACAAGCTGGAGAAACAGGGGAGTACCCCCGGGGTGGTCATTGAGTACCAGTCGGACATCGCCCCGAACCCCTTCGCCACCGACAGCATCCCCTCGGGGTTCTTCCAGGTGGATAAGCAGTATCAGGAGGACCTTCAGAACATCTCCGGGATCAATGAGGCCATGCTCGGCACGGACGTTCCCGCCTCTGCCTCTGGCAGGGCCTTGGAACTCCGCCAGCGCCAGGCCGTCACCAGCCTGGCCATGCTCTTTGATAAGCTCCGGATGGCAAAGAAGCGGCTCCTCAAGCAGCTCTGGGGGAACCCCAAACATCCAGGGCTCCTTCCTCAGTTCTACCGGGAACCCCGGATCTTCCGGATTGTAGGCCAGGGGGGGCAGCCGGACTTCGTCCCGGTGAACCAGCCCCAGGAAGCCATAGATCCCCGTACGGGCATGGCGGTGCAGCAGATCATCAACGATCTCTCCACCTTCGAATTCGACATCATAATCAGCGACACCCCCGCCACCCCCTCCCAGCGAGTGGCCGCCTTCTACGCCCTCCTGGAGATGGCTAAAGCGGGGCTTCCGGTACCTCCGGACATGATCGTCGAAGCCTCGGATCTCCCCCAGAAGGAGAGCTTAAAAGAACGTCTCATGCAGCAGCAACAGATGGAGATGCAAGCCCAGCAAGCTCAACAACAGGGAATGCCTCCGGGACAGCCCGGGGCACCTCCCATGCCACCCCCTCCCCCGAACGTACAGGATATTATGGCAGGGTCTCACGGGGGATAGAGACATCAAAATTTGAAAGGAGCGAGGCAACGTATGGATAGTTATGACGAGATCACCCAGGAGGACTACGCAGGAGTAGAGGAGACCCTGAACACTCTTCTCAAGCAGCAGGAGCCCCAGGAGGAACCGGAAGCTCCCCCCGGAGAAGAGGCCGCTCCCCCGGAGCCCCAACAGCCCGACCCGGTGCAGGAGCGTCTCTCCCAGTATGAGCAGCACATGCAGCGGCTCTACCAGAACGAGTACCACGCCGCCCAGACCATCCGGCAGCAGCAGCAGGAACTGGCGGCCCTGAAAGCCCGGATGGAGCAGCAGTTTCAGCAGCCCCAGAAGCAGGATCAGCTCCCGGAGGATCCCATGGAGCGTCTGGTGGAGGAGCGGGTACGGGCTCGGATGGAACGCATGGAGGAGGATCTCCGGAAGCGCCATCAGGAAGAGATAGCCCCCATCCAGCAGACACTCCAGCAGCAGCAGGCCATGAGCGCCTGGCAGCAGAGAGCCCAGCAGTCCCAGGAGATTGCCCGGCAGCGCTACGAGGATTACGATGATGTGGCCATGGCTGCGGTGCCGTGGCTCCAACAGCAGCAGCAGCGGGCATCCATGGGAGACCAGAATGCCCAGGCCATGCTCAACATGGTCACCGCAAGCCCGGATCCCGCAGAAGTGCTTTACACCTTGGGTCTCCGGTTCCGTTTTGAGCAGCAGAAATCCCAGGCAGCAAACCAGCCCGCCCCCGCCCCGAAGGCCCCCGCCCCCCCAGGGCAGGGAAACAATGTGGTGCAGATGCCCCGGGGAGCAGATATTCCCGGTGGTGCAGCGGGAGGAGGGGAGCTGGATTTGAGCAGCATCACCAGCGAAGAATGGGCGAAGCTCCCGGATGATGTCCGTTCCCGGATCCTCCGGGGAGAATAACTACACAACCTAGACAGGAGTGATTTAATTGGCTACCACGAAATACCCCCCGAATCTAATTCAGAAAGCGTGGGCGCTCGACCTTTGGAAAGAAGTAATGAACGAAATTTATTTCAAAAAGTTCATGTCCGAAGGCTCTGACTCGGTGATCACCAAGAAAACCGACCTCAAGACCAAGGCAGGGGACAGCATTGTTATCCCCCTCCTCATGAAATTGCAGGGCTCCGGTACCGCCGGGGACTCCACCCTGGAAGGGAACGAGGAAGCCCTCACCTACTTCGACATGGCGGTATCTGTAGCCCAGAAACGCCATGCTGTGCGCTCCGAGGGAGCCCAGGAGGAGCAGAAGAGTCAGCTCAATTTCCGCACCAACGCCAAGAGCGCCCTGAAGGTCTGGATGTCCGAAATGATTGACGACTCCATCTTTGCGGCCCTCTGTTCCACCCCCAGCACCAACCGGCTTCTGCTTCCTACGGGATGCTCCGCCATTGGCGACATTACCTCCAGCAACAAGCTCACCACCACTATGATCCGCCTGGCGAAGCTCCGGGCGAAGATGGCCTCCCCCAAAATCCGCCCCATCAAGGTGGATGGGAAGGATCACTATATTATGCTGGTGAACCCCTACGCCGCAGACGACCTCAAGCAGGACAGCACCTGGCTCCAGGCCCAGCGGGAAGCGGGAATCCGGGGGAAGGAGAACCCCATCTTCTCCGGTGCCCTTGGGGTCTTCGATGGTGTTATCCTTCACGACCACGAGAGCGTCCCCCTGGCTGCGGAGGGTTCTGCTGGTGCCCAGGTAGCCTATAACGTCCTCCTGGGAGCCCAGGCGGGAGCCTACGCCATTGCGAAGGAGCCCTTCTGGAAGGAGAAGAAATTCGACTACGATAACCAGCAGGGCGTAGCCACCGGCCTGAGTTACGGGGTCCGGAAGAGCGTTTTTAACGGCGAGGACTTTGGGGTTATCACTTGCCCCACCTCCGCCGCCGTGAGATAGGAGGATCCCATGCGTAAGATTATCGCCCTGCTGCTTGTGGCACTCTTCGCCTTCCCCGCTCTGGGGGCCACTCCCTCTGGCATTGAAGCCCTCCGGGGATATCTCGTTACCGGGGGAGGGGATGCTTCGGATCTTGTCTCCTTCGTGAAGGGTCAGTATGGGGACTACACCTTTACGGTGGTCCCCGGAACCCCCACCGTCACCAGCCCGGATCTCAACGAAGGCCCCACCCTGGTACCCGTGGTTATTTCCCTGGTCACCGCAGATGGGGAGCTGCATAAATGGTACAACGGCTCCATCAAGATTGCCGTATCCGATGACGATTCCACCGGGGCCGCCACGCTCTCCCCTTCCACCACCACCCCAACCCTCACGGATGGGCAGTACACCGTGAATCTGGTGCTCTCGGATGCTGTCTGGACCGTGGGAAAGAAGGCCTGGATTACCGCATCTGACCCCGATACCACCGGGTTCGGAGGCTGGGTTGTCAGCGACATCAGCGGAGACATTACCGTCATTTCCGGAGACCTGTAGATCCACCACACACCTCCTTTGCGCTGGGGGGCCTCTCTTGAGGCTCCCCTTATCTCTTTGATCGGGGGGATACCATGAGCACCACCACGGCTTTATTACTCAACCTCCGGGTTAAGCTCCGTGACCTGGGGGAAGTCTCTTTTTCAGACTATGAACTGCTCCGGAAGCTGGAGGAAGCGGATCGGGAGATTCGCCGTCTCGCCGCCATCTACAAGCCCTCGTACCTTGCGGAGCCTTACGAAGGCACCTGTGTACCCGGGGAGCGTCTTGTGACGTTACCCCCCCACACCCTCCTCCTGGAGGTAATCCTCGATGGGGAGCCCCTCCGAGCTATAGATATGGACGAGTTCGCCGCCTGGAGCGGGCAGCCCACCGCCAAACCCTCCCGGTACATGAGCTTCGGGAAGATTGCCTTCCGTTGGGCTCCTGTACCGGATCTCCCTTATACCTTCGAAGCCTGGCTCATCCCCGTGGCGGCCCCTCTCCTGAAGGATGAAGAGCTGCCCTGGCCTCCTGAATTCGAAGACCTCATCCTGGATTACGCCCTGCATCGATGCACCGGGGAGGGAGGAGACTTTATCCCTAAATGGCATGACCAGGTGGTCTCCATGCTCTCGGGCTCCCCCCCCAGGCAGACCGTGGTGGAGGGGTACTTTCTGGAGGTGCGCCGATGACCTACGCCGCCTTTATAGACAACCTTCTCCTCCCCCGGATCCACGACACCGACAAAGCAGGGTATACGGATCCCGAGCTTTTCACCATCGTGGAAACCGCCCTCCTGCATCTCTACGCTACCGCCGCCTCCGCCGGGAAGAGTGCTTTTGTGAAGACCCTTATGGTGATCCACTACGGCAAGGTTCCCCTAGACTTCGGGGGGTTCTGCGGCCAGGTTCCGGTCCGTCAGGAAGACGGGCGGTTCAAAATTCTCACGGGAGAAAGCTCTCTGGAAGCCCGGTACCACCCTTCGCCCCCCTCGGGAGCCTCTCTCACCTCATCCCTTCCTCTTGCAGATAAGTACCTTCCGTTGCTTCTGGACCTCTGCGCCGTCCGTGCCCTGAACAGCAACGAGTTCGACACCACCCAGGACCAGGCCATAGCTAACGCTCTGCTGGAATCCGTGGCGGGGATGATGGAGTAGGTCATGGCTCACTACTTTGACCGCCACATCAATGATCTGCGCCGCACAAACTCCATCCGCTTCGGGGACTTCTCGGGGGGCGTGAATACTAGTGTCTCCCCGGAATTTATAGCGGAGAATGAGCTTGCCTGGGCGCAGAACTGGGAATTCGACCATCTCTCGGGAGCCATCAAGGGGAGGGATGGAACCGATACGGTGCTTACCCTCTCCGGAGAGCCCACCGCCATATTCTGGAACGCCACGCAGGAAGCCTACCTTGTCTCTGAAAAGGTGCAGACGGGGGAGAGTTCCTTCGAGCATCGCCTTTACGCCGTAACCTGTACGGAAGGGACATGGGCGGAGGTTCTGATAGGGACTCTCTCTGGGGATTTACCCCCCCAGTTCGCCTCCTTCGGGGATGCCGGGGAGACCCTGGTAGCCTCGGGAGGAGAGCTGCAACAGGTGGCTTTTGACACTGGCTGGAGCATCACCGATGTCTCCGACCTTACCAGCTATGAAGCTGACGGGTACGAAAATGTACAGCTCAACTGTGCCTATGTATGGACTCGTCACGGTCACGTGGGAGTAGGGAATGTGGACTCCGATGTAATCCAGTATTCCGGCCTCGGTGATCCCGGAAAGTGGAACTGCTCCGCCTCGGGAGCGGACAAGGGGTACTTCTTCCAGGTGGGGTATAAGGAGAGTCTCTCCACCATAGCTATTGTTCCTCTGGTTACGGACCTTGTGGTATTCAAGGCCGCCCCGGACGGCTCCGAAGGCAAAGCCTACCGGGTCATATCCGATCCCTGGGACGAAAACTTCCAGGTGGTACTCCAGGCTTCGGACGCTGTATGTGTGGCTCCTCGGGGGGCTTGTGTGGTGGCAGGAGAGGCTTTTTACCTTGACCGCCGGGGGCTCTGGGGATTCGGAGCCACGTCAAACTATGGCGATGTGGCGGGACGTGAGCCAGGGCAGAAGCTCAACAAGGACATATCGAACGCCCTCTCTTATGACGGCTGGTGTGTCCCTATCCCTTCCAAGAGAGCCATCTTCATCTCTCCCAACAACGGAGAGGCCATCTTCGTGATGAATGTAATCAACGAGGCCATCTTCCCTTGGGGCTTTGGGTTCACCGTAACGGCTGCTTCCGATAACGGCGAAGAGGTTCTCCTCTGCTGCGGAGATAAAAAGCTCCGGAAGCTCAACTCCATGTCCTTCCGGGACGATGAGGCATTTATCCCGTGCTCCATCAAGACCGCCACCATAACCAACACGAGACCCTACCTGATCAAGCGTATCGGGGTGGCCTTCATCCCCATCACCGGAGTCTCTGGAAGGGTGCAGCTCGGAAGGATCAGGAGGGATTTCTCCTTTGGGGCGGTCTCCGATGTGGCTCGGGAAGACCGAGATTTAGCACGAATGGACGAGGATATTCTGAACACCGAGGACTCCCAGATCATCTCCTACCGCACCAACGGGAGGTTTGAAGAGGGTTCTATGATCCTCTCCATTACCAACGGAAAGTTCCTGCTCCGGTATATCTTTGTCGAAATGGCAGAACTGGGAGGTGCCTAATGCCCTATGCAATGACCTCTACGGACTTCACCAACGAGGGAAGCCCGAGCTACAACGATCTTACCAAGGACGTGCTGAAAGACCAGTACGATGACCTTGAGACGCTCTTCGATGCGGTGAACAAGCTCCGCACCGGGACGCAACCGGAAGTCTATTCCACCGGAGATTGGCGCATGGTGGTGGAGGGAACCACAAAGCGGTTAGAGTGGTACAACGGTGCCGCCTGGGTGGGAAAGTTCGCCATCGAGGAGCTTTCCGTGGACTCCATATCCATAGCGGATCTCTCCGCTGCCGGGGTGGATCTCGTGACAGAACAGGCCGCTGTTGGCTTGCGGCTCTTGTTGAGGTGATGAGATGAAAGCACTTGATGTGGTTATTGATCCCTGGATCATCAACCAGGGGGCTACCTTCTTCGCCTCCTATGCGGCCTACAGCGATGAGGGAGTCCTTCTGGATCTCTCGGGGTATGCAGCCATGGGGCAGCTCCGCACGGGCTACAAGGAAGACCCCGTGGTTCTCACCTTCTCCACAGAGAACAACAAGATTGAACTGGTAAACGGGGAGGTTCATGTAGTTATCCCTTCGGATGACACGAAGCTCCTTGAGCCCGACACAGATTACGTCTTTGATATCGAAATGGCTGCTCCCACCGGGTACCGATACCGGATCGTGGAGGGCATTGCCATAGTTCGCCCGGAGGTGACGATAGAATGAGCATTGCTTTCAAACGTGTAGGGCTTACGTCCTACGCAAACGACACATACACTCCTCTGAAAACCAGCGGGGGGGAGACTTTTTCGGTGCCTGGCGACACAACGTACACCCTCGCCTCGCTAAGTGCCACAAACACGGGGGCATCGGAGGCCATTATCTCTGCCAGGATTGTTTCTTCTACGGATGTGCTGATCCACCAGATTTACCAGAACGCCACGCTTGGGGCGGGGGATACCCTGGCTATTCGAGATGAGTATGTACTCCACGTGGGAGAGAAGATTCTGATGAAGATTTCCGCAGCAGGAGTCACCGTGGCTGGAGCTGCCGTTGAGGTAGGGTAATGAGGATCACCATAACCCGGAGCTCTCCTGCTACTCGGGATTCTACCCGTGCAGGAGGCCCTCAAGACGTGGAGCCAAAGCGTCTACGGTGTCCCTATATCAATCTTGGAAAGAAGCCCAGGTTGCTCTCCTGTGCCGATGGGGTGTACAACCGCTTCGACTTTACCGAGCCCTTCACATGTTTTAACGACTTCATGCGCTACATGCCCTATGCAGACACATCGATATTGCCGCCATACTTCACGGTGCAGTACGAAGATGACGGGGGGCTGGCGAATCTTCCCGTGGTGTGGACCCTGGAGAAGTCTTTGTCCTCCTCAAGAGATTATGGTTCCCTAGAAAACTCTGTGGGGCAGAGACCTGCGAACCTCACCGCCTATAGCGGAGGAGTCTACCACGCCCGGCTCTTGATCTGTGATTCTATCCAAGCCAGCTGGTCTCCTTCGTACCTCTACGAGTATCACTTGATTGCCGCAAAGTCTATAACCATCAGCCCTTCAAAAGCGCTGGAGATCAAGTCCTATCCCGTACCCGTATCTTTCGACCGTGACGTATTGACAGTAAGCTCCTCTGCTATTATTTCCGAATCTCATTGTGGTTCCGGCGGCATTCCCACGAGCCTTGTGTATCCTCCGAATGGTACGCTGCAAGGAGTGTCGGGCTCAAGTGCTTCTCCGTCTGGGGTGTATCTCGGGACTGGAGGTGGCGGTAGTGGAGGGGTAAATATGGTTAACGCTCCTACATCGGGGGTGTATTCAGACCCCCTTAGTGGTGGCAGTGGCGGGGATGGGACTCTCTGGCATGGGGGTATTGGGGGGAGTGGGTACAGCGTAACGACAGATCAATATGGCGGTGCTCGCATAGAGTACGGCTCGGCTACTGGCGGTATTACGTGTTGCCTCTATGCTGAATCATTCAACAATGAGGGAACTATAGGAGTTTATGCTGGAGAAGCTAAAAGACTTTCTCGCCTCAGTGCTTCCGCTTCCTCGGGACGTACCGGTGGTGGTTGCTTGGTGGTTCACTCTCCGAACGTTGTGAACAGTGGAGCCTTCTCTGTATCCAGAGGAGCACAGGTGCCTTCTCCCGTAAATGCTTACGGTGGCAATGCTGGGGACGGTTCGTATAAGGTGGTGACGATGTGAAGGTAATCAAACTTGGAAAATCTGCTCCCGCTTCTATCGGGGAGCAGGAACATGCTTTTGCATATATCTGCGGTGCCTGGGAAGAGGGTACGCAGTACCGCCCCGGAGCCATGGTGACATATGCGGATTCCGGGGGCGGCGTGTCTATCTATGTGGCGGAGCGAGCCACCACGCAGGAACCCCCTCACGTAGACTGGTTCTGCATGACCAAAGCGGCACAGGGAACACCGGGCGAAGATGCCCCCCTGATTGCCTTTGAGTATTCTGAAAATGGCGTGGATGGATGGAGTTCCGCCTGGGAAGGACAGAAATATCTCCGGGTATCGAACGATGGCGGGGACACCTGGAGTTTAGGGTACAAGTTCATCGGGGATGATGGAGACGGCGCAGGGGATGTGCGTGGACCTTCCGAGGCTGTTAATGAGCGCATCGTGCTTTTTGACGGGAGTTCTGGAAAAATAGTCAAAGACGGTGGACTTTCCCTTTCCGACCTCGCCTTGACTAGCCACACTCACGGTGGCGTATACTCTCCGGTTGACCATAACCATGATAGCAATTATGCAGCAAGCTCGCATAATCACGATAGCGACTATGCAGATATCTCGCACGATCATGATTCTGATTATTTGCCGAAAAGCATATGGAGGTCTTTTGGAGATGTGACGGCAACGGGGACAGCTGGCTTTTCCGTGGAAGACACACCAGTCAATGCGGCTGTATTTGCCCCTGGAAACCCTCTTCGGATAACGAAAGATGCTGATACTTATTACGCTGTAGTAAGCTCGTATTCCTCTGGCTCTGTAAGCATTGTATGCGAAGACCTGACTAGCTCATACGTTTACGGAATAGAGTATGCGCCTCCCACTTACGTAGTCAAGATTGATGTCAATACTCCAGGGGAGTTCGCCGTCTCGGCCACTACCGAGGGTTTGTGGGAAGTCACAAAAGACCCTTTGGTCTGGGATTTGCCCCCAGGAAGGCTTGTGTGTATTAAGCATAGGATTCAAACGGAGGACTCTGCGGCAACAACAACGCAGCCTAAAATCAATGTCTACGTAGGGACGGGCACAAGCTCTACAACTTGCACGGGATCAGGCACAACGTATTCTTTAGATGCCTTTGTTCTACCCTCCACACTTTCTGTCATGGACGGATCAACACCTATTGTGGAATACACACTTGATCCGGTTACAGGCTCTCTTGAGCTGGACTCTTCCCCTAGTGGAGCGGTAACGGTCTCTTACAGCAAGTGGGTAGCCGGAGACACATTCCTGGATAGTGACAACGAGACGGACACTGCACGGCAGACGGCGACCGGGAATCTTGACGTAGATTACGGCGATCGTGTGGAACTCAAGATTGTAAAAGCCACAGGTGGTACTCCCGGTGATGATGCGGAGGACTTGTCCGTGTCCCTGCTCTTCGTGCTCAAGTAGGAGGGGTGAAAATGTATCGTAAAAAATGGATTAGCGAGACCGAATATCAGCTACAGCAGATGACCACACGTGGGTATTGGCGTACCTCCTCCGAAGAGAGTAAGGGTTATCTTGCGTGGGTTGCAACGGGAAATGTGCTGGGAGAGGTTGCGTATGTGGCCCCTCCTGCGCCTCAGGAGCCGACACTTGAGGAATTGCAAGCTGCGAAGGTGCGGGAGGTCGCCGAGGCGTGGCAGAACGATGTTGAGAACGTGGGTATGCCTGTTTTGGACGAGGGATTCAACGTTGATTACGGGGTTGAGGATTCGCTGATTTGGGAAAACGCTCTGGATTACATTGACCCCGAAGCCGCGGAGGTTGAAGTTAGAGCCATCGACAATACGTTCCACACCGTCTCTCGTGAAATTTTTGATGGGATTCCTGCGCTCCAAAAAGCCTATTACGCCCAGCAGCTCCAAAAAAAATGGGCCTTGCAGAAGGCCGCTGGGTCCGCTGACGCTGCGGGATTGGAGGCGATCACGTGGGAATAGTGATTCGGAAGCCGAGGCATAGGCATATGGACGGCAGCCAGTCGTTTTACTGTGACTTTTCGACTCTAGAAGGATGGACGAAAGAGGGTGACGGGAGCCTTTCGATCAGCACGGGGAATTTAACGTGCACAGATTTTGGGATATATGGGACAGCGCCGTCTAGCTTATATGGGCACGAGTTATCCTTTGGCCCCATACTATCTCACAGCGTTGCCTTAGATGGTTCATTTACAGTAAAGACGAACATGAGCTTCACCCCAATGTATTCAAGGCTGGGAAGCATTGTTATCGCTCTCATTTCTAACGGAATTGCAATTGCCTGTGCTTATATAAAAGACAACTCGCAGAGCTATGCAGAAAAGCGAGGGGATTATATTATTAACGGAACGTCTGGAAGTTTTATGAGTAACAGTTCTGGGACTTTTTCAGGAGAGCTGACTTTTGAGCGAGACAAGTCGGGGCTGATAACGCTCAAACTAGACGGCACTACACGGGTCTCTGCTACGTACACGGGTGAAATTACGAGCCTTGCTTTGCAGTTTTGCGAAGTCCACACGGTTGATCCAATAACATCTATGTACGTAGAGGACGTGACGTTAGAGGTATGAAGGGAGCATCGCATGAGTTTCATAATACGCTATTCTGGTGCATATAGGTGACGGAGTTCTTGTGGCTAATTATGCAACAAGTTCTAGTACGGGGGGGCTTTTTGATAACATTTTCCTATCTCATCAATACTCCAGAGACAGAGGGGTGGTTGTGATGAAAATCTTCCTCGACCCAGGCCACGGGGGTAAAGACCCTGGAGCCTGCGGGAAAACGTTGAAAGAAAAAGACGTAACACTGGCCGTGGCCCAGATCCTCCGACCGAAACTGGAGGCTTTGGGCCACACCGTTTTACTCTCCCGGTACTCGGATTGCGAAGTGCCCCTCTCCTCCCGCACCTGCCGGGCGAACGAATGGGGGGCGGATGTGTTTCTCTCCATCCATTGCAACGGAGCGGACCCCCAGGCCCACGGCTTCGAAGTCTGGACTTCCCCCGGAACCACCAGGGCGGATAGCCTGGCTTCCATCATATTGGACACCTGGCACCGCCGTTTTCCCTCGGTGCGCCTCCGTCAGAACTTTTCAGATGGGGACGGGGATAAGGAAGGGCGTTTCTGGGTGCTCCGTAAATCGCAAATGCCCGCCGTTCTCGTGGAATTGGGATTCATCACAAACCCTGCATGGGAAGCCTTGGCGGGGGAACACAAGATGCTGAATGTCTGGGCGGAAGCCCTGAACGAATCCCTCTGCCTCTGGGATTGCAACGGAAGAAAATAGGGAGGGGAGACCATGAATGCAACGCTTCGAGAGCTTCTTTGATCACTTGCTACTCCTGTTCCTGGCACTCTTTGGCGGAGCTGCCCGGTTCTGCCTCAAGCCCCCGGAACACAAAACCTTTGGGGCTGCCCTCTCCAGCCTCATCGTGGCGGGGTTTGCGGGGCTTCTGGTGATGCAATTCCTTCGCTTCCGGGGATACCCCCTCACTCTGGTAGGCATCGGGGCAGGGGTGGGGGGGCTTCTCGGCCACAACATCCTTACCGCTCTCCTCGCCCTGGGGAAACGCTTCGAAGAGGATCCCGGAGCGCTCATCGCTTCCCTCCGGAAAGGAAGGAGGAACCGTGATGATTCTGGATCCTCTTAAAATCCTCACCCTCCTCACCGCAGCCCTTGGCCTCCTGGCCTTTACCCGGATGGCACGGCTCGGCATTATCGAAGCATGGCTCCCCATGGTCTGCCTCATGGCGTATCTGGTGCTGGAGCTGGACTGGATCTTTACGGATCAGGCGGAGGGAATAGGCGGCCTCCGTGATACCGCCTGGAGTCTGGTGGAGATCGGGATCATCGGGGGCTCCTCTCTCGTGGTCCACCGTCTCCGGGAACTCTGCCGAAGGATCCATCTTGAGGTGCGAGCTGCCCTTGAGGAGGATCATCTTCAGATCCATGAAGAGGAGGGGCCCCCATGGAAAACTCCATAGCTCCCCTGGGTAGCGTGGCCTCTATTGTCTCCTCTCTGGCGCTCTCCTCGGTCTGCTTTGTAGTGATGGCATGGATCAGCCCCGAAGATTACGGTTTCAAATCGGAGTACCTTCTTCCCTTTCTCCTCGGGCTCCTGGGGGTGCTTCTTGAAACGGATTGGATGCTTACAGAGGTCTCCTCTCCTCTGCGTAATCTGGCATGGAATTTCAAAGATATTTATTTTTCGTTCTTTGTGATCTGGATGATCCTCAAAAAAGAATTTCCAAAATAAGAAGGAGGAATACACATGCGTACTGAAGTGGATAAGGTTGTGGAAGTTGCGGAAAGTTTCTGGGATGAACTCAAGGAAGCCAAAGAGAGCATGGACGAATGGAGCGAATGGAACAGTCCCACCAAAGCTCTGAAGAATCTTCAGACCGTTACCAGCCTCACCGGGTCCGCCATGCTCTGCGTGGAAAAGGCAGTTATCGCCACCGGAACCATCCTCTCTTCGGCGGAGAAACGTAAAGCAACCGCCAAACTCCTGGACGATAAAATCAAGGTACCGGGGATGCTGGAGCTTTTTGATGGCCCCGCCTTCGAATATGCCCTTACCTGGGTGGCCGCCCTCTGGAACCGTCAGGTGGGGCACAGATGGCCCCTGCAATAGCACGATCTTACGAACATTGGGTACAGGTCTACGAACGCCATGCGGGGGTACGGTGGTTCCCCCGCACCATCCTCTATAAAAACGAATCCGGGGAGTGGCGTTCCGCCCTGGCGGAGGAAGTGGAGTATGAGCCCACCAAGGGGATCCTCACCTACTATTTTGATGCCTCCCATCCCGGAATTTTTTACATCGGCAAAGTGGTGGGGGACGGGAAGCACTGGAAAAAGAGGATCCACGAACTCGCCGCCCATTACGGCTGCGACACCATAGAATCCACCACCTACCGCAACCCTGAAACCTGGGCAAGGAAATACAACGGCCATATCCACGGCTACATCATGAGAGCTCCCGTGGAGGGCTTCCGCACCGAAGAGGACTTTCCCGCATGAGAAGGGCTCTTGGAACTCTCGCCGGGTATGTCCTCTGGCTCCTCCCCTGGACTCTCTTTCACGAAGGGGGGCATTTCCTCGCCGTTCTCTGGTACGCCGGAAAGCCTCTTCAATTTCATCTCCAGATAGCTTCTTTGGGGGCTCTCTGGATCCCCCGGTGGATCTGGTACTATCCCCAGGGCCTTCACGCAGAACAGCGGGCGGTTATCGGCTATGCGGGGTTCGCCATGGAATTTTTGGTCTCGGGGATTCTCATCCTCCTCTTTCCCCTCTGGGGATCCCTCTATCTCCTCGGGGCCACCGCTCACTTCATGCTCTACCCCCATTATGCGGGGGTGGCCTCGGACTTTGACTACCTCTAAAGGAGGGATATCATGCTTTTAGGAATCGTTCTTGCGGTGCTCCTCGGGGGGCTCCTGCTCTTTCGCCCCCAGGCAGCCCATGCCAAGGGGGGGTCCTCGGTACAGTCCACAAATGTGAGCATCCCCCCGGAACAGTGGTTCGAAGCCATTGCTCGGGAGCAGCTCTCCCAGAATGCCTACAATAAAGCCCAGCAGGGCCAGAACTTTTGGAACATGGGCAATCAGATGATGGGGCTCCCCGCCGTAAACTACAATAACCCCTACCCCGCAACACCTACAGGCCCCTTCGAATGGACTCACGACCAGCATCAGGGCTCCTCCTGGGGGAGAGACTTTGACGGCAAGAATCTGGAAGGTCCCGGAGGTGTGCTTCGGCCTGGAGGTGGGGATGCCCCAACCCCTCCCCGTCCAGGAATGGATGGTTTTTTCGATAGCATCAGGAAAAACGGACCCGATGCACGCCCCTCCACCCCCGGAACCTTTCAGCCTCAAACCTCCAACGCCAACCGGGGACAGACCAGCTACATTCCTACCAAGGAGGTGGGAAACCAGAACTACGCCATGGGGAGGCCCTCTTCGGATTCTACTAGAGGGGGAGCTTCGGCACCAAACACCAGCCCCCGCTACGGCATCGGCCCCAACGGAGAGCGTAATCCCTTGGGTAGGAATCCCAGCCCCTACCAAACCCAGGAGATCCGCCCCCAGCCCCCGGCATGGCAGGATCGCTTGAACGTGGGTCTCATGGAGGACTTTGGAAAGGGCCTCATGGGTATGGATGCAAGCCTCGGGAGAGCGAACGCAGCACTGGGTAATCAGGCTGGCTCCATCGGCTCCGCCACAAACAGCTTCAACACTGCGTCTGGGGCTTTCGATAAGGCTGGAGGATATTTTGACAAGGCCTCCGGAGCCTTCAGCGCAGGAAATCAGTATGCTGGACAAGCCGCCTCCGCAGCCCAGGGATCCCAAAAGTTTTTTGATAAAGCCGCTGGATCCGCAGACCAAATGTCCGCCCCCATATCCAAGCTCGGCGGGTTGGGAGACCAGATGCAAGCCACCCTCCTACAAGGACAGCTCCCCGCCTCGTACCAGGAGAACTGGATCAAGGGAAATAAGCGGGGCTTTGACGAAATGATGGGCTCCAACCTTAATAGCCTTGCCTCTCGGGGAGTCATCAACTCCTCGGTGGCTAATCGCAGCCTGGGAGAGGTCAACGACCGAATCAACGAGAGCTATGCCCGGAACTTTCTCGACTCCATGGCTTCTCAGAGAGCGAACTACGATTCCGCAGCGGGGAAATACACAGATCAGCTCTCGGGCCTCGGGCAACAAGCCAACGCCTATACAGGAGCAGGGCAGGGGTACATAGGCTCCGCAAACGCCCTTTCCACCGCAGGACAGACCGCTAATGCCTCCGGCCAGGGAATGCTCGGAGCAGGACAGGGATATCTCGGTGTAGGCCAGGGGCATATAGGGGCAGGACAGGGGCACCTTGGAGCAGCCCAGGGATGGGGAAGCAACTTCCAGAACAGCCTCACCAATGCGCAGGCCTCCATGCTCCCCTACCAAACCCGCCTCTCGCGAGCCCAGGAAATGATGGGCGTCGGCGACACCATGGACAATGACCTGAAAAATCTCTATTCCATGTGGAGCAGCCACCGCTACGGCGTACCGGGAGACACCATAGTCTCCCAAGGGAAATAGACCATGGGAAAAAAACAGGTAGACCTTGCCACACTCCTGATGGGAGGCCCCCAGGGACGGGGGCACCCCATTTCTCCGGAAGCCCTCGGGGTCCTGGAAGCCCGTTCCTCCGGGATCCCTCCGGAGGCCAATGATGGACGCAACCAAACCTATAACGACAGAGCCCGAAGGGAATTCCGGGAATTTTGGGAGCCAAAACTTGCGGAAGCCATCCAGAACATCCCCAGGCACCTATCCGGGGAAGCCCAGGAACCACCCCCCCCGGATCTCCTCCGAGACCTCTTTGCATCTCCCATGGGGGACTATCTGCAAACCCAGATTCAGGGGCTGTTACGGGAGTGGCAGCAACCCCCCCAGCAATTGGCAGAAGATCTTACCCGGCCCCAGGATCCCGTGATGGGGCTGCTCCAACAGCTATTTTCTCAAGCCCCTCAACAGAAAGGAGACCATAAATGGATCCCATGATGTTCATGCAGCCCATAATAGGCTCCCTCATCTCCAGCCTCTTCGGGGGCGGTGGGGGAGCCCAGGCCATATCGCACCCCAAAGGCCAGGCATCCCAGAACTTTCAGCAATGGCAGGAGCCGGAAGCCGAAACCTACTCCTACGCAAACCCGGCTCAAAGGAATCTCACCGCCCTCATGCCCCAGCAACCCCAGCAACAGGATCCCATGGCCATGTTCTACCAACAGCAGTACGGGAGGAGGTGGTAGGCCATGGGTATCGCAGTAGTCCGCCGGGGACCCAACATCCTGGAAGAATTAGCCAAAAGTCTTATCCCCAGCCTCATCGGGAGTGCCATCGAGGACGGCAAACGCCGCTCCTACGCCACCGCTGAACAAGGGCTCTACCAGAACCTCTATGACCAGATCTCCCAGGCCCCCCAGCCAGCCCCGGTGGATCTCACCCCCCAGAACCCCGCCACCCCCTGGGAAAAAGCCTATGGAGTCCCCCAGGGGGGAGGGGAAGCCTCCTGGCTCAACACGTGGGATGCGGCGCATCAGGGCACCAACGATCCCATGGCCCTGCTCGGTCAGGCCCTGCAAAGCGACTTTGCCAAAAAATACGGAGCCGAGGGAGCCATGAAAGCCCACCAGCAGCTCATGGGAGTAGTGGATGGGCAGAAGCAAGCCCGGATAGCCGCCGCAAATCGCTCGGGGATGGATTCCATGGCCACGCAGATGGGTTCTCCCGGGTATGACTACCGCAGCCCCCACCAGGTCATGCCGGATTGGATGCGCTATGGCATGTACGGAGGAGACCAGGGAGAATTTACGGACATCCTCCAGCACCT
>NPIF01001852.1_pt1 | contig 29404 bp, 28 predicted proteins | sample 8637461 | NCBI WGS metagenome assembly NPIF01 (sample SAMN07420641, study PRJNA396082) | bioreactor metagenome | isolation source: sample BR12 brine-fed electro-methanogenic bioreactor BR | place: Japan: Kochi | collected 2016-12-09
GGGCTGATCGACAACGAGGCGGAATTTGTTGCGGTCTCCTCGGATACAAATCGCGTGAGTGTGGATGTCGCTGGCTCCAGCCACTAACGAAGGTCCGCAACCTTGATCCTACCGAAATGCCTGGGCGCGGCCGGTTTCCTCCCTCAGCAGACCCGCGTACTTGGAGATCGGGAACTCAAAACGCCCGCGGAGATTGAGGTGCCTGTATCGCGATGGGCTGATCGACGCGCGCGCCTTGCTGCTCACCTCAATTCCTTGCTTCTCAACGCTGGTGACTGCCCCTTGAAGAAAGTATGCGTTCCAGTATTGGACGATATTGGCAATCAGATTCAGCGCACTCGAGATCGCGATCATTTCGTCCTTGTCACGACCCTTGTCGGGAGCGAGCGGCCCGTAGTAGATCGCGCGCTTCAACCGGTGGGAGTTTTCGACCTGTGTCAGCAGCCGATTGATCTCCTTTCGGAACTCCTCGTTCAGCAGGTAGTCGCAGAGGAAGATCGTGCGCTGCAGCCTTCCGAGGTGCTTGGCTGCCAGGTAGGTGCGATTGCCCTTGGCCGCGCTGCCGAATCGTTCGAGTACGGTGACCGCCGAGCACGTCGCGTTGCCGATCGAGGCGACCACGCGAACAAACTCGTCCCACCGCTCGTGGATGATGCTTTCATTGACGCCGCAGCTCACGACACCCTTCAATGCTTCCGGGACCTCGTAACCGCGAGGCATCGTCAGATCGAGGTCCTTCATGTCGCGAATGCGCGAGCAGAGGTCGAATCCCAAGGCTTTCGCAAACCCCAGTCCGACATCCGTGTACCCGTGCGTGTCGACCGCCAGGCGAAGAATCTGGATGTCGGTCTGCATCACGACGCCCTGAATGGCGACGCCAGCCTGTCGGTTGTTGACCACGTGCGGCTGGCTGTAAGCGTAGGCGCGGTTGTCCAGAACGTGGTCGTAGATCCCGATCGACGGCGTGCGGCGCTTGTAGTCGACCCGCGAATTCCACAGGGTCCAGGACGACTGCAGCGACATCATGTCCGCTGCGGCGGTCGAGCCGTCTCCGCTGGCCGCTGCAAATGGCAGTTTCTTGTAGTGCGCGAGGACTGACTGGTTCGCCTTGGCCAGCACCGCCTCACGCTGAAGCGTGCGCAAGACGGTCCCGACTTGCTCCTCGGTCATGCCGGGAATCATTTTCGCGACGCCGGCAGCCCCCATGTCCGTGCCGAGCGCAAGGAGCCCCGCGTAACAGAGTTTGAGTTCGTGTTCCGAACGCGCCGGACGTCCAAGCAGTTTGGCGCTGAAATGGGTGTGCGAGTCGACGAAGAGGAGCACTTCGGGCAGCTCGGCTTCCGGAAGCGCCTTGATGACATGATCCCGTGCAATCTTGTGCTTGCCGCCGATCAGGTTCTCGGCCTTGACCTGCGGGTATACCAGTTTGCCGTTCTTGATTTGTATTTCACCGCCTTTGACTTTCTCGGCGACCTCCGCCACGCGCTCCTCCGCGAGCCTGCGGATCGGCTCCAGGTAAGTGGAGGGATCCTCGGGCAACCGTAAACGATCGTAGTGACCGCGCTTGCTCTTGGCCCACAGTTCCGGCGAGATCAGCATCTGGTCGGGATTGCGGTGATCGTTGCTCGTGTCGACCCAGCATGCACCCGCCCGCAACTTTCGTCTGATCTCCGAAAGGGTGTGGAACTCGAACGCCTTCAGGGCCTTCTCGCGATCCGGCTGTTGGTTGATGTGCTTGTCCCAGACGCCGGGGACCTTCAACTTCCGCTTTGGAAGTTCGTACTTGCTTTTCCCATAGAGCTCGCCGAGTTTGCCGAGATTGGCGAGAGTCGGATCGCCGGGGGCGGCACGAAGATCAAGTTCCAGCAACTTGCGGAGAAGGTTCCTGGGACGCGGATCGTTGCCCGAGGTGATTTGTACGCGCACTTCTTCAGCCCGCGTCGTAGGCCCGCCAGTGTCCTGGGCGTCGGCGAGTTCCTTGAGCTGGATTTGTACGCGCGGATCGGCGATGTCGCCATGCTTGATCAGGTCGACGAAGGACTTGATGACGTGTCGGCACTCGGCGATGGTTCTTGGCTGATTTCTGCGGACATGAGTCAGCGCCTGGGAGTAGATGCTGGTCGTCGTGTCCGCGACCTGCTTGATGACGACGTCGGTCAGCCGGCCCAGGACGGTGCGCAGAAAGCACACGACATGGACCGCGCGGTTGGTCTCCGACATCGCGCGAACCTGTGACGGTCGATAGTTCAGCAGGGTCCGGTAGCAGATTTCCTGGCGTTCTTGCGGAACTTGCGAAAGATCCACATCGGCCACCCCGATTGACTTGAGGTAGGCGATCTTCTTGTTGATCTCAATGAAATTGCCTTGAATCTTCCGGCCCGGCGGTTCCTGCAGCCACGCGAGGGTCGTCTCCCCGCCGTCCCGCGGCGCCATCACAAGACGGCACCACTCCTTGATCGTTTTCACGGGGACGGCTTTGTGGATCTCCAGGTAGATCCAGTGGTCCATGTCCTTCATCGCACGCACGGCGATGTCGCGGACGGTGCTCTCGGCCGGGATGAGGAGCTTGCGGTCGTAGAACCATGCAAACGCGGCTTGCAGCAGACGATCGATCGACGAGGTGCCGCGACATGCCTCCCTCAGGAACTCCATCAGCTGAAGTTCCTCTCGCCGCTCGTGGGGTCTGATCCCCAACCGGTTCATCGTCCAGATTTGGTGGGTCCACTGGGTTTGACGGCGCCGGTAGAGCGACCTGAGCGAGGCGATGCGCGGCGGCCGCACACCGAACTGCCCCGCGAGCAGCTCCAGGACGGCTTTGGGAACGGGGTCCAAGCGCTCGAGCTTGCACCCCGTCAGCCGCGTAAACGCCAGCTGCAGACCGATGGCGATGTGGAAACGCTCGTTGAATGGGGCGGCCTTGATGGCCGCTACATCGGCGGGCGACAGACGGAAGAACTCGATCTCGCGGTCCAGCAATTCGCGCGGCAGGGCTTGCCAACCCAGGTAGTCGTCGCGAAGGCGTGTCATCCCTGCTCTCCGTCCGAAAGGCCAACGACCGAGCGGTGCTCGAATGTCTTGGGCGAGCGACCGACCCGCCATGGTCGAGCCTACCTGTAGGGGCGACAGTCGCCAATCCGCGCCGGACATCGGCCGCCGACAATCGGCGCTGCATGTTCGGGGAGTTTGTTGCGGTGACGCGCCCGGGCTGCCGCCCAGAAACCTCAGAAAAGTCTTTGTCAATCAAGGTACTGAAACCGAAATGCGCGATCCACCCTCGCGAGCCGCGATGCGAGCGTCCGTGAATGTTCGAGGAATTTGTAGCGGTGGCCAGGGGTCGCGGCCGCCCCTCTCGGCGGCGCTACGCGGCCTTGTTCAGGACCCGCCCTCACGTCGGTCCGGCTTGCCGCGGGTGGATGCCTAGGCAAGGCGCTCCAGCTGGGCTTCGAGGCCTTCGAGCTTCCCGCGCAGCCCTGCGGCGTCGTGGGCGGCGGTGTCGCGCTCCTGCGCCAGCTGATCGGCCCGGGCGCGCTCGCGATCGCGGTCGGCCTGGACTTGACCCCGCTGCCGCTCAAGCGACGCCAGCTCGCGCCCGTGCGCGTCCGTCGCGGCGGCCAGTGAGGCTTCTGCCACCGATCGTGCGCGCTGTTCGCGTGACAGCTCGGCGGAGAGCCGGATCACCTCCTTGCGTTGCTCGACAAGCTCCTTGGACAGCTGGGCGATCGCCGCGTCCAGATCGGCAAATCGCTTCGCGTTCGCCGCCTGCTCCTTTTCGCGCTCGGTGATCAGGCGGCGGTTCTGGGACCGGTGCTCCTCGATCTGACCCAGCAGGTGTCGCTCGTTGCCGTCGGCGCGGGCGCGCAACTGCTCGACCTCTTCCTGGTGTTTGCGCGCCGCACGATCGCGCTCCTCCGTCGCCGCCTGTGCGCGCGCCTCGGCGGCGCTGACGGCGCGCAGGGCATCCGCGACCTGCGCCTGCAGCGCGGCGACCTGACGTTGGCTGGCCGCAAGCTGATCGCGCGTAGCGGCCAGGTCGGTGGCCAGTGCGGTCGCCTGCGCCTGTAACCGGCTTTTCTCGGATTCGAAAGCGCTGCGCTCGGCCGCGAGGGCGGTGCGATCGGCGTCCAGGGCCGCGCGCCGCTCCTGCTCGATCTGGTCGACCTCGACCTGTGCCGCATCCCGGATGCTCTGGTAGAGCTGGGCGGCAGCCGTGGCGATCGGCGCCGGCAGGTTCAGGCGCGCCGGCAGCGCCTGGTAGTACGCCCTGAGATGCGCATTGACGGTGGCCGGCGAGCCGGTGCCGAGGACGCCGCGCACGCCTTCGACGGTCGGCCGATCGCCTTTTTCGAGCAGCAGGTCGGCCGCTCGGGTGACCTCTTCCAACGTGACGCCAGAACGCATGTCGGTCTCCCAACTTTCAAAACACCGAAAACTCGGATAAGTTTCGATAATGGATATTTATCGAAACCTATTTCTCTCAGTCGTTATAAATATAACGTAATACGTATGACAAAAGATGGTTCCACCACCAGTGAAACACTGCTCGCAGCCGCCCGATCCGCGAGCGCCGTGCTGCCAGAAGCCGCTGTCGTCAGCGATCGTGCCAGCCTCGAAGCCGGCGCCCAAGCGGCGCTGCGGGCATTTCGGCTTGCGGCGACGCCAAGCAGCACCTGGGAGACCTACGCCCGGGCGCTGCGTTACGTTTGCGCCTGGGCGCAGGCCCGATTCGGACAGCCTCTGCCGGTGCCCACACCGTCCGCCATTGCCATTCAGTTCGTGCTCGACCATTTCGGACTGCCACATCGGGACGCCGCCGGCCGGCTCACGCTCGAAACGGTGATGCCGCCTGCCGTCGACCGGGCGCTCGTCGATGCGCGATTCAAGGCGCGCCCGGGCCCTCTGAAGATGTCGACAATCGACCACCGTCTCGCAATCCTGTCCTGGGCGCACCATGAAAAACAGCTGATCAGCCCGACCGAGGATGCGGCGGTTCGGCGACTGCTCGCCGATTGCCGCAAGCTGGCGCTCGAACTGGGCCAGGCGCCGCAATCCAAGGCCGCGGCCACGCAGGACGCACTGGACGCCATGCTGGCCACCTGCGACGACACCCCGGAGGGCCTGCGCGACCGCGCGGTGCTGCTGTTTGGCTGGTCCAGCGGCGGTCGCAGACGCTCCGAGATCGCGGCGGCGCTGGTCGAGGATCTGGAGTGGCTCGACGACCGGACGGCGGTGTACCGGATGCGGCGGTCGAAGACCGGCGACACCAGCCCCAAGCCGGTGGTCGAAGAGGCGGCTGCCGCGCTGCGCGCGTGGCTCGATCGCGCGCAGATCCGGTCCGGCCCGCTCTTCCGTCGGCTCTACCGGGGCGGCGCAACCGTGGGCGGCGGCCTGACCCCGCATTCGATCGGCCAGATTGTGAAGCAGCGCGCGGCGCTGGCAGGGTTGTCGGGCGACTTCGCCGGTCACAGCCTGCGACGCGGCTTCGTCACCGAGGCCGGGACCCATCGACTCCCGCTCGCCGACACCATGGCGATGACCGGCCACCGAACGGTGAAGTCGGTCGTGCGCTACGCCGACACGGGTGCACTCACTCAAAGTCCCGCCGCGCGCCTGCTCGACGCCGGCCGAAGCAAGCGCCGACCGGCGTCCTAGGAACGGCCTGCCTTGCGGACGCATCACGCCTCACAGAATCCTGCGTCGCTTATCCGGGCCTGCGCCCGACGCCGGCCAGATCCCTCAGCCGGACGGCTGTAGCGCGATGATCGCCATCCCGACGAGTGCCACCGCGGCGCCAGCGACATCCCAGCGCGTCAGCGCGACGCCTTCCACCCAATGCAGCCACACCAAAGCGACGGCGATGTACACGCCGCCGTAAGCGGCGTAGGTGCGCCCGGCTGCATGCGGGTGCAGGGTGAGCAACCAGGCAAACAGTCCCAGGGAGATCGCGGCAGGCAGCAGCAGCCACGCGGATTTCCCTTGCTTGATGAACAGCCACGGCAGGTAACAGCCGACGATCTCGGCCACCGCCGTGATCGCGAAGAGCCCGGCAACGCGGAGCAGTTCGATCAAGGGGACTCCTGCAGGGACGCAATCAGCGGGCAGCGCACCCGTCCCCTGACCAACCCGCAACGGTCCACCAGGCCGGCCAGTGCGGATTCGATGCGTTGCAGATCCATCAGCTTGTTGCGGACGTCGGCCAGCCGGCGCTCGCCCAAGGTCCGCGCTTCGCGGCAGTGCGCACCGTCCTCGAGTTTCAGCAGCTCGCCGACTTCATCGAGGGAAAAGCCGATCTCCTGCGCGTGGCGGATGAAGCGCAGCCGCCGGGCGTGGTCCGCTGTGTAGCGCCGGATGCCGCCCAGCGGGCGCTGGGGCTCGCTGACCAGTCCCCGTCGCTGGTAGTAGCGAATAGTTTCGAGGTGCACGCCGGTGTGCTGTGCCAGCATGCCGATGGTGTAGGTTTCGGGCATCTTGACTCCGTAGTCAGCTACGGTCGTAGCGTAGCAGCGTCTGTTCACGGGAGGCTGTATGCAGGACCGTTCCCACCTATCGCTCGCCGCCAGCGTCGTTGCTGGTCTCGGCGCTTCGGTGTGCTGTGTGCTGCCGCTGGTGCTGGTTATGGCTGGCCTCGGCGGTTCGTGGCTGGCGACGCTGAAGGTTCTCGAACCCTTCCGCCCGATCTTTGTGACGGCGGCTGTGATTGCGCTGTTCTTCGCCTACTGCGGCATTTTCCGGACCGCCGTGGCCTGTGAGCCAGGCCAGGCCTGCGCCGATCCGCGTGTACAGCGGCGGCGCAAGTGGATCTTTTGGGGGGTGGCGACGCTGGTCGCCGGCCTGCTCACATTCCCCTATTACGCAGTTCTGTTCTTCTGAAGGAGGCCGATCATGGTCAAGAGTCTGTTCATTGCGCTGGGGCTGGCGGTCGTGCTGGCCTGCTGCCCATGCAGTGCGGTTCATGCGGCGCCTCGCACCGTCACGCTCGATGTTTCGGGTATGACCTGCGTCACCTGTCCGATCACAGTCAAGAAATCCTTGTTGCGGGTGGACGGCGTCGAGTCGGTGGACGTCAGCTTCAAGGACAAGCAGGCCACGGTGACTTTCGATGATGCGAAGACCACGACGGAAGCGCTGACGCGGGCGACCACCGATGCCGGCTTTCCGTCCACGGTCCGGCCGTAGGAGGGCGATGGTATGGAGCCGTTGATTCAGTGGATCACCCGCATCGGCGACAAGACCGGTTCGGTGGGCGCAGTCGTTTCTGCGATGGGCTGTGCGATGTGCTTTCCCGCCATTGCCAGCCTCGGTGCGGCCGTGGGCCTTGGGTTTCTGAGCCAGTGGGAGGGCGTGTTCATCAACACCCTGCTGCCTGCCTTCGCCTGGCTCGCACTGGTGCTCAATGCCCTGAGCTGGTTCAGCCACCGGCAGTGGCACCGCAGCCTGCCGGGCCTGCTGGGGCCGACGGTGCTGCTGCTGTCGCTGTACCCCTGGTTCAAGTACGGCTGGAGCAGCTACGCCACGTACACCGGGCTTGGACTGATGGTGGCGGTTTCGATCTGGGATCTCGTTTCACCGGCGAGCCGGCGCTGCGGCCCGGAGCACTGCGAACTCCCGGCCAAGCCATCCTGACCCCGTTCATCGGAATTCGGCCATGACCCAACTCAAGATCTCCGGCATGACCTGCGACGCCTGTGCGACACACGTCCGGCAGGCGCTGGAAAAAGTGCCAGGCGTTCAGTCCGCGCGCGTGTCCTACGCCCAGGGCTCGGCCGAAGTGACACTGGCAGGCGGCACGCCGGCGGACACCCTGATCGCCGCGGTGGACGCGCTCGGCTATCGTGCGCGCCTGGACGAGGGGCAAACGCCACCGCCCTCCGGCGGCCTGTTGGGCCAAAGGCAGTCCTGGCTCGGCGGCGACGCCAGGACGCAGACTGGCAACGAAGCGTCCTTGCACGTGGCCGTGATCGGCAGCGGCGGCGCCGCGATGGCCGGCGCGCTGAAAGCCGCCGAGCGCGGGGCGCGCGTCACGCTGATCGAGCGCGGCACCATCGGCGGCACCTGCGTCAACGTCGGCTGTGTACCGTCCAAGATCATGATCCGCGCGGCGCATGTCGCGCACCTGCGGCGCGAAAGTCCCTTCGACGACGGCATTGCCGCCCAGACACCCGCCATCCTGCGCGACCGGCTGCTGGCGCAGCAGCAGGGGCGGGTCGAGGAACTGCGGCACGCGAAGTACGAATCCATTCTGGACGGCCACGAAGCCATCACCGTGCTACGCGGCGAAGCGCACTTCCAGGATGGCCGCACCCTCGCCGTGAAGCTGGAGAATGGCGGCGAGCAGACCGTGCGCTTCGACCGCTGCCTGATCGCCACCGGCGCCAGCCCCGCGATCCCGCCGATCCCGGGCCTGAAGGACACCCCCTACTGGACCTCCACCGAGGCGCTGGTCAGCGAGACGATCCCCCCGCGTCTGGCCGTGATCGGCGCCAGCGTCGTCGCCGTCGAACTGGCACAGGCGTTTGCGCGGCTCGGCAGCCGGGTCACGATTCTGGCGCGCAGCGCGCTGTTCTTCCGGGAGGACCCGGAGATCGGCAAGGCGGTAACCGCCGCGTTCCGGGCCGAAGGCATCGAGGTGCTCGAACAGACCCAGGCCAGTCATATCGCTCACCTTGACGGTGAATTCGTGCTGACCACGAACCGGGGCGAACGGCGTGCGGACCAGCTGCTGGTCGCCACCGGACGCGCGCCCAACACCCGCGACCTGAACCTCGAAGCCGCGGGCGTTGCGCTGAACAAACAGGGCGCCATCGTCGTGGATGCCGGCATGCGCACCCGTGCAGCCCAGATCTACGCCGCCGGCGATTGCACCGACCAGCCCCAGTTTGTGTACGTCGCGGCGGCGGCGGGCACGCGCGCCGCCATCAACATGACCGGCGGCGAAGCCGCGCTGGACCTGTCGGCGATGCCGGCGGTGGTGTTCACCGATCCGCAGGTCGCGACCGTCGGCACCAGCGAAGCCGAGGCGCACCAGGCCGGCCTCGAGACGGACAGCCGCGTGCTCACCCTGGACAACGTGCCGCGCGCGCTCGCCAACTTCGACACGCGCGGCTTCATCAAGCTGGTGGCGGAAGCCGGGACCAAGCGCCTGATCGGCGTACAGGCCGTAGCGCCCGCAGCGGGCGAGCTGATCCAGACGGCGGCGCTGGCCATCCGCCAGCGCATGACCGTGCAGGAGCTGGCCGATCAGCTGTTCCCGTACCTGACGATGGTCGAGGGATTGAAGCTCGCGGCGCAGACCTTCACCAAGGATGTGAAGCAGCTGTCCTGCTGCGCGGGATAGGGAGCCGATCATGAGCACTCTCAAAGGAAGCTCGACCTGCGGGACATCCCAGGCCGGAGACGTAACGCACAGCCTGCCGGGCATGATGCTCTGGTACGCACTGCCCGTTGCGGCGATCCTCGGCGCCGGACAGGTGCTGGCAAGCCCGCGGTGGATCGGACTGATCTGGGCCGCAGCCTTCGCGACAATGGGCGGCAAGTGCCTGGCCAATGCCAGCGACTGCGGACGCGTCCATTGCTACTTCACCGGGCCGTGGTTTCTTCTTGCCGCCATCGTGAGCTTGCTGCACGGCTTCGCGTTTGGGCCGGTCGGACCGCTGAGCTGGAAGCTGATTGGCAGCGTCGGCGGCGTGGGGGCGGCGATCCTCGGGTGCGGCAGCGAGGCGATTATGGGTCGTTACCGCGGGACGCGTCCTGTTGTCCGCAAATCAGCTACTTGACCCTGGACCTGCGTCCAGGGTCTATGATCTTTCAAACACATTGCGGAACCCTTGCGACCTGTCTAGAGTCACAGCCGTCATGAATCGTATCCGGACATTGCTGAGCATGTTGCTGGGGCTGGTGCTCCTGGTGCAGGGCTTTGCCGTGTCCGCCGCACCGCGTGCCTCGCTATCGGAGGACGCAGCCGTCACGGTGAATGTCATGGCCGACATGCCCTGCCACGGACAGATGACGGCCCAGGCTGACGAGACGGGCGAGCAGCAGCCGTCCTGCTGCGACGAGAACTGCCCGGACATGACCACCTGCGCGCTCGGTCATCTGGCGTCGGTCGCCATGGTCTCCCTGGCCCTGCCGCAGCCCGCGCGCGCCGAGCGTGGATTCACACCCGTCCTCGTGGCCTCGCGCACGTCCGGCTCCCTGCTGCGTCCTCCCATCGCTCTCCACGGTTGATGCTTTCCTGCGGCTCGTCCTGAGCCCCCCTGGGCCGTCGTCCGGCCCGACCGTGGAGAAGAACAATGATCCCCGTATTGCGCCGCGCGCCTGCGCGGCACTTGAGCCGTGCGTTGGCGCTGGCTCTGCCGCTCTTGCTGGTGTCGCTTGCCCTCAGGGCGCAGCCAGAGCATGAAGGCGTCGCGCTGGAACTGGCGGAGGCTGCGAACCTCGCCGTCGCTGCGCAACCCTTGCTGCGGGGTCTGGAGGCCCAGACCCGCGCCGCGCGCGAAACCGCCGTCGCGGCGAGGCAACTGCCCGATCCGCAGCTCTTCACCGGCATCGCTGACCTGCCGGTCAACACGGACGACGCCTACTCGCTGACCCGCGACGGCGATACGCAGATCGTGGTCGGGCTAATGCAGGAGTTTCCGCGTGCGCAGAAGCGCCGTTTGCGCGGCGAGCTGTCGGAGCGCGAGGCCGCACGTCTGGACGCGCAGCACGAACTCGTTCGGCGAGCGATCCGCCGGGATGCCTCCGTGGCCTGGCTGGAGATGTGGCGCTACGACCAGTTGCTGAGCCTCGCCCGCGCCAGCCTGCGCGAGGCCGAGGCGCAAACGCAGGCGGTCGAGATTGCCTTGAAGACCGGCACCACTGCCACGCAGGCCGAGTTTCTGGCCGCGCGCCAGGAAGCGGATCGCCTGCGCGACGAAGTAGCCGCGGCTGAGCAGCACGTCGCCCATGCTCGCCATGCGCTGTCGCGCTGGATTGGTGAGGCGGCATGGCGTCCGGTCAGTCCGCAACTGCCGGAGACGCCGACCCTGCCCAGCCTTGCCGCATCGCTGGAACGGGTGCGTTCGCATCCCCAACTGGCCAGTGCCACCGCGCAGGTCGCCGCCGCGCAGACCGGCGCGGCGCTGGCACAGGCCGCCTTCCAACCCGACTGGCGCGTGGAACTGGGCTACGGCTACCGGCCTGCATTCTCCGAGATGGTGATGTTGCAGATCGGCGTGGATCTGCCGGTGTTCACACGCAACCGGCAGGACCGCAGCCTCGCGGCGGCGCTGGCGCAGCAGGATGCCGCCGAGTTTGCGGTCGAGGACGCGGGCCGCCAGCTCATGGCCGAGGCCCGGCTCAATCACCACGACTACGAACGGCTCACGACGCGTCTCGCTGATTACGACCGCACCCTGCTGCCGCAGAGCCAGAACCGCATCACGGCGGCGCTGGCGGGCTGGCGCTCCGGCCGCAACGCGCTGCGCGAGGTGCTGGATGCACGGCGCGCGGCGCTCGAAATCCAGATGGCCCGGCTCGATCTGCAACACGATCTCGCCCGGCGCTTCGTCCAACTCACTTATCTCGGCGCCTTTGAAATCGACGCCGGGGAGAACACCCATGAATAAGAAAACCCTGATTGCATTGAGCCTTGTGGTTGCTGCCGGTGCCGGCGGCGGCTGGTGGTATGCACAGAGCATGACCCCGCACAAGCACCAGCTGGTGAAGATGACCGACGAGCAAGGCAAGGTTTACTACACCTGCCCGATGCATCCGCAGGTCAAGCAAGGCGAGCCCGGCAACTGCCCGATCTGCGGCATGAAGCTGGTGAAGCGTGAGGACAAACCTGCCGATGCCGCCATGAGCGGCGAGCGCAAGGTGCTCTACTGGTATGACCCGATGCGGCCGGACCAGCATTTCGATGCGCCCGGCAAGTCGCCCTTCATGGACATGGAGCTGGTGCCCAAGTACGCCGACGAGGCCGGTATGGGCATGTCCGGCAGCACCGTCGTCGAGATCGATCCGCGCATGGCGCAGAACCTCGGCATGCGCACCGCCGAGGTCAAGACCGGCACGTTCTGGCAGCGCGTGGACGCGGTCGGCAGCGTGGCGGTGGACGAGAACCGAATCGCGGTGGTGGAGGCCCGCGCCGCCGGTTGGGTGGAGCGACTCAATGTGCGCGCCGTCGGCGACACCGTGCGTGCCGGTCAGGTCGTCGCGGGGATCTACTCGCCCGAGCTGCTGGCCGCGCAGGAGGAGCTGGCGCTGGCGCGCAAGCTCGATGACCCGACGCTGATCGGAGCGGCGCAGACGCGGCTCAAGCTGCTCAATGCGAGCACGAGCGGCCGTCCGCAGCGCCAGACGCTGATCGCCGCGCCGCAGTCTGGCGTCGTCACCGAGCTGATGGTGCGCCAGGGCGCGCAGGTCACGCCAGGGATGCCGCTGCTGAAGCTGGCCGACCTGTCGAAGGTCTGGATTCTGGTCGAGGTGCCGGAGGCGCAGGCGTCCTGGGTGATGGCGGGAAAGCCGGCGCAAGCGCGCCTGAAAAGCCAGCCCGGCCAGGTGTTCGAGGGCACGGTGGACTACGTCTATCCGCTGCTCGATACGCAGACCCGCACGCTGCGCGCACGACTGGCCTTCGACAACGCCGACGGCACACTCAAGCCCGGCATGTATGCCGAAGTGACGGTGTTCGGCGGTGCGAAGCGCGGCGTGACCCTGGTGCCGAGTGAGGCGGTGATTCGCACCGGCACCCGCAACGTGGTGCTGTTGGCCGAGCGCGAGGGCCGTTACCGCCCGGTCGAGGTCGTGTTGGGGCCGGAACGGCAAGAGGAGATCGTGGTCGTCGACGGTCTCGAACCCGGCCAACAGGTGGTGACGTCCGGTCAGTTCCTGATTGATTCGGAGGCCAGCCTGCTCGGCGCCTATAACCGCATCGGTGCAGGGAGCACGCCATGATCGCCCGGCTCATCCACTGGTCCGTGCACAACCGCTTCCTGGTGCTGCTGGCGACGGCCATGCTCACCGCCTGGGGCCTGTATTCCGCCGCCAACACGCCGCTGGACGCGATCCCCGACCTGTCCGACACGCAGGTCATCGTGCGCACGGTGTATCCGGGCCAGGCACCCCAGGTGGTGGAGGATCAGGTCACCTATCCGTTGACCACGACGCTGCTGTCCGTGCCCTATGCCAAGACGGTGCGCGGTTACTCCTTGTTCGGCGAGTCCTTCGTCTATGTGTTGTTCGAGGACGGGGTGGACCTGTACTGGGCCCGCTCGCGCGTGCTCGAGTATCTGTCCCAGGTACAGGGCCGCTTGCCGCCGACCGCGCGCGCGGAGCTGGGGCCGGACGCCACCGGCGTGGGCTGGATCTATGAATACGCGCTGGTCGATCGAACCGGCCAGAACGACATCTCGCAGCTTCGCGCGATACAGGACTGGTTCCTGAAATACGAGTTGAAGACGGTGCCCAACGTCGCCGAGGTCGCCACCCTCGGCGGCTTCAACAAGCAGTATCAGATCGTGCTTGATCCGGATCGCCTGCGCGCGTTCAAGCTGCCGCTGGAGACCGTGATGGACGCTGTGCAATCAGCCAATGCCGAGGCCGGCGGCTCGGTGCTGGAGCTGGCCGAAGCCGAATACATGGTGCGCGCACGCGGTTATCTGAAAACACTGGATGACTTCCGCGACATCCCGGTGGGGCTCGGCGAGGCCGGCACGCCCATTCTGCTGCGCGACGTGGCGACGGTGCAGCTGGGACCGGAGACGCGGCGCGGCATCGCCGAGCTGGATGGCGAAGGCGAGGTCGTCGGCGGCGTGATCGTCCTGCGCTCGGGCGAGAACGCGCAGTCCACGATCGAAGCGGTGAAGGCCAAGCTGGAGACGCTCAAGGCCAGCCTGCCGCCCGGTGTCGAGATCGTCGAGACCTACGACCGCTCCGCATTGATTGAGCGCGCGGTGGAGAACCTCTCGCACAAGTTGCTGGAGGAGTTTCTCGTCGTTGCACTGATCTGCGTGATCTTCCTCTGGCATCTACGCTCGGCGCTGGTCGCCATCATCACCCTGCCCATCGGCATTCTCGCCGCCTTCATCGTGATGCATGCCCAGGGCATCAACGCCAACATCATGTCGCTGGGCGGCATCGCCATTGCCATCGGCGCGATGGTGGACGCCGCGGTGGTGATGATCGAGAACGCACACAAGAAGCTCGAACACTGGCGGCACGATCATGCCGGGCAGGAACTGGAAGGCGAAGCGCGCCTCAAGCTGATGGCTGAAGCCGCCGCCGAAGTCGGCCCTGCGCTGTTCTTCAGCCTGCTCATCATCACCGTGTCCTTCGTGCCGGTGTTCCTGCTGGAAGCGCAGGAGGGCCGCCTGTTCACGCCGCTGGCCTATACCAAGACCTATGCGATGGCGGCGGCGGCGGGCCTGTCGGTGACGCTGATTCCAGTGCTGATGGTGGCCTTCATCCGCGGCAAGATTGTGGACGAGACCGCGAACCCGCTGAACCGGTTGCTGATCGCGCTCTACCGCCCGGTCATCAATCAGGTGCTGGCCTTCCCGAGGGCGACGCTGGTCATTGCCGTGGCGGCGGCACTCGCCACGCTGTGGCCTGCGACGCGGCTGGGCAGCGAGTTCATGCCGCCGCTGGACGAGGGCGATCTGCTTTATATGCCCACCGCGCTGCCGGGTCTGGCCGTCGGCAAGGGCGCGCAGATCCTTCAGCAGACCGACCGCATCCTGAAAACCTTCCCCGAAGTGCAGCGGGTGTTCGGCAAGATCGGACGCGCCGAGACCGCCACCGATCCGGCACCACTGGAAATGGTCGAGACCACGGTGATGCTCAAGCCGCAATCCGAGTGGCGCGCGGGCATGACCACGGAAAAGCTCATCGAGGAGATGGACGCGGCGCTGAAGATTCCCGGCATGGGCAATGTCTGGGTACAGCCGATCCGCAACCGCATCGACATGCTCGCCACCGGCATCAAGTCGCCGGTGGGCATCAAGATCGCCGGGCCGGATCTGAATGTGATTCAGCAGATCGGCAATGAGATCGAATCCGTGGTGAAGCAGGTGCCGGGCACCGCCTCGGCCTTCTCAGAGCGGGTGTCCGGCGGGCGCTATGTCGAGGTGGTGCCGGATCGCATTGCCGCCGCACGCTACGGCCTCTCGATCGAAGACGTGCAGCGCATCGTCAGCATCGCCGTCGGCGGCCAGAACATCGGCGAAACCATCGAAGGCCTGCAGCGTTTCCCCATCAATCTGCGCTACCCGCGCGAGTTGCGCGACTCGGTGCAGGACCTGCGCGAGCTGCCCATCGTGACGATGCGCGGCGAGACCCTGACCCTGGGCAGCATCGCCACGGTAGAGATTGCCGATGGCCCACCGATGATCAAGTCCGAGAACGCGCGGCCCAACGGCTGGATCTATGTGGACATCCGCGGCCGCGACCTCGGCGGCTACGTGGCGGACGCGAAGCGGGTCGTGGCCGAGCAGGTGCAACTGCCGCCGGGCTACTCGGTGGCCTGGTCAGGGCAGTTCGAGTATCTGGAGCGCGCCGCAAAGCGCATGAAGATCGTCGTGCCGTTCACGCTGGCGGTGATCTTCCTGCTGCTGTACCTCACCTTCCGCAGCGCAGCCTCGGCCGCGCTGATCATGGCGACGCTGCCGTTCGCGCTGGTCGGTGGGTTGTGGCTGATCTACGCCCTGGGGCATCACCTGTCGGTGGCCTCGGGCGTCGGCTTCATTGCGCTGGCCGGTGTCGCGGCGGAGTTCGGCGTCATCATGCTGATCTACCTCGACAACGCCATCCGCGAGCGCGAGCAACGCGGCCAGATGCGCACCGTTGCGGACCTGCGCGAGGCGCTGATCGAGGGCGCAGTGCTGCGCGTGCGCCCCAAGGCCATGACGGTGGCCGTCATCATCGCGGGCCTGCTGCCCTTGTTCATCGGCGCGGGCACCGGCAGCGAGGTGATGCAGCGCATCGCCGCGCCGATGGTCGGCGGTATGGTGACGGCACCGCTGCTCTCCATGATCGTGCTGCCGGCGGCGTATCTGCTGTTGCGCGGCCGGCGGCTGGCTCGGCAGGTGCTGTCATGACGCGCCGCAGCAGGAACGCGGTGACCGTAGGCCGGTCCAACCAGAGTGAGCAGCGGAGGGGCAGTATGAACCGACGCTTGTGGGTCGTGCTGCTGATCATGGCGAGTTTCATGCCGTGGCGGGTGGCGCTTGCCTGCGCCCATCAGGCCGGTCTGGTCCAGGAACGCTGCTGCTGCCTGGAGCAAAGGGCGGTTTGCCCGCAGATCAAGACCGGCGTCGGCCAATGCTGCAAGACGGTGCTTGCCGCGCCGTCCCAGTTGGCGGATTCGCAGGCGGATACATTGCCGTCACCCGACGGCGGCAAGCCGGTGGCCCCGCCGCCCTCTTCGGTCAGCTTTACGCCCTTGCCCCCCGCGTCCGGGCATGGCATCGCGTGGCTGACCCCTGACCGCGGCTGGTTCGCGGGCAACGAAACCTACCTGCAAACCGCGAGACTGCGGCTGTAGCGCGCCGGAGGGCTTCAGGCGGTTCGCTGAGGCCTGGCTTCACCCAACGAATCGAGCGGCATGCCCTGCATGCCGTCCAACCCGTTCGTGAAGAAGAGGCACGCTATGAACAACACAACCCGAGTCATCCGCATGCTCGGCATCGGCGTAATCGCCGGGCTGAGCCTGATCCAGACGGCGCAGGCCGCCCCCGAAACCTACGGTCCGCGCGGCACCGTGCGGTTCGAACCGCTTCCGGAAACAGTCCAGAACTGCACGACCAGTGTCCGCCGGGTCTGGGACGGCAGCGCCAAAAGTCGCAAGGCCGTGACGGTGCGTGAGTGCGCCGGCGCCAAGACCCGCAAGATCAAGACCTGGACCGGCCCGCGCAACACCATTCCGGTTTACGAGTGACGCGGGACGCCATGAACGCACCGCCCGAACGTGTTACTTGGACCCCGCGCTCGTCGCGCTGGGCGTGTCGGCGACAGGCTCGCGCCCGCGCACCTCCGGCGGGTCGCTCGACAACGCGTCACGGTGTCGGCGCTATATCCCGTATCGCCGCGGAGACTGGCATGCTGTTTCCACAGCCGGGAGACGCGATCCGCTCGTGGAGCAGGTTCGGCTGTACACCAGGCGCCGCAGCGCCAAGCCCGGATCACTGAGCGGCAGGGGTGAGCATGTCCGACGACGCACAGAAGCAATCCGCGCCAGGCGTCTGGTACGGCCGGGTGCGCATGGGCCTGGGCTGGGGATGGTTCCAGGGCGCCGTCGGCGATCCTGCTGCGCACGCGCACTACGCGATTCAGCTCGTGCTGTCCGATCGACCCGTGCCGGTCTGGACCGCGTCCGAAGGTTGGCAGAAACGCTGCGCCGTCCTGCTGGGACCTTCCTTGATGCATGCGCTCGGTCGCAGCGACGAAGCGGTCACACTGGTCTATCTGGAGCCCGATTCAGACGCAGGCCGGCGCATTCGGCAACTCCTGCAGCACGGCGTGGCGATACTGAGCCCCAAACAACAGGCCGCCTGTCACGACGCACTCGATGCGAGGCCGCAGGCGCCGGATGAGGCGCTGGTCGAGCAGTTGGTGCCCGCCGGCGGCGGAGTCGCAGAGCGACGCACTGATCCGCGGATCGACGCACTGCTCGCCGACGTGGACGCGTGGCTGGACGAGGCCGCCGGCACTTCACGGTTGGCGGCCGCGGCGGGCATGTCGGTGAGTCACTTCCAGCATCGCTTCCGTGCACAAACCGGCATGCCGGCGCGCCCCTATCTTCGCTGGCGTCGCCTGCTGCGGGCCATGCATGCGGTGCTGACGGGCGCCACTCTGACCGACGCGGCCTTGCTCGCCGGGTTTGCCGATGCCGCGCATTTCACACGCACGATGCGTCGGCACTTCGGAATCACGCCTCGGGCCTTGGCCGCGATGACGCCGTAAGCGGACAGCAGGTTCGTTCAAGACACTGAGCACCGGGTCGCACAGACTGGAGCCTCGTCTTGGAGCGCGCACGATGATCCTGCTGATTCGCTACGGTGCCTATCCCATGATTGCCGGTGGCGCCTTCGCGCTGCTGATCGATCTGGCTGGAGCCGGGATCGCTTACTGGCCGACGTTTCCGTTGATCGTTCTGGCCGGGATCGCGGCCGTCGCCGTGCTCGAGCGCGTGGCGCCGTATGAGCCGGATTGGAACCGCGATCACGAGGGTGACACCAGGGTCGACCTGCTGCATCTGATCGTCAGCTACATGCTGATTCAATTTGCCGTGATCCTGCTGTTCGGCTTGCGCGCCTGGCGTCCCGAGTGGGCGAGCGTCTGGCCCGAACGATGGCCCATGTGGGCGCAGGTGGCGCTGGCCGGGCTGATCATGGATCTGGGCCTGTACGCCATGCACCGTGCCAGCCATGCGAGCGGACTGCTGTGGCGCTTGCATGCGATACACCATAGTCCGCAGCGACTGTACTGGCTCAATGGCGGACGCCGGCATCCGCTGTCCGCGCTGGTGCTCGCCGGGCCCGGGCTGCTGGCCCTGCTGGCCCTGGGGGCAACGCCGATTGCGGTCGGTGCCTGGCTAAGCTTCATGAGCATCCATCTCGCGTTTCAGCATGCGAATCTCGACTACCGCCTCGGCCCGCTGCGTCGCCTGCTGGCCGTGGCCGAGATGCACCGCTGGCATCACAAGCGCGACTTCGAAGACGCACAGGTCAACTACGGTGAGGTCCTACTGATCTGGGATCGACTGTTCGGAACCTTTCATGACGCTGCTCGAAACCCGGGCCGGGGTGAAGTCGGCCTGCGTGAGGACGCTGCCCCGCGCAGCTATTTCGGACAACTGCTGTGGCCGTTCATGAACGCGCGTTAACCTCGTCGACTCGACCGACGAAAGCTGGATCGCACCGTCATCCTCAGTGTCCGTCGAACAACGCCGACTCCGGTCTGCTTCGGGGACTTGACCCTGAAGCTGCTACAGGCTGTTCAATTGCGTTCCGTCACGTCATTGCAGAGTTTCCGATGGCAAGCGATTGCGGCGCCTCCAGTTGCGCCTCGAAGGTTCCGATTCCGCCACGCTATCGCGGCGCGCTGTGGATTGCGCTGGTCGTCAACCTCGCCATGTTCGGCGTTGAGCTGGCGGCTGGCTGGGGTGCGGGCTCTGCGTCCCTGCTCGCGGATGCGGTGGACTTCTTCGGCGATGCCGCGAACTACGCCGTGTCGCTGTTCGTGCTGTCGATGGGTCTTGCGGCCCGTGCCCGCACCGCGCTGCTCAAAGGGCTGTTCATGGGTGGCTACGGCATCTATGTACTCGGCCAGGCGGCATGGAACAGCTTCAACGGCGTGGTGCCGGAGGCGATGACGATGGGCCTGGTTGGCACGCTGGCGCTGTGTGCCAACCTCGGCGTCGCGGCATTGCTCTATGCATACCGGGAAGGCGACGCCAACATGCGCTCGGTCTGGTTGTGCTCGCGTAACGACGCCATCGGCAATGTCGCGGTGATGATGGCGGCGCTGGGCGTCGCCGGTACGGGCGCGGCCTGGCCCGATCTGATTGTCGCCGCCATTATGGGCGTGCTGGGCTTGAGTGCAGCGCGCGGCGTGATTGGCCAGGCCAATAAAGAGCTTCGGGATTCTGCCCATGTCATCCGAATCTAGAATAACTTGTGCAGCTGTTCGTCGGTTGCTTTCAGTCAGACCGAGGCTCATCTGCACTTCAACTCAACCGGCGCAGAACGAACAGTGTGCCCGCTGCTAGACTGCGTTCGATGATTCGACATCCCAGACTCCGTCAACCTTGGCTGCTGGCGCTTCTCTGCGCCCTGCTGCTGGTGATGCGTGTTGGCGGCGCTCACTTGCATCTTTGCTTTGACGGCAGCGAACCACCGGTCGCGGTACATCTGCTCGACGCCGGCATGCACCACGCTGAGCCGTGCATGAATGGAGAGCCGCAGGACAAGGATGTCGCTGTTGGGGAAGATGCATTGACCAAGCTCCCCAAGCTGGGGCTTGAAGACATGCCTTTGCTGCTGTTCGCTGTGATGCTGCTCGGGTGTCTCCTGCGAACTCCGGGGGCACCGGCGTGGCGCAGCGCCAATTCCCTTGCGTCTTGTGACATCCACTCGCTCAGACCGCCGCCGCGCGGTCCTCCGATCTCCCTGGCCTGACATTTCGCACTGCCTCCCAGCGAGGCACCCGTCATGCTGTTTGGGAGCTTTCCATGCTTCGACTTCTGGCCATCGGGCGCGCGGCGCTCGTGGTTTCCCTGGTGCATGCCGCCAGCCCGGTCAGCGCCGAGGATGCGCCATCGCTGACCCTACGTGAAGCCTTGTCGCGCACGCTGCAAACCAATCCGGACTTGGCCGTCTTGCCGTTCCGGGAACAGGCACAGCGTGCGAAGGAACAGGCTGCCGAGCTACGTCCTGCGCCGGAGCTCCAAGTGCAGTTGGAGAACCTGCTGGGAACGGGGCGCGCGCAGGGTGTCGAGGCGACCGAGGCCACATTTGCGTTGTCACAGGTTTTCGAGATGGGTGGCCAGCGCGCGCGGCGCGTGGAGGTAGCGCGCGAAGGCAGCGACGCCCTTCAGGTCGAGCGCGAGATCGCGCAACTGGATGTGGCCGCAGAAGTCAGCCGCCGCTTCATCCATGTCGCCGCTGACCAGAAGCAGCTCGAGCTGACCGCCCTGGCGACTTCATTGGCGCAGGCAACACTCGAGGAGGTCGAGCGCCGAGTGAAGGCTGCGCGCTCGCCGGTGGCCGAACTGCATCGCGCCCGTATCACGTTGGCCAGGGCCGAAATCGAACAGGAACATGCCGAACACGAGCTGCTCACCTCCCGACGCAAGCTCGCCGGGATGTGGGGCGAGCGCGAAGCGGACTTCGAGGGCATCCGGGCTGAGCTATTCACGTTACCTGTGGTCGCGGATCTGGATGCGGCGACTGCGCGGATCAGCATGGCGCCGGACTTCCTGCGCTATCTCAGCGCAGCGCGACAACGCGATGCGGAAATTCGGCTTGCACAGGCCAAGGCCCGGTCCCCCCTGACGCTATCGGCCGGCATTCGCCGCCTTGAGGACAGCGGCGACACGGCCTTCGTGGCCGGGCTGTCGATGCCCCTCTTCGGCAGAAGACAGGCTCGCCCGGCCATCGCCGAAACGTCGGCACTGCGAGCCGAGGTGGATGCCCAGCGCACGGCCGCCCAGATCAAAGCGGAAGCGGCGCTGTATGAACTGGTGCAGGAGCTGCGTCACGCCATCACCGAGGCCGAGATGCTGCGTGACCGTGTGCTGCCCGAAATGGAGTCCGCGCTCAAAGCCACGGAATACGCCTGGCAGCGCGGACGCTACAGCTATCTCGAATGGACCGAAGCGCAGCGCGAGCACATTGCCGTGCAGCGCGCCCTGATCGAAGCCGCAGGCAACGCCCACCTTTTCCACACTGAAATCGAGCGGCTTACAGGCTCCAGCCTGAGCCGCTGAGAACCACGCTATGAATACTTCCTCACTGACCGTCGTCGCTCTGGTTCTGGCCGCACTGGTCTTGACTGCTTGCGGCGGCCGCGACACGCCACCCGCCCCGGAATCTGCCTATACCGATGATCAAGGGGATCTTGACGACGACCGGCAGGAGCTAGACGAATCCTCCGAGCACGAGGAAAGCGGCCAGTCCGAACTCCTCAAGCTCACACCCGAAGCCCGCAACGCTGCGGGCTTGGTCATTGCTGCCGCCAGTCCGGCCACGCTGATTGAAACTCTGCCGCTGTACGGCGTGGTCAAGCCCAATGCCGAACGCGTGCGCAGCGTGACCGCGCGCTTCCCGGGCGTCGTGCGCAGCGTCAACGTGAAGATCGGCGATGCCGTCCGGCAGGGGCAGTCGCTGGCCACCGTCGAGAGCAACGAGAGCTTGCAGGTCTACACCGTCAGCAGCCCGCAAGCGGGCGTGGTGACCGAACGCTTCACCAATCCGGGCGAACAGGCCGAGAGCCAGCCGCTGTTCACCGTGGCGGACCTGTCCACCGTGTGGGTGGAGCTGTCGCTGTTCCCGCGCGATCGCACTCGCGTGCGCGTCGGCCAGACCGCGCGTGTGCAGGCGGCGGATGGAGGGCCGATCAGCGAGGGCCGCATCGTGTTCGTCTCGCCGCTGTCCGTCAGCGCCACCCAGAGCCTCACCGCGCGCGTGGAACTCGATAACCGTGACGGTCACTGGTCGCCGGGCCTGTACGTGCAGGCCGAGGTGGAGATCGACGAATCCAGACTCGCGCTGACGGTGCCGGTGGCGTCAATCCAGGCGCTGGAGGCAGGACCATCGGTGTTCGTGGAAGGCACAGATGGCTTCGAACCGCGAGTCGTAAGGACCGGCCGTAGCGACGGCCGCGTGATCGAAATTCTGGATGGCCTCAAGGCCGGTGAGGCCGTGGTGAGTGAAGGCAGCTTCGTGCTCAAGGCCGAGCTGGGAAAAGGAGAAGCTGAGCATGACGACTGAAAACGAAACGGCCCTCGATCCGACGGATGCTGCGCAGCGCAAAGTGCTGCTCTGGATCCTGCTGCTGAATGCGGGTTTGGCGATCACATTGCTGGTCGGCGGGCTCGCCTCGGATTCCAGCAGTCTCATCGCCAACTCGCTCGATAACTTCTCCGATGCCGTCGCCTATGCCGTCAGCTTTCTGGCGGTGACGCGTGGATCCCGATGGAAGTCGGGTGCGGCGGCAGTCACCGGCGTCATGCTGCTTTTGCTTGCGGTAGGCGTGCTCGTGGATGCGCTGCGGCGTTTTGTGAGCGGTTCCGAGCCGCTGGGCATGTCGATGCTGCTGCTCGCGATTACCGCTGCGGCCATCAACTTCCTGTGCATCAAACTGCTGCGCAGCCATCGGCGAGAAGACGTCAACCTGCGTGCGGCGTGGACGATGAGCATCAACGACTTTGTCTCCAACCTCGGTATTTTCATCGCGGGTGGGCTGGTGTTGATCCTCGGGAGCAACTGGCCGGATCTGGCGGTGGCGCTGTGCATTGCCGCGGTGGCCGCCTACGGCGGCATCAGCACCCTTCGCGATGCCGCGCGCTCGCGCCGTGACGGCGATTCCGACTCAGGGCGCTCCCATGATTGAGGCCATCCTGCGCTTTGCCATTGCCCGTCGCGGTGTGGTGATGACACTCATGCTCGCGCTCACCGCGCTGGGCATCTACAACTACCAGCGCCTGCCGATTGACGCGGTCCCCGACATCACCAACGTGCAGGTGCAGATCAACACCCAGGCCCCCGGCTATACGCCGCTGGAAGTCGAACAGCGCATCACGGTACCTATCGAGACCGCGATCACCGGCCTGCCCGATCTGGAGTACCGACGCTCGCTATCGCGTTACGGTCTGTCGCAAGTGACGGTGGGGTTCAAGGATGGTACCGACCTCTATTTCGCACGCCAGCTCGTCAATGAACGTCTGCAGCAGGCTCGCAGCCGCCTGCCAGACGACGTGGAGCCGGCGATGGGGCCGATCGCCACGGGCCTGGGCGAGATCTTCCTTTACACCGTGGAAGCCGATCCCGACGCGCGCCAGCCGGACGGGAGTCCCTACGACCTCACCGCGCTGCGCAGCCTGCAGGACTGGGTGATCCGGCCGCAGCTCCTGCAGGTGCCTGGCGTCACCGAGGTGAATTCCATCGGCGGCTTTGCCAAGCAGTTCCATGTGCAGCCGGACCCGGCGCGTCTGCTCGCCTACGGCCTGACATTCGAGGACGTGGTGCAGGCGGTGGCGCGCAACAACGCCAACCAGGGCGCCGGATATCTCGAGCGCAACAAGGAGCAGTTGCTGGTCCGTATCCCCGGACAGGTGAGTGGCATCGAGGATCTGAGTCGCCTGGTCGTCGCCACGCGCAAGGGGCTGCCGATCACCATTGCGGATGTGGCGGACGTGGGGCTGGGCAAGGAGCTGCGCACCGGCGCAGCCACGCGCGATGGACACGAGACCGTGCTCGGCACGGCAGTCATGCTGGTTGGCGAGAACAGTCGCACCGTGGCCAAGGCCGTGGCGGAGCGGCTGGTCAAAGTCAACGACTCGCTGCCCGAAGGCGTGACGGCGGTCACTGCCTACGACCGCACAGTGCTGGTCGACAAGGCGGTCGCCACCGTGCAGAAGAATCTGCTCGAAGGCGCACTGCTGGTGGTGGTGATCCTGTTTCTGCTGCTGGGCAACCTGCGTGCAGCCCTGCTCACGGCGCTGGTGATCCCGCTGGCCATGCTCATGACCATCACCGGCATGGTGCAAACCAAGGTCTCCGCCAATCTGATGAGCCTGGGTGCATTGGACTTCGGCCTGATTGTCGATGGCGCGGTCATCATCGTCGAGAACTGTCTGCGCAGACTCTCCCAGCAGAGCCGGGAGCGAGCGACCCTGAGCCTGAAGGAGCGGATGGAAACGGTGTACGACGCTACGGCCGAGGTCATCCGGCCGAGTCTTTTCGGCGTCTTCATCATCACCGCGGTGTATCTGCCGATCTTTGCGCTCGAAGGCGTGGAAGGAAAGATGTTCCACCCGATGGCGCAGACGGTGGTGATGGCGCTGCTTGCCGCGCTTTTTCTCTCGGTCACCTTCGTGCCGGCGGGTGTGGCGCTGCTGTTCCGCGGGCCGGTGAAGGAAAAGCACAATGTGATCCTGTCGGCGGCGCGCCGCGGCTACGAGCCGCTGCTGCGGTTCGCGCTCAGGGCACGCGTCGCGCTTCTGGTCGGTGCGGTCATGCTGGTGCTCGCCTGCGGCTGGCTCGCCACGCGGCTCGGCAGCGAGTTTGTGCCCAGCCTCAACGAGGGCGACATCGCCGTGCAGGCGCTGCGCATTCCGGCGACGGGCCTCACGCAGTCGATCGAGTTCCAAAAGCAAGTCGAAACCCGCTTGCTGCAATTTCCTGAAGTGCTCACCGCGTTTGCGCGCACCGGTACGGCCGAGGTGGCCACCGACCCGATGCCGCAGAACATCTCCGACGGCTACGTGATGCTCAAGCCGCAGGATCAGTGGCCGGACCCTGGCAAGCTCAAGTCCGAGCTCACCGCCGAGATACAAGAGGCGCTCGAACAACTCCCCGGTAATGCCTACGAGATGAGTCAGCCGATCCAGTTGCGCTTCAACGAGCTGATCTCCGGTGTGCGCTCCGACTTCGCCGTCAAGCTCTATGGCGATGATCTCGATCTGATGCTGCGCAGTGGCAACCAGCTCGCTCAAGCTGTACGCAGCGTCGACGGCGCGGCCGATGTGAAGGTGGAGCAGGTCGCGGGGCTGCCGGTGCTGTCGGTGCTGCCGCGTCGCGAGGCGCTGGCCCGCTATGGGATCACGTTGGCCGAGGTGCAATCCGTGGTCGCCACCGCATTGGGCGGACGCGAGGTCGGCTCAGTGTTCGAGGGTGACGCGCGCTTCGACATCGTGGTGCGGCTGCCGGAATCGCGACGGGACGATCTGCGCGCACTGGAGCGCCTGCCGATTCCGCTATCCACCGGTGGTCAGGTGCCGCTGCTGGAGGTGGCCAGTTTGGACATCGCTCCCGGCCCGAACCAGATCAGCCGCGAAGACGGCAAGCGGCGCATCGTGGTCACCGCCAATGTGCGCGGACGCGATCTCGGCAGCTTCGTCGCCGACGCGCAGGCAGCCATCGGCAAGGTCAAGATTCCGCCCGGCTACTGGCTGGACTACGGCGGTACCTTCGAGCAGTTGCAGTCGGCCAGCAAGCGGCTGTCCGTCGTGGTGCCGGTGACGCTGGCGTTGATTCTGGGCTTGCTGATGCTGGCCTTCGGCTCGGTCCGCGATGCACTGGTGATCTTCAGCGGTGTGCCGCTCGCGCTCACCGGCGGCGTGGTGGCGCTGTGGCTGCGCGATATTCCCTTCTCGATCTCGGCCGGCGTCGGATTCATCGCCCTGTCCGGTGTGGCCGTACTCAACGGGCTGGTGATGGTGAGCTTTATCCGCAGTCTGATGAATGACGGCAAGACGCTCGACGACGCCATCATCGAAGGTGCGCTGACGCGCCTGCGGCCGGTGCTGATGACCGCGCTCGTGGCCAGCCTGGGATTCGTCCCGATGGCGCTCAACGTCGGCACCGGCGCCGAGGTGCAGCGCCCCCTGGCGACGGTGGTGATCGGCGGGATCCTCTCCTCGACGCTACTGACCCTGCTGGTGCTGCCGGGTCTGTTCCGAATGGCGCATGGGCGCGACGTGCAGGCGGTGGTGGCGCCGCGGCAGCCCGTCGCGGGGGACGCAGCGTGAACGACGGTGCGGACAACTTCGGTCGGCGGGCCGGCATACGCATCGTCGGCGCGGCCGTGCTGCTGGTTCGCTGACCGCCATGGTCTTCGTGATCCCGGGACTGCCGGCCCTGCGCACACTGTAGTACCCTGCGATTCAGAGGCTTCTCGTCATGCCCAAGACCTATCGTATTGGAGAACTGGCGCATGCGTTGTCGGTGCCGGTCGAGACCATCCGCTACTACGAGCGCGAGGGTCTGCTGCCGCGGCCGGCGCGCAGCCAGGGCAATTACCGGCTCTACGACGACGCACAGCGTCGGCAGCTCACCTTCGTGCTGCATTGCCGGGCGCTGGATATGACACAGGCCGAGATCAGACGGCTGCTCGATCTTCGAGGCTCGCCCGAGCAAGGCTGTGACGAGGTCAACCAGTTGCTCGATGCGCATATTGGGCACGTCCGAGCCCGCATGCGCTCGTTACGTGCACTGCAAGCCGAACTGACGGCTATCCGAAGCCGCTGCACCAGCCCCCGGGCCACGAAGGACTGCGCGATTCTCCAGAACCTCGCCGATCCGCGAGTGCGCCCTCCGCAAGGGGAGACCGCGACGGCCGTCCATGGACGCGGCCGGCGCGAGCGCGCCGAAGACAAGAGCGCCTCTCAGGGGGGCCTGCGTTAAGCGTTTCGCGCTCCCGATGTGAGCGAGCGGCCGAGAGACTCCACCGTCCATCATGACGATGTAGGTCAGCAGCGTCAGGTCGGTAAAGAGCCGCAGTCCCTCGCGGCGACCGTCGAGTCGGCCGGTCTCGATCATCCGGACATTGAGCCAGCGCGATGGGCGCACCGGTTCTTCGTTTTCGCCGGACAGACGAGCGAATCAAGGGCGATCAGCATCACCATCGCCGTTGCGCTCCGATAGGCCGTACTACTCTTAGCGTACGCGCCGTAGCAGCAACTCACCGTCAACGCCGAAAGCGTCCGCAAGTTTCTCGATCGTATCGACGGAAATGGCCGACTTGGCTGATTCGAGGCGACTGATGTACCGCTGACTCACGCCGGAGCGGTGCTCCAGGTCTTCCTGAGTCCAGCGTCGCGCAAGACGTTCGTTCCGCACATTCACGGCGAGCCTCTCCCGGAGACTGATTTTGCGCGGTCGGACCATGCGCGAAGGCTTAGGTCCGGGCCGTGGACTGTCCACGACCGATAGGTCATAATGCGCACGCCGGCGCTCCCTGGCGCTCGAAATGCCTGTCGATGTGTCAGCGGACAGTCCGAAGCCGCGACAGGCCAGCTGGGGCATGCGGTCGAACCCATCCAGAACACCGGAAAATCAAGGGGTCGAGCGTGTCCTTTGTTCTCGTCTACGGCGATCACGAGATCGCGCTTCCGCTGCAGTTCGAAGCGCATGTCGAAGAAAAGCTGATCCGCCTGATGAGGGCGCCGCCGGAGTCTCCACTGCAGGAGCGCAGGCGGCTGGAGCTGTCGTCCGGCATCGTCGAGGTGATCTCATCGATGCTGGAGAACAACGTGATCCCCCCTTCGGAGAAGCAGATCAAGTACGCGGTCGCGATCGCCCGTGAACTGAACCTGCAGATCCCGGCTACGGTGCTTCAGCACCGCGATGCGATGACCGAGTTTCTGGCCAACCACGCCGAGACGTACCGGAAAAGTCGCGTGCGCTGACGCATTCGAGCGCCAGCCCCTTCGCGACGCAGGGCATCGAAGTTGATCGACGTACTGCATGCGGGGCCGCTTCGCGGCTCGGAGCTTGAGCGCCAACTTGGACGGGGCGAGGTGATTCGCCAGATTCAGGACCGGCCTGACAGGGAATTTCCGGAGGTTTGTTGGTGCCAGTACGGCATCATTCCGACGAACGAAGTGGCCGTGACCGCGCGCTCCGGGCCGACTGCGTTCTTTGCCCTTGCCCCGTCTTGGCTCGCTTTCCCCGTCATGGCGGACCGCATCTTCGGCGCTGACGTCCTGGACGTGCAGCTCGGCCAAGAGCTCGCCGACATGCTCTGGGTACGTTACGGCACAGAGCTGGCCGAGTCGGCGCTCAGCCAGCGTCGAGGGAGTCGCTAGTGGCTGGCGGCCAGCGAATTCGGTTCGCACGCGAAATTCGCCTGCGCAGCCGGGGACGTCCGGACCAGATGCTGCGTGTCCTTCAGGACCACGCCGGCTGGTACTACGTTCTGCGGCTGGCAGGTACTCCCGATTTCGGTCCGTACCTGCTTGAAGAGATCACCGGTGCGTTCGACGTCGAGCCCGAACCGCTTTCCGTGCACGAGCTGGACCCAGCGCCTTCCGAAGCTGAATCGAAGGCCGACCCACCGAAATCAGGCGGGCAGCCGCAGTGAACTCCGCCCCCTGTATCTACCTGGAGAAATCCATGCCTTCATCCGAGCGTCTGCCCGCCCATCTCAACCGAGCGCTCAAGAGCGGCCGCGCCATTGCGCTGCTCGCCGACTATCGCCCAGCCGAGGCGACCGATTTCTCGCTGACTGTCATCGGCCTGATCGACAGCGTGAAATTCGAAGGCGTTCTCCTCGCTGACGATGACCCCAGCACCGAGTTCGTCCGATTGCCACTTCCGGGGAGCGTCAAGGGGCGGGTCCCCGAAATTCGAACTGACTCGGCCGATGCTCGCGCCATTCACGAGCTATGGTCCCTCTGGAACAGCGGAGTCTGCGATGGTTATCTCCAATTCACGCGAACGATCGCGACTGCTCTGTCGCTCGCCAGGCTGGATTCGGCTCTGCAAGGGGCGACCGCCTATGGCGGAGGTCCGGAGGAGGCCGCGCCGCCGCAATCGAGGAAGCGGCGGCCAAAGACCAATGCCGGTTCGAGCCGCAAGGTACGGCGCCCCATCAGCCGCGCCAGCAACCGTCGTGGCGGGAAGTGAAGTAAAGATCGTCCGGGTCGCAGCGCCGGTAGACCGCCGTCAATGCAACAGGGCGGCCTGACTGTCGAAGCCTGATATCAGCGAGGACTGAATGATGAGCACTGAAAAGATCTAGTCGAGGAGATTCCCATGCAGGCGATGACAGAAAACGATTTCGGCCTCCAGTAGGCGCGACGGACTGTAGGCCGCACCGGCCTACGAAAGCCATTGCGCGCGAGAGTGTCGCAAGGATCGGCCAATTGACGGGTATTTATACTTGCTGCCAGCGCAACAATTTCCGCCTAGTTATCGATTAGCCC
>NPIF01000180.1_pt1 | contig 29186 bp, 31 predicted proteins | sample 8637461 | NCBI WGS metagenome assembly NPIF01 (sample SAMN07420641, study PRJNA396082) | bioreactor metagenome | isolation source: sample BR12 brine-fed electro-methanogenic bioreactor BR | place: Japan: Kochi | collected 2016-12-09
TGCTCTGGCTTTTATTTGGTTTGATGTGACCAACGCCCATAGTTTCCGGTTTCCCGTATGTATCGGTCAACTCACCAATGCCCACACCAGCTTTGAACTGCGCGACCAATTCATCCATATCAACATCACAATTCTCACCTGTCAGATCGCATTGGGCTGCCAGGCTATCAGCGATACCCAGCAATTTCACCATAACACCCATGCCCAGATCTTCATCCGCATGATAACTGCTGACGATCTCTTCGGCAGTCAACACAGGTTCTTCCAAAGGTGGTACTTCACCATCTTCGGGAGCAGGTGACTCAGGTGGTGCAGGTGTCTCAGCGGGGTCGCCTTCGCCGTCATCTGTCGGCTCAACCGGTTCATCAGGGACAAACAAATCTCTGAAGAAATCGGCAATGAGCTGCAAGATGGGGTTCAATTTTTCTTGTTCCATCTCTGGTTCACTCACTGGCTCGATCTCACCCTGTGCGAAAACAGGGTTGACGAATCCCACCAGCATGACGGAGGCTAACAGTAGTGCAAGTATCCTACTCTTTTTCATTTTGGCTCCTTTCTTCGTTATTCAAAACGAAAACAGCTGGCAAATACCAGCTGCCGGAACATCCCATTCCACTTTCGGCAACCTGGCAATCATAGGTTTATAAAAACCCGTAGACCCAAGGCTTTGCGTCCCCGTCTTTCAACGGGTTTGCCTTTTCGTTTTGTAAACTTTATTATAACGAAGGGACTGCTTTTTCCAAGTATTGGTTACCCCATATGGTTATGAGGCTTTGCACACCGCCTGGATCGTATCGAAAAGTGCCTGGTCAAAGTCTCCCCCTTTGAAACCCAGTTCCTTCTGGGCAATGAAAGGATCGAAGAAAGTATTGCGCGCCTGGAGTTCGATCAGATGCGCGGGGTCCAACCCGGATTGTTTGCCCTCCAGCCAATGAACAAATTTCAGAATATGAAGCCCGACGTTCAATATACCATCAGCCAGGGTGATCACTTTTTTCTTCACACCCAAAAGTGGCATCAGTCGCTCAAAGAACTCAACCCAGGTCAAATTCTCGTCCCCGATCTGATAGATCGACTTGGAAGTCTTGTTTTCCAGTGCCCCTACCATCGCACAGGCGACACTACGCACGCTCACCATTGCCGTTCCGCCACGCGGATATAGGATAAAAGGAAGCGAACTGGCGGCATAATTGACCAGCGGTTTCCACAAAGGAATACGTCCGGGCATTGCCCCGAAGATATACGGTAATTCCAGGACAACGATCTGCATCGCAGTTCCCGCTGTTTCCAGTACAGCTTCTTCCTGCTCTTTGCGGCTGCGAATATAGGGGTGCTTCTTGGCTAAGGCCAATTCAGGCCAGATGCGGTTAAAATATGCAAAATACGATCCCAGTAGTACACCTCTTTTCACCCCTGCAGTACGTGCCAAACCAAAGAAACGTTGTGCTGCTTTCACATTTGCATCATAGAAATAGGGATAAGCAGGTGCTTTGGGAATGATGCGGTCATCCGCCCCTGCCGCAAAGATCACTCCATCCATCCCCACCATCAGGTCACGTATCTCGTCATCCGACAATGCGTTGACATTACCCAGTTTGATGGAAAATTCTGGTGGGAAGATACCTTCAGCAGGTAAGGGTGGCAGCGAAAGTGTCGACACCGAATGTCCGCGCTTGAGCAGCTCAAGAGCAGCGTGATAGCCAAGAAAACCGGTCCCACCCAGGATAAATATGTTCATAGACCTTCCACTTCTAATTTGTGACCAGTCTTTATTATAGGGGAATAATCTCTCGCATTATTGATCCCATGAAAATTACAAGATAATGCCTTTTTTCACTATAACATCCAAAATTCTAAAGCTATAATGGATGGAAAAATTGGAGGGTTAACATGGCAGACATCCGCCTTCAAAAACTGGCAAAACTGATCGTCTCATACTGTGTGGAGACCAAGAAAGACGATTGGACCTATATCAGCGGTGATTATGTCGTTGCGAAGGACTTGGTGCACGAACTTTACCGCGAGATCATTCGCGCTGGAGGACATCCTTTCATCGTCCCATCCGGGAATGAATTAATGGAGATCTATTACAAGGAATCCTCCATTGATCAACTGCAGTGGATCTCACCCACGTTGAGGACATACATGGATAAATTGGATGCCATGATATCCCTGCACGGCACCTCCAACACAGCCGCTTTGAACAACGTAGACCCTTCCAAACAGCAAGCGCGCGCCAAAGTGATGGGCGAAGAGATATACCCGCAATATTTCCAGCGTAAAGCAGAAGGGAAATTGAAAACCACCGTTTCTCTCTTCCCGTGCCCTGCCCTGGCGCAGGATGCAGAGATGAGCTTATCTGAATATGAGGATTTCGTCTATAGCGCCATGTTCTGCGACCGCGAAGACCCAATAGCAGAATGGAAGAAACTGCATGAAAAACAGCAGGTCCTGATTGACTGGCTAAAAGGCAAGGAAAATGTGGAGATCCATGGAGAGAATGTTGACCTACAGTTCTCCATAAAAGATCGTGTGTTCATCAACTCCAGCGGCAAAGCCAACATGCCCAGCGGCGAGATATTCACCGGACCTGTTGAGGATTCCGTTGAAGGGAATGTAGCATTCACCTATCCCGCCATTGAACGCGGGCGCGTTGTCGAGAACGTCCAACTCACCTTTGAAAAGGGAAAAGTCATCGAAGCGCATGCGGACAAGAACGAGGAATTCCTACACAAGATGATCGCCACCGACGATGGTTCCTGCTACCTGGGCGAATTCGGCATTGGCACCAACTTCGGCATCCAGAAATTCACCAAGCAGATCCTTTTTGATGAGAAGATCGGCGGCACATTCCACCTGGCGCTGGGCATGGGCTATCCCGAAACCGGCAGCGTCAACAAGTCCGGTATCCACTGGGACCTCATTTGTGATCCCGGAAAAGATGGTGAGATCGTTGTCGATGGGGAACCATTATTCAAGAACGGCAATTTTGTTCTCTGGGATGGGAAATAACCATATTTTTCTGTCAGTTTAAAGTTAAAATGAGTAAGGCGTTCACAAGGCAGGTGATCCTCTCCAGTGAACGCCTTCTCTTCCTAACTCACTCTCCTTTAAAGAAGATAGTTATTCCAATCTATGGTATAAATACATCCGTTACACACTATTTTTCACTTTGAAAGGAGTAAACTGAAGTAACAGAAATGATAGGTAAAATACGTAGATTGGTATTAGATGTTCTCAAACCGATCGAACCAAGTATTGTAGACCTTGCAACAAGAATGAGCGTTCTGGATGGGATTTCTGCTGTCAACATCAGCATCTCAGAAATAGACCATAAGGTCGAGAACGCAAAGATCACTATTGAAGGAGATGACCTTGAATTTGAAGTCATTGCAGATCTCATTCGTGACCAGGGTGGTTCCATCCATTCCGTAGATGAAGTCGTAGCGGGGAAGATGATTATCGATGATGCAGTCACGCTGCAGGACTAGCGATAACAAATAGACATCATGGAGAAAAAAGACAACCCTCTCAGGCGTACGCTTGAAAGGCTAAAAGAATATAACGAGATCGCCGGCATTGTTGATATGGCGCGCCGCTATTTTGCAAACAACGCCTTTGATGGTGTTTTGACCATCATCGGTGTGTTGAGCGGTAACTACGCAGCCGGAGTAGAAGATCCCCATATCGTGGTAACCACTGGGTTGACCACATCGATCGCTATCGGTATCTCCGGGCTGTGGGGAGCGTTCCTGACGGAGTCTGCAGAGCGTAAAAGAGAGATGGACGAGCTGAACCAGAGTACACTCTCCGATCTGAATGGCAGCAAGATCGGTAAAGCATCCCGCTTTGCCGCAGTAGCTGTATCCATCGTGGATGGACTTTCACCATTCTTATCCAGCATCATCGTGCTCTTCCCCTTCTTCTTCGCCAACCTCTTCCCTGATATCACCTATGTGTATTTCAGCGCGATCGGGTTCGCCCTGCTGGTCCTCTTTGGATTGGGCGTCTTCCTGGGGAACATCTCCCGTCAGAACCTCATCCTCAGCGGGATCAAAACACTGGCAGCTGGTGCAATATCGATCCTCATCAGTAATTTAATGGGTAACTCCTAAGAAATATATCTGAACAATAAAAAAGATAGAAATATGGCTTAAAATGTAGCCATATTTCTATTGATTCATTTAATTCAGGAGAACCTATGAAACCCGTTGCCATCAAAGATGACATTTTCTGGATCGGCGTCAACGACACCACCACCCGCTTGTTCGAGGGCTTATGGCTCATTGAAGATGAGGGGATCACCTACAACAGCTACCTCATCAAGGATGAAAAGAATGCCCTCATTGACCTGTGCAAAGATTCCACAGGTGATCTTCTCATGGAGAACATCAAAACCTGCATAGATCCCAAAGACCTCGACTACCTGGTCATCAACCACATGGAACCCGACCATTCAGGTGCTATCCTGCAGCTGCTGGAGGTCAACCCCAACATCACCCTACTGGGGAGTAAAAAGACCGGGGAAATGCTGATAGATTTCTTTGACATCCACCAGAATTTCCAGGCCGTCCAGGATGGCGAGACTCTCTCGCTGGGAAAACACACCCTGCGCTTCATCTCCACCCCCATGGTGCATTGGCCGGAGACCATCATGACCTTCGAAGAAAAAGAGGGAATACTATTCTCTTGTGACGGTTTCGGAGGGTATGGCAAGGTCAGCCAGGGCATCTTCGATGATGAGCAATCCGATCTTGATTACTTCATCCAGGAATCCCTGCGCTATTACGCAAATATTGTGTGCGCCTTCAGCAAACCCGTCCTCAAAGCTGCTCAGAAACTTGCTGCCCTACCCATCAAAATGGTCGCTCCCTCGCATGGGCTCATCTGGCGTAAGGATCCTCAAAAGATACTCGACCTGTATATGCAGTGGTCTGGCTACACCGACGGCAATGCTCTCAAAGAAGTATGCCTGGTATATGCATCCATGTACGGCAACAGCACCCAAGTGCTGCCCGCCATCCAATCTGAGTTGGAAGCGGCTGGAGTGAATTACCACAGCTTTGACATCAATCAGATCCATATCAGCTATATCCTGCCCGCTTTGTGGAGCAGTGCCGGGATCATCGTTTGCGCACCCACCTACGAAGGTGGACTCTTCCCGGGCATGGAATTCCTGCTCGAGATGGCGGAGAAGAAACGCATCTACGACCGCAAAGCCATCTATGTCGGCAGCTACGGCTGGGGTGGTGGAGCCATGCGCTTCATCAATAAGCAGTGCGAAGCTCTTAAATGGGATCTTTTGGGAGAAGCAGAGTTCAAAGGCAAGGCTGAACCAGCAGACGAGACCAAGATCAAAGCATTGACACGGAAGTTAGCTCAAAACCTGTAAGTAAAAAAGGAGAAAAGAAAATCTTTTCTCCTTTTTTTGAAACCCGGTGCGTCCTTTTGCGTATATGAATTAGAATAATGCGTTTATTACTGAAGGAGTAAACATGAAAAACAGAAGTGATTTTATTTGGGGTCTCATCCTCATCCTTATCGGTGCGTTCCTGCTGGTCACACGCATCTTCCCGGAAACCTTCAACTTTCTCGATTGGCCTGTTTCCATCATCGCGGTAGGTGTTGTGTTCCTGGTGGCAGCCATCCTCTCTCGCACGGGCGGATTAGCCATTCCCGGTTGTATCGTCGGCGGTATTGGCGGCATTCTCTACTATCAGAACCTTACCGGAGCCTGGGAATCCTGGGCATACATCTGGACCCTCATCCCTGGTTTTGTGGGTGTTGGTATCCTGCTCAGTGGCTTGATCGACCGTGATGGTCCGCGCTTTGACAGCAGCAGCCTCATTTTGATGGCTATCAGCGCCATGGGGTTCATCATTTTCGGTGGGTCCTTCGGATTAGGCTGGAACTTTGGCCGCATGTGGCCGCTTTTCATCATTGCAGTGGGTGTCATCACCCTCATCAGCGCATTTTTGCGACCACGCAAGACCGAATAAGGTCGGAAGTGTGATGGAGGGAAACATGCATCATACCGAACAGATCAAATGGTTATTACAGGCGGATACTCCCTCGATCCGCCTGTTTGCTTTAACCCAAATCGAGGGTTTGCCATACGACCATCCTTCCGTGCAGGAAGTCGCGCAGCGCATCGCGCACGAAGCGCCGGTCAAGGCCATCCTGGATGCGCAGAACCCGCAGGGGTATTGGGAATGGGAAAAGAGCCATTACACTCCCAAATACACCGCCAGCCATTGGAGCATGCATCTGCTGACAGAACTGGGGCTGTCCGGCAGCCACCCCGCCATGCAGGTTGGAGCGCGCTATATGCAAAAGAGCGTCATGAGCGGTTTCTACCAGCGCTACGGACAAGATCAGAACGGGTTCTCCTGTTTTTGGGGAAATTTCCTCAAGTATCAATTCCACTGCCAGCAGACAAATGCAGAGACCACCCAGATCATTCTGGATCTCGCCGTCCAGGAGATCGAGCAGGATGGGACCTGCCCCTATAATTACAACCTGCCCTGCGCGTGGGGCGTCATCCGCGCGCTATGGGGTTTGGCTGCCCTGCCAGCAGAACTCCGCACTCCCAAGATACAGCATGCCATCCAGCACGGCCTGGAATTCATCCTCGATCGCTACTCACTGGTCAAAGCTGATTACCCTCACCAAGAAAAGATCCATCCCATCTGGTTCTCGCTCAACTTCCCACTCTTCTACACCACCGACATCCTTTTCACCCTGCGTGTTCTGCATGACCTGGACGCGCTCGACCATCCCGCAGCGCAAAACGCCCTGCAGTGGCTGCAGGACAAACGCCTCAAGAAGGGCACCTGGCGCGGTACCAGCCCCTACCGCAGCCGAACCTATGCTTTTACAGCGGGTGAGGACACGGTCAGCCATTGGGTCACAGCGCACGCCCTGTACGTACTCAACGGATAACTTCGCGTCGTATGCGCACGATGATACAATCAGTATCAGCGTGAATAAAGAAAAAAACCTTCAAACCTCCCACGGGGACATCCCCCTGCCCGCTTTCCTGCCCGACGCAACATTTGGACAGGTGCGTGGTCTGGACGCACAAGATATGGCTGCCAGCGGTGTGCAGGCAGTCATGATGAATTCCTACCACCTCATGCAAAAACCCGGCACGACCGTCATCACCGCCTTGGGCGGCTTGCACGCCTTCAGCGGCTGGCAAGGTCCCATCTTCACCGATTCGGGCGGCTTTCAAGCCTATTCCCTCATCCGCCAGAATAGCAATTTCGGCACCTTCAGTGATGACGGCATCCTGCTGAAAGACCCTTCACGCGGGAAAAAGATCGCCCTCACCCCCGAAAAGAGCATGCAGATCCAATGGAAGATGGGGGCGGATGTTCTCTTCTGCCTGGATGACTGCACACACGTAGATGACGCAGACGCTGAACAGGAACTTTCCGTTCAGCGCACCATCACCTGGGCAAAGCGCTGCAAGCAAGAATTCACCCGTCTGCAGAAACAAGCCAAACAGGAGAAAGATACCAGGCGCAAGCTGTTCGCTGTTGTGCAGGGTGGAGGCTCGCGCGTAATGCGCAAGCAATGCGCCACTGCACTGCTCGAGATCGGTTTCGATGGATATGGATACGGTGGTTGGCCGCTGGATAAGCAGGGCAACCTGGTGGAGGATATGGTCGCCTATACCCGCGAGCTCATCCCCGGCGAATTTCCCATCCATGCCCTTGGCATTGGTCACCCCTATAACCTGGTCAAGACCTACCAGTTCGGCTATCCCTTGTTCGACTGCGCCATGCCCACCCGCGATGCGCGCCACGGCAGGCTCTATCGCCTGCGCTCCACATTCTCTTTGCACAACATGGATTGGCTGGAATATGTCTATACGCAGGATGAGCGCTACATCCGTGATGGAAACCCCATCGAAGAGGAGTGTGATTGCCACACCTGCCAACATTACAGCCTCGGCTATCTGCATCACCTGCAGCAGATCAACGAAACGCTCTACACCCGCCTGGCAACCATTCATAATTTGCGCTTCATGCGCCGTATCATCCAGTTCCTGCGCGAGGATGCGGCATGAGCAAAGCCCCGCTTGTTGCGGACATTATCCAACAGGTCAACGCCAAGAAGAAGTACCAGCAGCTAGACCCCGCCCTGGTGCACTTCATCGCCAACCAGGAATCGCAAAAACGCGCTACGCTGAAAGAAGCCGTCAAAGCCACCACCAGCAAACTGCATCAGGTGGGCTGGGCTTACTTTCACCAGCAGCCTGATTACAGCAAGCTTTTACAAGAACTGGCTGCCCTTCCAGACGATATCCACCATCCCCAGAGCAAGCAATTCTGCCTGGATTCCATGCAGGTGCACACCTCCACCAGAGAACGCCTGCCCATTCTGAATGATTTCTACCAGACCATCCTGCAGGACATCCAACCCATCCCATCCCTGCTGGATCTAGCATGCGGTTTCAACCCCCTGGCGGTTGCCTGGATGCCTATTACCGCGGGTTGCTCCTACACCGCCTGCGATATCTTCATGGATATGACCCAATTCCTGCAAAATTTTTTCGACCATTTTCATCTAAACGGCAGCGCGCAGACATCCAACCTGCTCTCCAGCCTTCCTGCCCAGTCCGTTCATACCACCCTGCTGTTAAAAACCCTGCCCTGCCTGGAACAGGCGGAAAAAGATAGCGCCCGGCGCATCCTCACCCAGATCAACACACAATACCTGGTGGTCAGTTATCCGGTGCGCTCCATTGGTGGACGAGAGAAAGGCATGCTGGTCCACTATTCCCAGCAGTTCGAGAGCCTGGTGGCTGATCTTGGTTGGGATTTCAAGAAATACCTTTTCGACAGCGAACTGGTCTACCGTGTGCATAAGGGGAAATAGCACATGAGTAATACAAAAGACCTTGTTGCCAAAATACTGGGTTCACGCAAATATCGTGACCTGCACCTGCCTGAAGAGACCATCCGGGACCTGATCGAGCACGAAAGCCAACGCTACCAGGACCCGCGCTCGATCGAGGATAGTGTGCGCAAGAAATTGCACCAGATCACCGCGCTCTACCTCGGTGACCCTGATTATGCACAAGCCATGCAGCAGCTGGAGGATATTCACGAGCGAAGCGGATTGACCGCATTCGCTCAGCAAATGCTGGAAACGCACACCTCCACCCGCGAACGCCTGCCTTATCTGCGCGATTTCTACCACGCCATCTTTGAGAAGGTCGGCATGCCCGCCAGTATTCTGGATCTGGCGTGCGGGCTCAATCCATTTGCACTGCCAGCTATGCAGCTGCCCGCGCAAACTACCTACCGCGCCTATGATATCCACCTTCCGAGGGTTAAGCTCATCAACGCCTTCGTAGAAAAATGGGGAGAGGGCAACCTTAACGCAGAACAGCGCGATATCCTCACCGATCCACCACAGCAAAAGGCAGATGTCGCCTTCTTCTTCAAAGAAGCCCACCGCATGGACGCGCGCCGCAAGGGAAGCAACCGCATCCTGTGGGATGCCCTGCAGGTGAACACCCTGCTGGTCTCTCTGCCGCGCACCAACATCCGCGCTTCGCACGACATCAGTCAGCGCATGCAGCAGCTGGTCGCAGATACCCTGCAGGATAGACCCTGGGCACAAGAAATAATGCTGTTTGAAGACGAGATGGTCTTCATCATCCACAAAGGGAAGAACTGATGCCATTATCCAATACCGTTGAAAAAGCAATCGGGCGTTTTCGCCCCCTGCTCTCAGAAAAAGCTTTTACACAATTGCTGGAGATGCTAGAGGGTGAACTGCTACCCGCCATCCGCATCAATACGCTCAAGCACGATCCTAAGAAATTGATAGCCCAACTGCAGCAGCGCTATGGCTGGGAGTTCGATGCGGTTCCTTTCTGCCCCAGCGGCTTCAACCTCGCCCAACCCGCCGACACGCTCAGCAAGAGCATCGAGCATGCTCTCGGCGATTATTACATCCAGGAGAGCGCCTCCATGCTTTCGGCTGAGATGTTCGACTTCGTGGATAACCCCCATCCCCTAATCCTGGATATGGCAGCTTCCCCGGGTGGAAAGACCACCCACATCGTTGACCGCACCAGGGATCAGGCAGTGGTGATCGCCAACGATGCCAGTTCCAGCCGCATGCAGGCGCTGCGCGTGGTGCTCGCCAAGTGGGGCGCCATTAACCAAGCCCTCACCTGCCTGCATGGTGAATACTTCGGCGAGCAGCTGCCGGAGACCTTCGATGCGGTATTGCTGGACGCACCCTGCAGCATGCAGAACCTGTACGACACTCCCTCCCACCCCCTGCGCCAGATCACCCCGGGCGAACAGCAAAGCCTGAGCAACCGCCAATTCTTGCTGCTGCGCAGCGCCCTGCAGACCGTAAAAGTAGGCGGGCAGGTCGTGTACTCCACCTGCACGTTGTCCCCAGAGGAAGATGAGCAGGTTGTGGAGCGTATCCTACAAGAATTTGGGAATTGCCTGGAGTTGGACGATCTGACCCATAAATTACCCAAGCCCGCCCCGGGACTGCTGCAGGATGGGCAGCAGCATTTTGACCCACGCATGCAGAACGCCATTCGCCTGTGGCCGCATATTTATGGCACTACTGGTTTCTTCTGCGCCCGCTTCACCAAGAAGGATAGCCTGCCTTCGGAATCCAACACCATAAAAAGCAATATCCGGCAGAGGAAAGCCAAAGGGCAGTACCTGCCCAAAAAGCAGACCTATCAGATATGCGATTGGATGATGGAGCAATATGGCTTTGATCTGGAGGAAGTTTTACACCAACAGAAATTAGCTTTTCTGGATACAGGGCGCGATATCTACCTGGTGCCTGCCCGCTTAGAACAACGTTTTCCCGCGCTGCCCATCATGACCATGGGATTGAACACTCTCAAACCCATCCCGGATGGCTACCAGATCAGTCACGAGTTCGCTGCCCGCTTTGGAGGGCAATTCCAACGGGGCATCATCCCACTGGATGAGAAATTTGTGGATGCCTTCTTGCAGAGAAAAGATATTTTTGAGATGAAGTTTGCTGGGGAGGATACAGGGAAAACCCTCCTGGTGAAAGATACCTCCGGGCGTGTGCTGGGGCGTGCCAAAGCGCTCAAAGACTGTCTCAAGAATCTGCTCCCCCCACGTCTCTTGTGATATCTATCCCTCCAGTTCGTGCAAGATCAAAGCTGGGGCGACAATAGCCGCCGTTTCCATACGCATAACCCGCATCCCCAGGCTGACCGCTTGCACTCCCTTTTCCGCCAACAGGTCTACCTCCTGCTGGGCAAATCCCCCTTCAGGTCCGATAAAGATAGCGATACGTGCTGCCTTCCCACCGGAATGGGCATATTCACGCAGCGCCTTCTTCAAGGTCGTGCTCTTCTCCCCCACCCACGCCATCAGGCAGCCATCCTGTTCACGCATGCAGCGCTCGACCATCTTCGGCAGCGTCTCCACCTCCTCAAGAACGGGGATGCGCAATCTACCGCTCTGCTCCGCCGCTTCGCGCAGAATGTCCTCCCAGCGAATACGGCGTTTTTCTTTGATGTTCGTATCGCGTACCAGTGAATAGCGCGACACAAAGGGCTGCACGCGAACAACCCCCACCTCGGTCGCCTTTTGCAGGATCAACTCGAACTTGTCACGCTGCGTCAAGGAGATGCACAGCGTCACCTGCACGGCCGGTTCGCGATTCTCCGCCAGGCGCTCCATGATCTTACCCGTGGTCATCTCGCCTTCCACATTCACCAGCTCTACCTTGAACTGCCCACCCTGGTTGTCCAATACCACCACTACATCCCCACTGCGCAAACGCAGCACGCGCTGGATCTGCATCCCAATCTTGTCCGGGAAATGCACCAGATCGCCTTTGATACAATCCGGCGAAAGGAAGAAGTGATGCCACTGCATACCTAGCTACCCTCGTTTATCATCAAGTGGCTGTTCTGGAATGCGTTCAACTTCTTGTCCAGGAATGCCCTGCCAGTGCTGGTGACAGATAATTTTCCATCCTGTTCCAGCAGCCAATCCTTCTGCACGGCAAACGCCAGAGCCTGGTCAATGTTCTCCACACATTCCCTTGAACGTGCCAGCCCCAATTCCTGCAGCATGGTATTTTCACTGATATCCAGCGTCTTCTCGGCTTTAGACCGTAGTTCACCCCAATCTTCCACGTGCTTGTGCCCTACCATATAGAGCATCCATTCGCTCAATTGGCTGCAGCGCATCTTCTCATAACCCTCAACCACTGCCATGCGATATTCTGACAGGTTTGGTTCCTGCCCCTGCATCTCGTGGATGAATTCGATCAGCAATTCAACCGTGCTTTTCAGGATCAGCACAGCGATCAGCAGCCCGATCAGAGTGTCCAGCAGCGGGAAGCCGAATGAGGTCGCGATCAAGCCCAGGATCACACCCGCGCCGATGATGACATGGTTGCGCGAATCGACCGACTGCGTGATGAGCACCATCACGCCCCGTTTCAACCCGATGTAGCGCTGATAGAATCCCAATAATAGACAAACCAGCATGGATACTGCCATAGCCACGATCGCCAGCGTGTTGGCTTCTGGATTCGCAGGTTGGAAGATCCTGCGCACTGCTTCATACAGCGCAAAGCCTCCACTGCCCAGCATGAACAACACCAGAATGCCATTCACCAGGCGCTCCTTCTTGAATTTCAAACCCAGGAACACCAGGATGCTTGATAAGCCATCCATAAGTGTGTCAATGCCATCGTTCAGCAAACCCACACTGCCTGAGAGAATGGCCGCGGTCAACTTCAACACCGCCAGCAGAAGATGACAGACCGTCGACACTTTACTGACCGTGAACGGGTTGGATGCTGTATCGATGAGCTTTTTGGTGCGGTGCATGTCCTGGATGACAATATCCGCCTGCTTGGAACCCTTCTCCGTCAGGTGATACATCTCTCCATCCTGAAGCACCCAGCCTTCTTTGATCAATTCGTTCAATGATTCCTGAACGCGCTGGTCAAGGTGGGAGAAAACGCCATCCACGATACGCAGTTGGATGGCATACAATCCCAGGAATCGTAAATAGGACAGATAATGCTCGGTGATCTGTGCTGCGTTCTTGGGTCCGTTCTGTAGGAAGGCGGCGATCTCCCATCGCTGCCCATAATCACTGTGTTTTGTTCGTTTATAAGTTTGTGGTGCACTCATGATTTCTTCTTTCCCTTATGATCTCAAATTAATGTTTATACATTATACTAACCTCATGAACACATCTGGCAAAAATGAACAAAGAGCTTATCGCTATTTTGACCTGGTGATGGCACTTTTTGTGACCGTGCTGATCACCAGCAACATCGCCTCCTCCGCCAAGATCGTGGATTGGGGATTCTCCATCTTCGGCATCTCGCTGGCATTCGATGCCGGCACCCTCCTCTTCCCCATCAGCTATATCTTTGGTGACGTCCTGGTCGAGGTATACGGTTTCAAACGCTCCCGACGCGTGATCTGGACTGGCTTTGGCGCACTTGCCCTGGCTGCCATCACCCTGGGCATCGTGCGTGTGCTCCCGGGCGAAGCCGTCTGGCAGCAGCAGACCGGGCAGGCAGCCTACAATGCTGTCCTGGGCGGTATGAGCACCGGCGGCATCGTCATTGCCAGTTTGGTGGCTTACTTCGTGGGTGAGTACAGCAACTCGGTCGTCATGGCCATCATGAAGGTCAAGACCGAGGGTAAATTCCTTTGGATGCGCACCATCGCCAGCACACTGGTGGGAGAAGGCGTCGATTCCCTGCTCTTCACCTTCATCGCTTCTCTCTTTGGGGTTTTTCCCTGGGAGATCTTTGCCAGCTTAGTGCTGACCAATTATCTTTTCAAGGTGACCATCGAAGCTCTCTTCACCCCCATCACATATCGTATCGTGAATGGGCTCAAGAAAGCTGAGAACGAAGACTACTACGACCACGACACGCGCTTTACTCCTCTATGAGTCAGCGCCCGCGATAACAACGGTGTATTCCCCCAGCAGCTTTTCTTGTGAAAGCTGCTCTTTTAATTCCGAAAGAGTTGCCCGTCGTACACTTTCGAACTTCTTGGTGAGGTCATTGGCAACGGCTGCCTGCCGGTCGCCGTATACCTCCAGCGCATCTTCCAAGAAGGCGATCAGGCGGTATGGGCTTTCGTAGAAGACCAAAGTATGCGGGGATTGTACATCCACCTCCATGAAACGCTTACGCGCACCGCTCTTGCGCGGCGGGAAACCGCGGAAAGTGAAGGAATGCAGCGCCAGCCCGGAGAGCACCAGCGCCATGATGAGCGCCGTCGGTCCAGGGACTGCCGTCACATCCACATCCTGCTTGAGCGCCTCGCGCACCAGCGAGAAACCCGGATCGGAGATGGCAGGCGTACCAGCATCACTTACCAACCCAATGCTCTTGCCCTCCTGCAGCAACCCCATCAAACGCGGTAAGGTCTTCTTTTCATTGAAAGAGTGAAAGGAAATCTGCGGTTTGTGGATATCAAAATGCTTCAACAGGAAGCCGGTCTTGCGCGTGTCCTCGCTGACCACAAAGTCCACTGCCTTGAGCGTCTCGATACCGCGCAGGGTCATGTCGCCCAGGTTGCCGATGGGGGTTGAGATGATGTACAACATAATTACCCATTATTCTAATCCGAAATGCACACATAAGGCCAAATTGGACGCACCCTATCCAGAATAGTATAATTCTCGCGGAGATAGCATGGAAAAAAGAACAACCCGCGGTCGGGTCAACCCCGACAAGATCGACACCACCCCCATCCGCCGCCCGGATTGGATCAAGGTGCAAATGCCCAGCGGCGAGACCTACGCCTGGCTGAAAGAGCTCATGGCGCGCAAGGAGCTGCACACCGTCTGTGAAGAGGCGAAATGCCCCAACATGGGCGAGTGCTGGGGCAGCGGCACCGCCACCTTCCTCATCCTGGGCGACATCTGCACCCGCCGCTGCGGCTTCTGCGACGTGAAGCGCGGTGTCCCCCTCCCATTGGATCAGGAAGAACCCGAACGTGTGGTGCAGGCGGTCAAAGCCATGCAGCTCAAACACGCCGTCATCACCAGCGTCGACCGCGACGATGACATCCTGGGTGGTGCGCGCATCTTCGCCGAGATCATCCGCCGCATCCACAGCGAAGCGCCCGGCTGCTCGGTCGAAGTGCTCATCCCCGATTTCCGCGCCGACCCCGAAGCGCTGCGCATCGTCATGGCGGAAAAACCCGAGATACTCAACCACAACGTGGAGACCGTCCTACGCCTCTACCGCCAGGTGCAGCCGCAGGATCGCCACGAATGGTCGCGCTACGTGCTCACCACCGCCAAGCAATTACAGCCCGATGGGCTCACCAAATCCGGCATCATGGTCGGTTTGGGCGAGACCTGGGAAGAACTGCTCGAAACCATCCGTGAGCTGCGCAGCTGGCAGGTCGACATCCTCACCATCGGTCAGTACCTGCAGCCTAGCCGCAAGCACCTCCCCATCGCGCGCTACTACACCATGCAGGAATTCGCTGACCTGAAGGAATTTGCACTCGACATCGGCTTTCGCTGGGTCGAAAGCGCCCCCCTGGTGCGCTCCAGCTACCACGCCGCCGAACAGGTGCGGGCATTATCCAATACCATGAGAAGTGATCTTTAGATCCCACGTCCATAGCTGAAGCTCCTTTTCTTGTATAATTTGGAAATGAGTAAAAACAAGACTCCCATTCTCATCATTCTCATCCTCATATCCATCATTGCCTTTGTTATCTTTGCCATACCCAATGCCAGGGCATCAGAGAACAAGGCCATGGTGCAGATGTTCGAGCCCGATGAAGCCGCACCGCTTGACCCCATGCTGGCGATGATCCGTCCCGCCAACAGCCTCTACGAGGGTCTGCACAATTTCGTCTTCTACGAATATTACTTTTACGGCTTCCCTTACTTCGCATCCTCAGCCCTTTCCATCCTTCCCCTGCGCTGGTTGGATCGGCTGGCAGACCTATCCCTGGTCATGTTGACCCTGCGCCAGGTGATATCCGTGCTGCCCATGCTTATCGCACTGCTCATCCTGGTGTATATGCAGGATGGCTTCAAGACCTACCGTTCCATCCTCTTATACATATTCCTGCTAAGCGTACCGGCCATCATCCAGAATGGCTTCTGGTGGCATCCGGATGGATTGGTGCTCCTCCTGTCCGTTCTGGTCATCTTCTTTGTATGGCGTGACGAACAGCGCTTCGGTTGGCGCTTCTTCCTCACAGCAGTCCTAATCGGCATCCTGACCGCCACCAAAATGGTCGGCCTTTACTTCTTCCTGATGATCGCAATTGTGCTGGTATGGGGATTGGTGCAAAAGAAGCTGACCTGGAAAAAAGCCATTGGCTATGCTATAGCCTACATCGCCATCCTGGCAGTTTCTTATGTTCTTGCCAACCCATTCCTGCTCTCCAAATGGGGGCGCCTCGAGTTCTGGAACATCTTCAGGCTCCAGTCCGATGTCCTATCCCAGGGATATGGGATCACCTATGAGAAAGGGATCACAGGTGCCTGGGAACTGATGCGCACCTACTACGGAGAATTCATCTTTATTCTCATCGCCATCCTTACCCCAATCCTGGCGATCATCCAGAAGAAAAGAACCTACCTCAACACGCTCCTGTTGGCATGGTTCATACCCCTCACGGTCTATATCCTCTTCTTCTCACACTTCAAATACCAATACTGGCTGCCGGTCGCACTGCCGCTCTTTTCCAGTCTCGTCCTCTGGCTGTCACCTGATTGGCTGCAGATCGGAAAGAAGAAAGTAGGCAACATCCTGCGCGTACTCATCCTGCTGATACTGCTCCTCCAATGCATCCTCTTCGTCATTCAGGATGTCAATACATTCACACAGCGCACAAACAGAGCCGAAGGAAATGAGATCATCCAGTTCTACGACCAGGTCACTACATTCCTTGAACCGGTCGAAGGCCTGGAGATGAAGCTCTATTATGACTACCGGCTGTACGTTCCCGCTGCTCAAGGTTGGGAGCAGGTGACATCCTACGATCTGTTGGATTACGGTTATATCCAAAGAGAAGATTTTGATATTCTGCTGCTCCTGCGCCAACGCATCCTGGATTACCTCAATCCGGAAGTGGAAGGGGTCGATCCGGAGGAATTCATTCAGAACCAGGCTTTCTATCAGGATGCCCGCGATGGGAATATTGAGAATTATGTCCTGCTGTTCGAAGATCAGGTCGGGTTCATTTATCTACACCAAGATGTCTGCTTGGAATACTTCCCGCAAGGTTCCTGCGATTAGCGAACGATAGGTTTTAAGAGAAAAAGAAGACCATTCTTAAGAGAGCTGGTCTTCTTTTCATTTTCTCAAAAGTTGTCAGCAGCCTTTTATGACCCTTTTCGCGATCCCCTCCGCATCCAATCCATAATGATGGATGATGTCTTCATATGCGCCTGCATTCGGGAATTGGTCGGGGATGCCCAATCTTGTCAACGGTGGAGCATCCGGCAGCATGGAAATTTGTTCCGCTACCGCGCCACCCAAACCGCCCAAAACATTATGCTCCTCAACGGTAAAAATATGCGCATACTGTCCGGCGATTTTCTGCAATCCAGCCGCGTCAAATGGCTTCAGCATGTGCACATCGTAGAGCGATACCTGTTTTCCCTTTTCCTTCAACTGGTTCACTGCATCCAATGCGTTTCCAACCGCAGCCCCGCATGCCAGTATGGCAACGTCCTGGCCCTTTTGAATACGATTGATATTGCCAAAAGCGAATGTTCCATCCATTGGATAAACCGCTTTTTCTGCAAACCGGTTCATGCGGAAGTAGATCGGTCCTGGGATGGTATTGAATTGCTGCATGCATAAAGCCGCGCTGGTGCCGTCAGCCGGGACGATGGTGGTCATGTTGGGAATTGCACGCATGACCGCCAGATCCTCCAGTGAATTGTGGGTCGGCCCTCCCTGTCCAAGGCTGATGCCGCTGTGGGAAACGCATATGCGCGCAGGCAGATTGGCATAGGCGATATCCGTACGCACCTGTTCGAGTGCCCGCAGTGCCGCGAAGATCGCGTACACACTGATGTATGGGATCAATCCGGAGCGTGCCATCCCGGCAGCCGCAGCCATCATGTTCTGTTCCGCGATCCCAAAATTGAAGAAGCGCTCCGCCCATTCTTTCTTGAAAGCACCCAAACGCACCGATTCGGAAACATCTGCCGAAAGCGCGACGATGCGGTCATCCTCTCTTGCCAGGTCACACAGGACGCTGCCGAACACATCCCGGGTTGACTTGCCCGAGAACCGTTCATATGCATCCTGGTAGATGTTATTTTTCATCGTAGAACCTCTCCGCCAACGCGATCGATCGTTCATAATCCTCATCGTTCAAGTGCGCGAAATGGGATCGGGGTTGGTTTTCATATCCCGGAACACCGGACCCCTTCTTGGTGTTGGCGATGATCACTTTGGTCTTCCCCTGGCTGTCTGCGTCGAACGCATCCACCAGCGCAGCGATATCATGTCCATCAACGTCGAGGACGAATAGACCAAATGCCGCCAACTTTTCCGGCAGCGGGTCCAGCGACATACCTTTCTCGGTATATGCTTCCTGCGATAAGCGGTTCCGGTCCACAATATAGGTCAGATTCCCGAGCTGGTAATGCCCGGCGCTCATGAACGCTTCCCAGGCACTGCCTTCCATGATCTCGCCATCTCCCGCAATGCAGAAAACCTTCCATTTTTCTTTGCGATACCGGGCAGCCAGCGCCATCCCGATCGCAACCGAGACCCCGTGTCCGAGGGACCCTGAGCTATGCTCCACACCCGGGACTCTCACATCAGCATGCATGGTGAACATGGATCCGAATGTATTGAATGAATCCAGATCCTCCATCGGGAAGAATCCGCGCATAGAGAGCATCGTCATCAGCCCGATATTCGCATGTCCCTTGCTGAGGACGACCCGGTCGCGCCCTGCCCACGTCGGATCCTGGGGATCTACATTTGCCGCATGATAATAGAGGACGGTAAAGACCTCCGAAAGCGACAGGCTTCCTCCCAAGTGCAGTCCGAAAGCGTTCTCGTGAGCCAGGCGCAGTATATTCTTTCGATAAGTTCCGGCGATCCCTTGCAGTTCATCTGTCGTTCTGTTCTTTTTCATAATAGATTTACTTTATAATTGCATTAGAGGGCAGGGATATTCTTTTCAGGAATATCCCTGCTTTCATACCACTAGTTGCCTAGTTTACAAACAATTTCCCGATCAAACCGATCAGGATACCTACCCACTGGAAGTCTGCATCGCCGAAGGTCGTGTTCGCAAATCCCAAACCACCCAGCGCAGGAAGCAGTAATGCTGCCCCAAGGCTGATGATGATACCGTTCACGAACCCACCGATGATCGCGCCTCTGCGGCCGCCGAACGCGTTGCCGATCACACCGGCACCGCCGCCGACGAAGAAGTGAGGAACAAGTCCGGGAACGATGGCTGCCAGGCCGACGCTGCCCATCAGCAGCATCATGACCACACCTGCCACGAACGATGACAGGAAGCCGATGATGACGGAGTTAGCACCGAAGGGGAACACCACGGGGATGTCCAGAGCTGGTTTTGCATCGGGGACGATCTTGGATGCAATACCGCTGAACGCCGGGACAATATCTGCCAGGATGGTGCGCACACCGTAGATCACAACCGCAACGCCAGCCGAGAAGGTCAGGGCTTGGGTGGCAAGATATACCCACCAGGTTGTGTCGCCGCCCAATGCGGTTCGTGTGGCTGCGTCAAGGAAGAAAGCGGGGATCAAGTAAATAATGAACATGATGATCCCGGTGGATACCATGGATTCACGTAGGAAACCGAGGCCTTTGGGGAATTTCATATCTTCCGCGCTGGTATTCTCAGGATCGCCGCCCATTACCTTGGCTGCGAACCCTGCCACAACATAGCTCAATGAACTGAAGTGGCCAATGGTCCATTCATCCTTGCCAGATACTTTCGTGGCAAGATGCTGTGTCCAGGCCGGCATCAAGACCTGCAAGAGACCGAGCAGCAGACCGCCTACCAACCACAGCAACCATCCACCCAATCCGATCACGGAAAGAGCAGCTGACAATAAGGCTGCCATGTACAGGCTGTGATGACCCGTCAACCAGATGTATTTGAATGGGGTGATGCGGGCGAGGAGCAAGTTGAACACAAAGCCGAGGACCATGATGATGGCTGTCGATTGTCCAAGTTCGCCCAGGGCGATCGCCACGATAGCCTCATTGTTGGGGACAACGCCCTGAACATTGAAGGCCTGTTCGATCATGGGTCCCAGAACATCCAGTGACCCGATCAACGTAACCGCACCTGCAACTAAGATAAAGAAACCTATGGATGCTTTGAGTCCACCAGCAAGGGCATCTGAGAAGTTCTTTCCTTTTGTGGCGAGATAGCCAACGAAAGCCACAATACCCACAAGTATGGCAGGAACGCTCAGAATATCAATTAAGACTTTTAATATTCCGGTCATTTTTATTTCTCCTTTTCTATTTCTTCAACAGCATGTTGAAGTTTTTCCGACATTTCTTCTACGTTGAAATAATCTTTGACTGTGATGATTTTCGCCTTTACACCTCCTATTCTTTCAGCCAACTCGTCTGAAGTGACTACAATATCCGCGGTTTCTGCTTCCGCTCTACCGACAGTGATATCGGAAATTGCGATATCCGCGTCGATCCCTAATTTCTGGATCACTTTTTCCAGCGTGATCTTCAATATCATGCTGCTTCCCAGCCCCATTCCGCAAATTGCTAAGATCTTCATAATTACCTCCAATGATCTTGGACTATCTATAAAAAAGTATTCCCAAATGCTCTTTGCTTGAACCAGCTTCGCTTATATTCGACGGGTATTTTTCTCTCATCCATAACGGTAAAGAAATCGCACACAAAGCGCTGCTCCCCTTCACTACTGAACAAGTCTTTTATCTCTTGTGGTGGGATCTCAAATGCGACTTTATGAGTAGAAAGATACAGTTCACCTCCTTGCATCTTATTCACATTTTTGAGTGCTGCCACCCTTTCGATGGGCACATACGTATCCTGCACTGCCAGGATCTCTTTTTCTCGTGCGTATGTCTTCCGGCTGAAAATGATCTTCGACCCCAGTTCGATCTTCAGGGTCTCAGCTAATTTTTCATCGCTGCAATGAACGATCTTCTGTTCGATGACCTTGACCGCCAGGTTCACCCCGAACCAGTTCAACTTCTCGGCAGTATCGAATATCTCAGTCAGGAATTGGGTTTCCAGATCCACTTTTTTAACAAAAGTACCTTTTCCATGCACTGTTTCCAATATCTGTTCTTCTACCAATAATTTGATCGCTTTACGCAGCGTGCCTCGGCTGATACCCAGTTCCTGTGCAAATATATCCTCAGGTGGGAGCCTGAACCCAGGCTCCCAGGCTCCTGAAGCGATCTTTTCTTTGAAATGTTCGATCACCTGGAAATAGATCGGTTGTTGGCTTTTTTTATTGATCTCTAAACTCATGTGTTTTTCTATTAGCACGGTCATTTTGCGACCACTCTCGAGTCTCTCTCATATAACGCGAGAATATTCTCCGGAGGGGTGTTGTGTTGGATATGATGAGAACTTGCCATGATGTACCCTCCACCTTTCAGCATCTCCTTTTTCATCTGATTTACTTTATTGCTTATCTCTTGTGGTGTACCTTTCACCAGTAATGTATGAATATCGATCCCTCCATGGAAACACAGCCTGTCACCATACATGCGTTTCAATGCAAACGCATCCATATCCGGGATATCCGGCTGAATGGGATTGAGAATATCTACTCCAAGGTCGATCAATTCCGGGATGAGTGAACTGATGTTTCCATCGCAGTGGTACATCACCGTTTTGCCATGCCGCTTGGCACTATCAATGAGTTGCTGATGCAGCGGACGGATATATTTTCTCCACATCGACCGGGAGATCAGCAGGTTGCTTTGGCTGGCCACATCATCATAGAAATAGACCGTATCGATCTGGTCACCCCCTGCCGATAACGCTTTTTCCAGCATTGCGATGGTGATATCTGTGATCTTTTCCATCAGGTACTGTGGGATGGCTGCGTCCAGGCTCAAGTCCATCATGAACTTTTCCATCCCCATCAACTGCCAGGCGATCTCAAATATCGAGCCAGCGCGGTAACGCCAATGATATTCCTCATCCTGGTTCACCGTCCCGATCACATTCCGAATTTCCGAAAAATCCCACCAATCGGGGTCTGGGAAAGGGACCGTTCGCAATGTCGCCAGATCACTGACCTCAGCCAACGGTGGTTCGCCAAGGACCTCAAGCGGAACGCCGCTCCCCTGATCGATGATGAAATTCCTGCCCCAGATGTCGCTCAGCTTTCCATCGGCATGGCGCACACGGAACATGCGGTTGGGCGTGGAACGCGCCGGGGTGTTGTACCATTCACAACGAGCTTCCGCCGCAAATGGAACTCTGGATGGATCAATGAACTGATCATATGAAACGATCCGGCAGTCATTCCCAAGTGCAATATTCACTTTTTCCCAGTTGGGATCAAAATAACTCTCCCCCGCATCATATTCGTTGACCTCAATATCAAGCTGGCGTAGCATTGTTTCCCATACGGTCGGAACCGCCAGGAAATCTACAGGCATTCGATCGGGGAGGACGTGTTGAATAGAGGCTTTCACGCGATCTCTACTGCTATTTACTTTCACCCCGGATAACATGTATATAGACCTCTATGTACCTCTATTCTAGCAAAATTTTTTTCCCAATTCAAGAACCAAAATCACAATGCGTTCATTTTGGGAAATATGGACGTAGATGATCTGACGGATGTCAGGGATAGGGTGCTACCCCTTAGGCATAACCCCTATTTTTCCATCTCTTTGATCACATCCATAATGGATCCTTTATCCGTGGCGTTCATCAGCATCTCGCGCTTCTCGTTATCCATGAAGATCTCTGCCAATGTGCGTAAAGCGTTGATGTGCATCTCGTGGTCAAGCGCCGATAACCCGATCACCAAACGCACAGGGTCGTTATGCGGGTTGCCGAAATTCACAGCAGGCTCCAAGGAGACCAAACTCAGCCCGGTCTGTAGAGCACCTTTCTCTGGGGCGGCGTGCGGCAATGCGATCCCCTTGGCGATCACGATATAAGGGCCCAGTTCTTCCGCGGTATCCACCATGGCTTGAATGTACCCTTCTTTGACTACCTCGGTCTCAAACAACAAGCGCCCCGCTTCTTTGACCGCGCTTTTCCAATCGTCCGCGTGGAAATCGGTCTCGATCCTTTCTGCAGGCAGCAGGCTGGATAATGGGGGTAATCCTTCATTTTCTTGTGCGACCATCGCTCATTTCTCCCTTCTTTTTGGTTATTATACAGTTGGAAATATTCATTACTCGTGATGCTAACAAAAGATTCCCTTATTTTATACAATAAAAGAAAAGGATCAGGTAGAGGAGGGTAGCAGAATGAGAACGGCTGGAGAGATTCTTAAAACCAAAGGCAGCGCGGTCTACTCCATCCATCCCGACAAGACTGTGCTGGATGCACTGAAACTCATGGCAGAAAAAGGGATCGGAGCCATTCTGGTCATGGATAAAGATATAGTGGAGGGCATCTTCTCAGAAAGGGATTACGCCCGGCGCGTCATCCTGCAGGGAAAAACAGAAAAAACGCTCGTGCGAGCGGTGATGACCGAGGATATCTATTTCGTACACCCCGAACAGACCATCGAAGAATGCCTGGCGCAGATGACCGACAAACATATCCGCCACCTGCCCGTGGTGCAGGATGAGGAAGTGGTGGGGGTCGTTTCCATCGGCGACCTGGTCAAAGCACGCATCAGCAACCAGGAAGACCTCATCCGCAACCTCGAGAATTACATCATGGGGCACGACTACAATCGGTGATCGTGGGGTTCGTGCTGTTGTTTATTGGTTCGATAAAGAGAGGTAGTGATGGAAGCGTTTGATATCCTTCGTGAAGGACGCATCTTCTGGACACAGGAGAATGCTATGGATAAGTCCTTCCGCCTTTTCAGCGATGAGCAATTGATCGGCACGCTCGATTTCCGCAGCATCTTCGGCACGCTGGCAGAAGCGACCACCTCCATCCAGACCTGGACCTTCAAACGGGTGGGCTTCCTCAATGTGCGCGTCACCGTGCGCAAACCAGATGAAGACCTGGACTATGCCGTCTTCTACCCGCGCATCTTCGGGGATGGTTTGCTGCAGATCATGGATGGGCGCTCTTTCAGCTGGGCGCCGCTCAACTTCTGGCGCACAAAGTGGATGTTCTTCGACAATGGTGATATCCCCATCCTGCAGTTCGCGGAAGGCGGTCAGGAGTTCAAGATCAGCGAGATCTTCAAGACCCAGGCGGAGGTAACCATCCTGGACGCGTCCCTCAGCACACAGGAGCTGGCCCTGCTGGTGCCCTTCGGCTTCTACTTGCTCATCCTGCACAAGAACGACGCCGCAGCGGGTGCCGCGGCTGCCAGCGCGGGATCATAATACGCTAACACGCGCTTTTGCTATTTCGCTTATTCCATCCATTCAATGGAAGGTTGTTCCTGGAAGCGCTCTTTCATCACCTTGATCGCCTGCGGGTTGTTGTCGATCAGGATGAAGTCCCTGCCTTCCTGCAGGCAGACCGCCCCCACCGTGCCGCTTCCAGCGAAGAAATCCAGCACCAAACCGCCCGGCTTTGAACTGGCAGTGATGATGCGCTTCAACACCCCCTCCGGCTTCTGGGTGGGATAACCCGTCTTCTCATGGCTGTTCGTGCCCACGATGGTGTGCCACCAGGTGTCCGTGGGCAGTTTCCCGCGCGCGGCTTTCTCTTTTCCCACCAATCCGGGCGCCATATAGGGGATGCGCTCGATCTCCTCATAATTAAAGGTGAAATTCTCGGCATCCTTGGCATACCACAGGATGTTATCGTGCTTGGCAGGCCAGCGTTTGCGCGTGCGCCCGCCAAAATCATACGCCCAGATGATCTCGTTGATGAAGCAGTCCCTGCCAAAGATCTCATCCAGCAGCACCTTGCAGTAATGCACCTCACGGTAATCGATATGGAAATAGAGCGAACCGTCCTCTTTCAGGATGCGGTATGCCTCGCGCAGCCGTGGTTCCAAAAAAGAGAGGTAGTCCGAGAAACTGTCCTGATAGCCGTTCTTGCCCAGTTTGATGGTCTCGTAGCGCTTGCCCTGGAACCCGGTGCGGTCGCCATCCTCCGAGGATACGGTGCGGATGCGGGTGCGGGTTTGTTTGCGCCCGGTGTTGAAGGGCGGGTCGATGTAGATCAGGTCCACGAACCCATCCGGAAAAGAACGCAATAGGGGGAGATTATCACCAAAATAGATCTTGTTAGGCATTGCACACCCGTTCTGCTGTGAAAGCTGGTTTGTCGCGGTCGCTCAGGGTTGATAAGAACATAAGCATATTGTACCCAAAGTCTGCCCAGTGCACGTTAATTGGTTTTGTTTCCCCCTCCTTCACCCTTTCATCCTTCCATAGAAGAAACCTGCTGCAATTCCTACCAATCCCACCATAACGATCTCACCTTCTTACAGAATTCTTTCCTGTTTTCAGCGCTGCCCTTCAAAATTCATCTACTGTAGATTATGATTGCCTTAATGAAGTAAAGGCAGGGAATAATGTCGAATGAGAATATAGCTTTTCTAGAATACCTCACACAATGGGAGCAAGAACTCCCCACATTCCAGGCAAAGGAACTCTTTGCTGATCCCGAGAATATCGCCGTCATATCGGTGGATGTCATCAACGGCTTCTGCAAGGTCGGGGCGCTCTCCAGCCCGCGCGTGGCGGGCATCATCCAGCCCATCGTGGCGCTCTTCAGCGCCGCCTGGGGGGCTGGCTGCCGCGATATCCTGCTCACGCAGGACACCCACGAACCGGACGCGGTCGAGTTCAAGGATTTCCCGCCCCACTGTGTACGCGGGACCGAAGAAGCAGAGACCGTGGACGAGATCATGCAGCTGCCCTTCTTTGACCAGATCGAGATCATCGAGAAGAATTCCATCGATTCCGGGGCAGATACCAACCTGGACGCCTGGATCGCAGCGCGCCCGCGCTTGAACACCTTCATCGTCGTCGGGGACTGCACTGACCTGTGCACCTACCAGCTCGCCATGCATCTGCGCCTGTTCGCCAACGCCACCCAGAAGGATTGGCGTGTCATCCTGCCCGCCAACTGCGTCGACACCTACGACACCCCCATGGCAGTCGCGAAGGAGATCGGCGCCTTCGCCCACCCGGCGGACTTCTTCCACCGCACCTTCCTCTATCACATGGCGCTGAACGGCATCCAGGTGGTCAAAGAGATCAGCTGATCCCCCAAAGTGCGCCTACACAAAAGAAATCAACACTATAAAAAAAAAGCCCGTACGCAGTGTACGGGCTTCGTTTTCTTGCAGGTAGATCTTACTCAACAACCGTCCAATACTTAGCTTCTTCCACGCGCACCGTGAAGTTCTCGGTCTGTTCCCAGCCCACCAGTGCGCCGAAGTGGCCGCCCGCCAGGGTGTCATCCTCGATCTCGTCCACCAGTTCGCCGTTGATATACAGGCTGATCAGGCTGCCATCTGTCATCACGCCCAGCACGTTCTGTGATCCAGCGCCTGTTTTGATCGCTCCGCTGGCTGCCCAACGGATGAGGTACACCATGGTGCCGTGTTCGCCCAGGGTCGCATCCCATTCGCGCAGCGAATAGCGCCCGTCGCAGGTGACTGCGAACAGGTAGCCGCGGTTGGCTTCCTGCACCACCGGCACGCGGAAGATGATGCCGTAGTGGTCATCCCCACCGCAGGTCTCAGGAGTGAAGGTCAATTCCACATACCCATCCTGGATGGATTCGGTGGATGCCAGGCGCCAGCCGTCTTCGCTGGCGAAGGAGGTCATGCGGTAATACCCGTTCTCGAAATAGGCGGCGCTGTAATCGTCACTGCTGACCGGCCAATTCTTGGGGGCATCCATCGTGTCCTTCCAATCAGGCATTCCCAGGTATACACCCGGGTCGCTGGATGCGATGGTCGGCTCGGCGGTGGGTTCCTCTGTGGGCTCCAGCGTCGGCTCCTCGGTGGGGGCTTCGGTTGGCTCAGGGGTGATCTCCACCACCTCGCTGATGTTCGAATGCAGCGCAGTCGCCTCAGCTGCCGCCGTCTCGACCGCCGCCGCGACCGCCGAGGTGGCGGTGGGTTCTTCCTCTTCCACCTTGGAACCCGGCTCATCCATCTCGTCCACCAATTCTTCCACCCGGTTCTCCAGGTAGATCGCTTTTATCTCATCGAACTTGGTGTAGAAAAGATAAGCAAAAGCCAGAAAAATTGCTACCAACAGAATGATAATGATCGTCTTCTTCATCTCTCTTCTCTCCTCTTTTTTCCGGATAGGTTAGGCCTTGTATCCGATCTTTCTCAAGAATTCCTTGCGCCAGGTGATATCTGCCTGGTCTTCAATGCCCTTGGGGCTCTCGCCGTCCACAACACCCAGGATGGCGCGTCCGTTGGCTTCTTCTGCCACCAGCACCCGCGTGGGGTTGGCGGTCGCGCAGAAGATGCCGCACACTTCCGGCACCTGTTTGATGGCATTCAACACGTTGATCGGGAAGAAACCCTCCCCCAGGAACAGGATGAAACTGTGCCCGGCGCCGATCGCCATGGCGTTCTTCTTCGCCAGCGCCAGCATCTCCTCGTCGGTTCCCGACCAGCGCACCAGGCACTTGCCGGAAGCCTCGCAGAACGCCAGCCCGAAGCGGATCCCCGGAACGGTGGATACCAGCGCTTCGTGGATATCCTCGACCGTTTTGATGAAATGAGATTGCCCCAGGATGAAATTGATCTCCTCTGGTTTCTCAACTTGTATGCTTTTGATCTCCACTGCGAACTCCTTTTTATGCTTTACGACAGTAATATTAATGCAAGTTATGTGCCACCCTTGCAACTCCCTACCCTTTAATGATACTCGCACTTGCCCCGCCAACCAATCATGCCTATCATAAAAGAGATAGAGTACAATAAGAACCTCAAATCAACATAGGAAGAAAACATTGTTTGAACTTATCTTTTTAGGCACATCTGCCTCTGCTCCATCCATCCAGCGTGGGCTGCCCGCCCAGGTTGTGAAACATAATGAACATCGTTTCCTGGTCGACTGCGGTGAGGGCACCCAGCGCCAGATCCTGCAATCCGGCATCGGCTTCAAGCGCCTCAACCGCCTGCTCATCACCCACGGTCACCTCGACCACATCCTCGGCATCGGCGGGCTGGTCTCTACCTTTTTACGCTGGGAAGCCATTGATAACCTGCAGATCTATGGCGGCGGCTCCGCACTGGAGCGCATCGAAGACCTGCTCTTCAAGGTGGTCATCCGCGGCATTAATCCGCCCTTCCCCATCGAGCTCAAGACCGTCCGCAAAGGGCTGCTCATCGAGGAGAAGGATTTCACCATTTCCGCCTTCCCGGTCAAACACCGCGGGCGCGGCTGTTTTGGTTATGTGTTCGAAGAAAAAGGACGGCGCCCCTTCCTGGCGGAAGAAGCCGAACGCCTCGGCATCCCTCCCGGTCCACTGCGCCGCGACCTGGTGCAGGGCCAGGCCGTCACCCTGCCGGATGGCACGCAGGTGCAGCCCGACCAGGTGCTGGGCGAATACCAGCGCGGCACCAAGCTGGTCCTCGTAGGCGACACCGGCGAGACCGGCTCTTTGGAAGAGGTCTGCCAGCAGGCGGACGCGCTGGTCATCGAAGGCACCTACCTGTACAACGAAGTGGAGCTGGCGCGCGAATACGCCCACCTCACCGTGCGCGAAGCCGCCGAACTGGCGGTGCGCGCGCAGGTCAAGCACCTCTACATCACGCACGTCTCGCGCCGCTACCGCGACAAGGACGTGGAGAAAGAAGCGCAGTCCATCTTCCCCAACAGCACCATCGTGCGCGATTTCGACAAGTTCCACATCAAGATCTGAGCGCGGCAGCGCGCGCATGATCCCGGCTGTCAATCCCTTGCGATATATACAGCGCCTGGGGTATAATCGCTGCATCGGGGTGTGGCTCAGCCCGGTGTAGAGCGCACGGTTCGGGTCCGTGAGGTCGGCGGTTCAAATCCGCCCACCCCGACAAATTGACATCAAAAAAA